>RCUH01001863.1_pt1 | contig 14137 bp, 14 predicted proteins | sample 2166191 | NCBI WGS metagenome assembly RCUH01 (sample SAMN09932848, study PRJNA488358) | compost metagenome | feature: garden; material: soil; isolation source: compost soil in an enriched community after 214 h of incubation | place: Germany: Experimental Botanical Garden Goettingen | collected...
ATGACAAACAATTGAACAGCGATCTAAGAGTAAGACTTACAGGATCATTCTACAACATTGCCAGAGCGCCAAGATTGGATTTCTACAACGGAGACAGAGCTGGATCTAGATATTACTTCGTGATGGAGAACACCGGTGCAACATCTTCTGCAAACCATAGATCTGGAATGGTAGATCCTGATTTCCAAAACACTTTGACCACATTTATGATCAATCCATTTGTAAAATATAGAGGTTTAGAATTCTTCGGAATCTTCGAATCTGCATCTGGACGCAACCTGGCAGAAACCGAAAGAAGAACCTACAACCAATATGCAGCAGAACTAATCTACAGATTTGGAAATACAGAAAACTTCTACTTTGGTGGGCGATACAATAAAGTGGATGGGAAATTAATCAGCTCAGACGATATCAGCGTAGATAGATTCAACATCGGTGGAGGCTGGTTTATGACCAAAAACATTCTTACAAAATTAGAATACGTCAACCAAAAATATGACGGCTATCCTACGACAAACATCAGAAGAGATGGCGAGTTCAAAGGATTTATGTTGGAAGCGGTGATTTCTTTCTAAATATTCAGTTAACGAGAAGCAGAGGAAACTCTCGGGAATCCTTTGCTTTTTTTCTTAAAAATACAACTACTATGAAACTTCTTTATTTGCTTTTTGGTTTTATCACCATCATCGCTCAGGCTCAGGAAAACTTCGTTCAAATCAATGGAAATACGAATGTCAGCAGTTTTAGATGCGTCAACAACAAGTTCAAAGCAGAAACCGGCGTTTACACATTTTCAGAAAAAACACTTCCAAACATCATTCTAAAAGTCAACGATTTTGATTGTGGCAACAAGATGATGACCAAAGATTTTCAGAAAATCCTGAACTCAGAAAAATATCCGGATATGACGATCAAGTTCATCAATTTCACGAAGACTCAAAAAAGTTACAACGCCGTCGTAGAAGTCAGAATGATGAATCAAAGCAAAAGATACAACGTAGAATTCAATGTAGAAAACAACAAAATGATTGGCCGGAAGAATGTAAAATTCAGTGATTTCAACATCACACCACCGAAAAAAATGGGCGGCATGATTGTCGTAAAAGACGACCTGAATCTCATCTTCAGTCTATCAACCAAAATCTAAAACAAATTTTTCAATCAAATACTTTTTCATACAATTAGATTTTTCAAAGCAACATCGCCGGGTTTTCTGGTGATGTTGTTTTTTTGTAAAATTATTTGGGCAGCTTTTCCGCCTTCCACTCCCGCTTTTTTCTTTTCTGATTCCAAACCCAAGTACAAGCATCAGAAAAGAAAAAGAGCTTCGTTCAAGTCGGGCTGCGCTTCGCCATCATCGACGATTCTACTTCAAAATCAAGATTTCACAATTGTCAGTCTGAGGCTCTCGAAGACAAATAAAAAACTCAATTTCTGAAAGAAATTATCCATACGAATTTTCAAACAAAGTTCAAACGTCCAACAATTTATCAACACTGTCAGTCTGAGGCTCTCGAAGACCAATAAAAAACTCAATTTCTGAAAGAAATTATCCATACGAATTTTCAAATTTTAAAACATTTCAAATTCGTAAATTTGCATTGTGAATATCAATCAAGCAGACCTCAATGAATTAGAATTTCCGGAACTTCTTTCGGAGATCGCTCCTTTCGCATTCTCGCCAAAAACGGCAGACAAAATAATGGAACTTCGTCCAATGCCAATAGACGAAGCCGAAATATCCTTGAAAAAAACCTCAGAATTCCTTTCAAGTTTTGAAGGTGCAGCTGCCGTTCCCTTTGATGAATACGAAGACATCGAAGAAGAATTGAAACTGATGCTGATAGAAAATTTCCGATTGGAAAATAAATCTTTCATCAGAATAAAAACGATGACGGAACAAATCGGGAAACTTCAACGCTTTTTTCCACAACTTTCCGAGATCTTCCCGACTCTTTTGGAAGAAATCAAACACTTGGAATTCCGAAAAGAAATCGTTGATAAAATCGACAAAGTCTTCAACCGTTTTGGAGAAGTTAAGACCGAAGCTTCGCCAATTCTGAAAGTACTTAGAACAGAAATCCAGCACGCCAGAAAAGCCATTACTGAGAATTTCAACCGAGCTCTTTTCAACTACGGGCAAAGTGATTTTTTGGATGACATCAAGGAAAGTATTATTGAGGATCAACGTGTTTTAGCTGTAAAATCAGGATTCAAGAAGAGAGTTGCAGGTAGAGTTTTAGGTCTTTCAAAAACAGGTTCGATCACTTACATTCAGCCAGAAAGTGTGGTGAAACATTATTTCAAACTGAAAGAAAATCAGGAAGAAGAGAAAAAAGAAATCGATAAAATCTTGCGAAAACTGACAGCTGAAATTGCTGAGTTCCAACCGCAACTTTCAGATTATCAAACTTATATTTTTGATTTAGACTTGATCCGAGCGAAAGCAAAATTCGCGGAATTAGTCAACGGAATCTTACCAAAAATCAATCGCCATCACACTTTGAGATTGCGAGAAGCTTTTCATCCTTTGCTTTGGATCAGAAACAAAGCGGAGAAAAAAGAAATCTTTTCACAAACGATTTCCTTGACAGAACACAACCGAATTATCTGCATCTCAGGACCAAACGCCGGCGGAAAATCCATCACGTTGAAAACCGTTGGATTGTTGCAATTGATGATTCAAAGTGGCATTTTGGTTCCTTGTCATCCAAAATCTGAAATGTTCTTTTTTGAGAAAACAATGACGGACATTGGTGATAATCAATCCATTGAAAATCACTTATCAACCTATTCTTCCCGACTGAAAAAAATGTCTGGAATGATAAAAGAAGCGGACGGAAAATCGCTTTTATTGATTGACGAATTTGGAACTGGTTCTGATCCTGAATTGGGTGGCGCTTTGGCAGAAAGTTTCCTGGAATTCTTCTATGATAAAAAAAGTTTCGGAATCATTACAACGCATTACACGAATATCAAAATCGTGATAGAAAATCTTCCTGCAGCTACAAATGCTGCAATGCTTTTCGATGAGAATTCCCTTGAACCGCTTTATAAATTGGAAGTTGGACAAGCCGGAAGTTCTTTCACTTTTGAAGTGGCGGAGAAAAACCGAATTCCGAGATTCATCATCAATTCTGCTAAGAAAAAAGTGGAACACGACATTGTAAATCTCGATAAAACAATCGTGAAACTTCAGCAGGAAAAATTCGAGGTTGAAAAAATTAAATCTGACCTTTCGGAAAAACGAGATTCTGTAGAAGACAAGCGTGATAATCTTCAAAAACTGAACGAGCAACTTCAGCAAAAACTTCATAATTTTCAAAAATTATATGAAGATGAACACAGAAAATTGCAATTCGGAAACAAGATAGAAGCTTTCATCGACAGCTATGTAAAAGGGAAATCTCGAAAAGATGTTGTAAAGGATTTCGTTAAGATTTTAGAACAGGAAAAATTTAGAAAAATTGGCGTGGACAAAGACGAAAGCAAACGTCTGCAAATCATCAAGCGAAAAATCACGCAACAACTCAAGAAAGAAGATGTTCAGGAAAAAATCGTAGAAACCAATGAAAAATTGGAAGAAAAACGTGTTGCCGAACGTGCAATCTGGATGAAAATTGGTCAGCGCGTCCGCATCAAAGGAAGTGCGAGCGTGGGAACGATAGACGAAATCAAGAAAAACAAAGTGACCGTGAACTACGGAACTTTCAAAACGACGATTGATTCGGGGGAATTGGAGAGGATTTAAAATAAAAAAGCGATCAAATTTGATCGCTTTTAATTTATGCGTTGAAGTGAGATTTCACTTCTTCCAGAACTTGATCTTCGCTGAGTTGCGAATCTGTTCCTAGTTTGATATTCAGATTTTTGTATTGTGCTGTATCCAAAAGATGATTTCTCAATTCTTCCTGAGAAGTTCCTGGCCCTGTCACATACAAATCTGTACTGTTTGTGATGATTTTTTCGATTTCTTTGTAGAATTTCGCTTTGTTGGTTTGCTCTACATTGTTCGCTGCGTTTTCGTTTGAATTTCCGTGTTGAACGTCTGCTTTCACAGTTTCTCTCACTTCAAATTCAGAAACATCTTGTCCATCGTGATTCGTTACTACAATTGCTTTTCTGCCGTCTATCCAAAGTCCGGCTACTTTTTTATCAGTCATAATTTTTTGATTTGAATGATAAGTTCCAAGGTTCGTGCTAATAGGCTGTTAAGGAACGTTAAAGTTCAAATTCTATTGATGATAGATATCTTCATACATCACGCCAGCTTCTATTCTCACAGGTAATTTGTTCTTTTCCGGTACAATTGGACAATTGTAATCAAACGCATTGTAAGCACAAAATGGCTGATAAGATTGGTTGAAATCCAAAACAATTTCATCGCCTTTCGGAATTCTCAGATCCATATATTTCCCACCGCCGTAAGTTTCTTTTCCATTGGTTTCGTCGCGGAAAGGCAGGAAAAGATGATCTTTATATTTGTCCATTTCGATAAGTCTCAGGTTTTGATAGATCGTCAAAGCGTACTTTTTTCCATCAATTTCGAATTCTGCCGTTCCATATTCCCGATACCTCTGAAAACGTCCGGAAGAAGTCGGCAACTCAAACGGAATAGGATTTTCCGTCTTGGTTAATTTTGCTTTTACCCGATATTTTAAATTGATCGGAAAGAACGGATGCTTTTTAAAATTCGTCAAATTATTTCCTCGCAATGGCGATTCTTTCGGGTTGAGATATTCCGCATTCAGTTCAATTTGGAACTTTTCTACGGCTTCCAGATTTTCCTTTTTCGTCTGCGCATTCCAAAATACAGAAAGCAACAACATTAGAAAACTTAATTTTTTCATAGTTTTAATTCAAACACAAATTTCACAAATTTTCCACAATGTTCACAAATATGAATTAAAACAACAATGTTATTTGTGAAAAAACATCTGTGTCATTTGTGGTTATTTTATTTCGTCTTCAGGCTTAGAAATGATTTCCACATTCGTCACTTTGGTTTTCTTCACCAGAAAATATTTGTCAAACGTCGATTTGAAGACTGGAACATCATCATCCTCACCCATCAAGAATCCCCAAGATTGAAGACCTTCTACTCTATCAAAAATGATTTTCAGAATCGCCAAAATCGGAATCGTGAGGAGCATTCCAGCAATTCCCCAAAGCATCTCACCAATCACCAAACCGATGATCACAATCAACGAATTGATTTTCACTTTGGAACCGACAACTCTCGGCATTATGATATTGCCGTCGATCGCGTGGATCACAACAATGGCGATCACAATAAATAAAACGTGACTAATTCCTGCGGTTGCAAACGTTATCAAAGCACCAATCAGCAACGCAATCAAAATTCCGATGTAAGGCAGAATATTCAAAATCCCTGTGAGAATGGCGAGCATAAAGTTATATTTCACACCGATAATCGTGTAAGCAATCAATGACAAAATCGTGACAATCAACATTTGCAGAAACAATCCCACCAAATATTTCTTCACCATAAACTGAATATTATCGATGATCTCAAAAACAGTTTTATGATACGTTTCCGAGAAACTTGCGACCAAAAATTTGAGCAAATGCGTCCTGTACAAAAGAAAAAACAGCGTAAACAAGAACGTAAAACCTGTCAGCATCAAAACATAACCAATGGATTTCAAAGCTCTTTCCAAAATCGCAGTTCCGGTGCTAATCGACTTTTTCGCCGTGTCATTCAGATATAACAATTGGTCTTTTCTCCGCACGCCAAAAGTTCTGGAAATCCAACCTTGAAGATCGTCTATCAAATCTGTAAATTGCTTTTGAAAAGATGGCCAGTCGTTCGCCAACTTTGCCACTTGGAGCGACAACACGTAGATCACGCCACCAATAATTGCCAACGCCAAAAGACTTGCTAAAATCGAAGAAAGACTTCGGGGAAAACGCAATCGCTTCTCCATAAATCGGCTGAGTGGCATCAACAAAATCGAGATCAACAATCCCAAAACCATCGGAATCAGAATCTGCTCGCCAATGATGGCAAGAAATCCCAAGATCACAATGCTGATCAATATGCAGGAAAGTTTTACATAAAAAGGATAGGTTTGATTCATATAATTAGGTATTAGATTTTAGGTTTTAGAGGTTAGAAGTTAGACTAATTTCTTACGTCTAACCTCTGACTTCTTTTATTGATTTATTTCCCAATGAGAAAAACTGTGGGAATTTTATGTAATTCTGGTTTGTTCTTTTTCCAATCGTTGATGGTTTTTGTTTGGATGAATTCGTTCTCGGGATCATTGATGTTTGAAGCGATGCAGAGTTTTGTATTTGGATTAAGGAACTTTGTCAAATCTTCGAAAAGTGGATTATTTCGGTAAGGCGTCTCCATAAAGATCTGGGTAAATCCAGTTTTCTCTACCAAACTCTCCAACTGTTGAATTTCCTTTTTCTTCTTGTCCTTTTCAATCGCCAAATAACCGTTGAATGAAAATTGCTGTCCGTTGAAACCACTAGCAATCAAAGCCAAAACGAAAGAACTCGGTCCATTGATTGGAATGACTTTTACATTATTTTTATGAGACCAACCAACAATTATATTTCCCGGATCGCCTATGCAAGGCAAACCAGCTTCTGACAACAATCCGAAATCCACGCCTTCTTTCATCAGTTTTTGAGCTTCTTTCAAATCGGCAGTTTCGGAGTATTTGTCGAGGAGAAAAAGCTTCAATTCCGGTTGCTTCTTTTCCGGTGCAAAAAACTTGATGACTTTTCTGGCCGTTTTTTCATTCTCTACAAAATAATGATCGACATTCATAATGATGTCTTTGATTGTTGGTGCAAAATAATCAACTGGAGAATTCTCGGAAAGGTAAGCTGGTAAAAGGTAAAGCATTTTCTATTGTATTAATGTAAAATGTATAAAGTAAAAATTATTTACAATCTTTGTTTTTATATTGGATGTTGTTCTATATTGAATCTGCAGCCCGACTTGAACGGAAATCCTTTTTTGCGTTTACTTAAGTTCAACTTAATGGAAATGGTCTTGCAAAAAAGATTGGGAGTGGAAGGCGGAAAAGCTGCCCAAAATATTTTCATTACAAAGTTAATTCAAAACTTCTTTTAATCGTTCTTTGTCGAGGCGATTTTCCCAGTTGGAAACTACAACTGTGGCAACGGCATTTCCAATGACATTGGTCAACGCACGACATTCGGACATAAATTTGTCGATGCCGAGGATTAAGGTCATTCCTGCAATTGGAACTTCTGGAACAACTGCCAAAGTCGCTGCCAACGTGATAAATCCTGCGCCAGAAACGCCCGCGGCACCTTTGGAACTCAACATCGCGACCAAAAGTAAACCTAGCTGATGCTCCAAACTCAAATCGATGTTGCAAGCCTGAGCGATGAAAAGCGCCGCCAAAGTCATATAAATATTGGTGCCATCGAGGTTGAAAGAATATCCAGTCGGAACCACCAAACCTACAACGCCTTTTTCGCAACCTGCATTTTCGAGTTTTTTCATCAATCCTGGAAGTGCTGGCTCGGAAGAACTTGTGCCTAAAACCAAGAGGATTTCGTCTTTCAAATATCTTAGGAATTTGAAAATATTGAATCCGTTGTACCAAGCGACACTTCCTAAAACCAAAACGACAAACAATGCGGACGTAACGTAGAATGTGCCGACGAGCATCGCCAGATTTTTCAAAGATTCCAAGCCATACTTTCCAATCGTAAAAGCCATTGCGCCGAAAGCACCGATTGGAGCGAGTTTCATTAAGATTTCAACAATTTTAAAAATCGGAATCGTCAAGGTTTGAAGGAAATCGTAAACGGGATAACTTTTCTCAGAGGTGATCGCCAAAGCAACGCCGAACAAAATTGCGACCAACAAGACCTGCAAAATATTGTCGCCAGTCAAAGGACTGAACAATGTTTCCGGAATTATATTGAAGACAAAACTCACCATCGAGTTGTCGTGCGCTGCTTTAACATATTTATCAATTTCTGCACTGTTTAAAGTACTTGGATTGATGTTAAGACCTTTTCCTGGCTCGACTACATTGCTGACAATCAAACCGATGATCAACGCTAAAGTTGAAAACGTAAAAAAATAGATGAAAGCTTTTCCGGCAACTCGTCCTACTTTTTTGAGGTCGCTCATTCCAGCAATTCCTGTGGAGACTGTGAGGAAGATCACTGGTGCGATGATCATCTTCACCAATTTGATGAAGCCGTCGCCCAAAGGTTTCATTTTCTCGCCCAGATCGGGATAAAAATAACCGAGGGAAACGCCGAAAATAATCGCTATCAAAACCTGAATATACAAATGCTGATAGAATTTTTTGGGCTTCAGCGGTTTTTGTTCAATGTCAAAATTCATAAGAAAATGTTGTCTTACAAATTTAGAATTGTTTGCGAGTTATATGCTATTGTTCTTGATTTTTTCGGCAATTATTTCGCAAGATTCGTCGAGCATTTTGTAAACTTTATCAAAACCGTCGATTCCTCCGAAATAGGGATCGGGAACTTCCAACTCGTCATCCAAGATCAATCTGACTTTGTGTTTCTGAGAATCGTCTGCCAGCTTCAAAACGTCTTTGTAGTTGTTTTTGTCCATACAGAATATCAAATCGAATTTGTCAAAATCTGACTTTATGATTGGTCTGGATTTTTGAGTAGAAATATCGATTCCGTTTTTGGTTGCGGTTTTTATGGAACGTTCATCCGGCTGGCTTCCTTCGTGATAGTTGATCGTTCCGGCGCTGTCGACAAAATAATCGTCTCCTAATTTATGTTTCAAAATTCCTTCTGCCAAAGGACTTCTACAGATGTTGCCGAGGCAAACCATTAGTATTTTCATTGATAAAATATTTTCAAAAAGTCAAATTTAATTTAAATTTTTAATATTGAGAAAACACTTCGACTCCGCTCAGTGTGACAACTAACTAAGTATTTTAAAAAAATTGTCAGGCTGAGCGGAGTCGAAGCCTTTAACAGTATAGGAAAATAAAAAAGGATTTAAATAAATTTAAATCCTTGTATTTGTTATTGAGCGATCTTTTCTTTAAGATCCTTAATATATTTCTTAAGTTCTTTATCAATCTTCGAAACGTCTCTGATTGTGTCGCAAGCATACATTACGGTTGAATGGTCTTTCCCTCCCATCTCTTCACCAATTTTCGTGAAGGTTGCATTTGTATATTCTTTAGCGAAGTACATTGCTAATTGTCTTGGCAAAGCGATTTCTCTTTTTCTTGTTTTAGACAACAACTGCTCTCTTTGGATTCCGAAATAATCGCAAACAATCTCCTGGATGTAAAGAATATTGATGGTTTTCTTCTGAGTTGTCGCCAGTTTGTTGATCGTATCTTTTAGTAGGTCAAGACTGAAATCTGATTTGTAAACTGTAGAGTAAGCAATCACAGCATTTACAACGCCAATCAGTTCTCTTACACCGTTTGTCTTAACTTCTGTCGCCAGATAATCTAACATATCGTCAGTTAATTCAATTCCGTCACGGCTTAATTTGTCAACGATGATTTTCCTTCTTGTATCGTAATTCGGAGATTTGATTTCTGCAGAAAGTCCCCATTTGAAACGGGAAATAATTCTTTCCTGAGTATCCAAGATATCTGCAGGCGCTTTATCAGAAGTTAAAATAATCTGTTTCCCGTTCTGATGCAAATAATCAAAAATATGGAAGAAACTATCTTGCGTTGCCGCTTTACCAGAAAGGAATTGGATATCATCAATAATCAAAACATCTATCATCTGATAATAATGCTGAAAATCGGTTTTATTCTGAGACTTGGCCGCTTTCACAAAATCCTGAATGAATTTTTCAGAAGATTGATACAAAACCACTTTCTCTGGATAAGCCGATTTCACTTCCAAACCAATCGCTTGGGCCAAATGCGTTTTCCCAACACCGTAACCTCCATACACGAATAGTGGATTGAAAGCCGTAGAACCTGGTCTTTTTGCAATCGATCTTGCAACAGTCGAAGCAAATTTATTACTTTCTCCCTCGATGAAATTATCAAAAGATTGATCTGCTTTTAGGTTAGAATCAATATTGATTTTTTTGATTCCTGGAACTGCAAATGCATTAACATTATTTTCTCTTAAAACTGGTCTTGCTTCCTGTATCTTAGGCTGTTGTGTAGAAATCCCTTTTACATTCATCGTAATTGGTTTTTCTTTTCCGGATGGTTTGTTCTCCATCACAGAATACCACAATTTTACACCTTTACCGATATTTTTCTTAAGCGCAGCAGACAGTAAAGACAAGTAATTGTCCTCGATATATTCTTTGTAAAAATCACTGGGAACAAGCAACGTGAGATTATTGTTCACCAAAGAAATTGGCTGAACTTTATCAAATAACAAGTCGAAAGAGTTTTCTAACTTTTTGAGGTCTGTGTTGTCCTCCGCTGCGTTCAAGTTATCTCTCATAAATTGGAGACACCTATCCCAGATCAATACTAAATTTTCATTCATTTTCTGCTGCTATTTTCTGCGGGATTTTAGTTTTTTAAGAAGACAACAAATATCTAATTATTAATTTTCATAAAAAAATTTTTTCTCTATTGATTATTAAAAAATATATTTGTATGAATTATTAAGCGCTTCAAATGATAAACACAAACACCTCAATACGAGTACGTTACGGAGAAACAGACCCTATGAAATACGTCTATTATGGCAACTATGCAGAATATTTTGAGGTCGCCAGAGTCGAACTTTTTCGAAGCTTAGGAATGTCTTATGACGAAATCGAAAAAAGGGGAATTTTCTTGCCAGTTTCGGAATACAAAATTAAGTATTTGAAACCAGCACTTTATGACCAACTTTTGGAAATTCGGACGTATGTCAAAAAAATTCCGGGAATCAGGATTGAGTTCGATTATGAAATTTATAATGAAGAAAATGTAAAAATTACAGAAGCTTCCACTACTCTATTTTTCCTCGATTCAGAAACCAATAAAATCATCAAATGTCCGGATTACCTAATGGAATTGATCGAGAAAAAATGGAATCCAAAACTTTAAAATCAAGTTAATAAAAAAACCAAATGAACGCATCCAACCGCTACAAAGTTTCGCACTTCATCATGTGGAGTCGTGAGAAAATCATCAAAATGCTCATCATCAGCACAATCCCAACATTGCTATTCTATTTTTTGGGTTGGAAATGGCTGGCAATTCCGTGGGTTCCGATTGCACTTTTGGGAACGGCGACGGCTTTTATTTCAGGTTTTAGAAACACGCAAACCTACGGGCGACTTTGGGAAGCGAGACAAATTTATGGTTCCATCATCAATAATAGTCGAACTTTCGGGATTATGGTCAAAGATTTCATCAGACAAAATAATTCTGACGTAGAAAAACTTATGCACAAGGAATTATTCTACTGTCATTTTGCTTGGTTGACAGCTTTGAGGTTTCAATTGAGAGAAGTGAAAGCTTGGGAAAATGTGAAAACACGACCTTACAATAGACGTTATCTTCAATATTACAAAGTTCCGGAATGGGAATCTGATCTTGGCGAGGAATTGAAAAATTACATTGATCAAAATGAAATCAATTTCCTCCTAGAAAAGAAAAACCGCGCGACGCAGATCATCACACTTCAATCCGAAACCTTGAGGAAACTTCACGAGTCAGAATTCATTAATGATTTTAATTACACGGCTTTGGAAAATCAATTAAAAGATTTTTACGACCAACAAGGCAAATGCGAAAGAATCAAGAACTTTCCTTATCCAAGACAATTTTCTACGATCAATACTTATTTCACCAACCTTTTCTGTGTTCTTTTGCCTTTGGGTTTTCTGAATGAGTTTGCAAAATTGGAAAGCAATTATATTTGGTTAACTATTCCTTTCAGTATGTTGTTAGGTTGGGTATTTTTGGTTTTAGAACAGATTGGCGAAAGTTGCGAAAACCCATTCGAAGGTGGTGCGAACGATGTCCCAATCTCACAAATCAGCCGAATGATAGAAATTGATATGCGCGATATGTTGAACGAGAAAGACCTGCCTGCGCCAATCCAGCCAACAAACGGAATCTTGATGTAAAATAATTTAGTCATCTAAAAAGTCGAGTTTCGGCTTTTTTTGTTTAATTTAGGATAAATCTTTTCATTAATGAAATCCATCTTCTATTTCCTCATTGCAATCTGTTTGGTTTCCTGCATCAGAAGTGATATGGACCTCAAAACTTTGCAAAGTCTCATCAGCAAAAACAGCTTTACCAACAAGCTAAATGTCAACGACGAGATGAAATATTACCGACCAGACGGCGTCCAAGACATCGAGTTTGAAGATTTCTTAAGTAATAATGATGTTATTGCAATTGACCAAGGCGATTTCAACCAAGATGGCGAGGAAGATTATTTGGCGAACGTGGTCAACAATTTCAACCGAAGCTCCGTTGCGCCACCTCAATTTTTCCCAATTGTGATTACTTTAAAAAACGGGAAATACTTCATCTATAAATTGGACAAATTTTACGACGCTAAATCCGCGGGTAAAAAATTAAAAATTGACGACAAAGATTACGTGCTATTCTTCCACAGAGATCAGGAAGATGGTATGAAAATCAAACAAGACACATTCAGATTTGTCAATAATATTTTGGAACAATACAGTAAAATATCAGAATTAAAATGAAATTAAAAACAATATTTGCGTTCGCATTCTTACTTTTCATCAGTCAGATTTCGGCGCAACAAAAGACCTATTGCAATCCCATCAACATCGATTATGGCTACACGCCTTTCGAAGTTTTTTCCAAACAAGGTAAACACCGCGCAACAGCTGACCCTGTGATTGTCAATTTTCAGAAAAAACTTTTCTTATTTTCGACCAATCAGGAAGGTTATTGGCATTCTGATGATATGTTGAATTGGAAATTCATCCACAGAAAATTCCTTAGAGACAACAAATACACGCACGATTTGAACGCGCCTGCAGTTTGGGCGATGAAAGATACATTGTACGTTTATGGTTCTACTTGGGAACAAGATTTCCCGATTTGGAAAAGCACCAATCCAACCAAAGACGATTGGAAAATTGCCGTTGACACTTTGAAGGTTGGCGCTTGGGATCCGGCTTTTCATTATGATGAAGATAAAGACAAACTCTATCTCTATTGGGGCTCCAGCAACGAATGGCCACTTTTGGGAACCGAGGTTAAAACTAAAACAATGCAATCCGAAGGTTTCGTAAAACCGATTTTAAGATTGAAACCGGAAGACCACGGCTGGGAAAGATTTGGAGAATATAATGACAATGTTTTCCTGCAACCATTTGTGGAAGGCGCTTGGGTTACGAAATACAAGGACAAATATTATATGCAATATGGCGCGCCAGCAACGGAATTCAGTGGTTATTCTGATGGCGTATACGTTTCCAAAAATCCATTGGAAGGTTATGAATATCAGCAACACAATCCGTTTTCCTACAAACCTGGCGGTTTTGCGAGAGGCGCTGGTCACGGTGCAACTTTCCAGGATAATTTCAATAATTGGTGGCACGTTTCCACGATTTTCATTTCAACCAAAAACAATTTTGAACGTCGATTGGGAATCTGGCCAACTGGCTTCGACAAAGACGATGTGATGTACACCAACACCGCTTATGGCGATTATCCGACTTTGCTTCCGCAATATGCGCAAGGCAAAGATTTCACGAAAGGATTGTTCCCAGGTTGGATGCTTTTGAATTACAACAAACCAGTTCAGGTTTCCTCAACTTTGGGCGGTTATCAAGCAAATCTTGCAGTGGATGAAGATATTAAAACATATTGGAGTGCGAAAACCGGAAATTCCGGCGAATGGTTTCAAACGGATTTGGGCGAAGTTTCGACAATCAATGCAATCCAAGTTAATTACGCCGACCAAGATGCGGAGTTTATGGGAAAAACGCTTGGGAAAATGCACCAATATAAAATCTATGGTTCTAATGATGGCAAAAAATGGACAGTGATTGTCGATAAATCCAAAAACCAAACCGACGTTCCACACGATTACATCGAACTTGAAAAACCGGCAAAAGCAAGATTCCTGAAAATGGAAAACCTAAAGATGCCAACAGGGAAATTTGCATTGAGTGGATTCCGAGTTTTTGGAAAAGGCGCTGGAG
>RCUH01001869.1_pt1 | contig 14069 bp, 18 predicted proteins | sample 2166191 | NCBI WGS metagenome assembly RCUH01 (sample SAMN09932848, study PRJNA488358) | compost metagenome | feature: garden; material: soil; isolation source: compost soil in an enriched community after 214 h of incubation | place: Germany: Experimental Botanical Garden Goettingen | collected...
AAGAGAAGGTCACTATTTCATTTCTGCTGATAATGGTATTACAAACCTGATGTTTTTCGATATAAAACCAGAAGCTATTTACGAGATTACGCTTAATAATAGATTCGATGACAAGGTTGCTTTTCCATCAACAGATATTTTTGTTCCTGCAGCGATGCATCTTTACAAAGGTGGACTTCCTGAGGTTATTGGGAGGAAAATTAAAACAATAAAAGATATTTCGTTTCCAAGAGCTATTTATAATGAAAATGAAAAAATGATCATTGGAGAAGTGATGTACATTGATAATTTCGGGAATGTGGTTTCTAATATCAGTCGGAAATTCTTTGACAAATATGCTTCGATTTCTGAAAAATTTACCATTAAATTTAGAAATATCGTGGTTTCAAAAATTTTGGATCAATACACAGATGTGGTTGTAGATTGGGAAAGAGAACAGGAATACCACGGGAAATCATCGGTAATCTTCAACGATACGGATTTGTTGGAAATCACGATTTACAAAGGCAGTGTCTTAAATGGTGCTTCTTCTCTTTTCGGGATGAGCACCGGCGAAAAAATCTATGTAGAATTTGAATAAAAAAAACCGACATTGCTGTCGGTTTTAATTTTAGATATTTAAAAAGAATGATTATTCTTTGATCAATTTCTTAGTCAAAGTTTCTTTATCTGTTTTGATTCTCACCACATAGTTTCCAGTTTTAAGTCTAGAAATATCGAATGAATTTTTAGATAAACTATCTCTGAACTTATTAAAAGAAAAATATTTTGCAATTAATACCTTCTCTATATCTTTTATTAATGCAAATCACACCTTATCGAATATATTTATCAAGTCTTCTTTTCATCTCGCATTCATATTTTATCTTCTATCAATAAAAAGTATCTTTGCAAAAAAATTCCGATGCTGTATTCCGTTATCAAAGCGATTCACATTATTTTTATGGTAAGTTATTTTGCCGGGATTTTCTATTTGGTGAGACTTTTTGTTTATTATAAAGACACCGATGAGTTTGATGAAGTGAAACAAAAAATTCTAAGAAACCAATACATCTTCATGGCAGGCAGACTTTGGAATATCATCACCGTTCCTGCAGGAATATTGATGTTGACAAGCGGATTGACAATGATTTTCTTGAATTCCGGATTGATGAAAACACCTTGGTTCCATTTGAAACTGACATTTTTAGTCGGGCTTGGAATCTACCATTTCTGGTGCTGGAAAAAAGTAAAAGAACTCAAAAAACTGAATGGCGATATTCTACCAACCAGCAACATCAAACTTCGACAGTTTAATGAGATTGCTACTTTCGTTTTATTTGCCGTTGTGTTTACAGTAATCCTCAAATATTCCGTTATAGAATATTGGTGGCAATTGCTCTTAGGATTTTTCGGAATCATCATTTTGATAAGTTCAATCGTCAAACTTGTTAATAAGAAAAAAGAATCAAGGCAAAAGAATCAAGAATAAAAAAAGGCGTCGAGAGCCTCAGCCTGACAAACATACAAGCTTCGAGAACCTCAGCCTGACAAATGCTAAAAACCAAAAACCATCAACCAACAACTATCAACTATCAACTAAACTATGATTGCAATATTCAAAAAAGAACTTTGGAATTTTTTCGGAAACTGGAGCGCGTGGATCATCATTGGCGCATTCAGCATCATTTCTGCCCTATTCCTTTTCTTCTTCGAGAACAATTTTAATATTTTCGAAATTGGAAGCGCTTCCATACAGAGTTTTTTCGTGCTTTCACCTTGGCTTTTTATGTTCATCATTCCGGCAATCAGTATGCGAACTTTGGCTGAGGAACAACAATCAGGAACTTTATTTTGGCTGTTTTCTCAACCTGTAAAAATCACGGAAATTGTTGGTGGGAAATTCCTTTCCGTTTGGTTGGTTGGGATTTTGTGTTTGTTACCAAGTTTAGTTTATTACTACACGGTTTACGTTTTGGGCGTTCCGGAAGGTAATATTGACGGAAGTATGACATTTGGAAGTTACATCGGATTAATAATCTTAATAGCCGCTTTCTCAGCAGTTGGGATTTTGGCTTCTTCACTTTCGTCAAACCAAATTACCGCTTATCTTTTGGGCGTTTTCATTTGTTTCATCGCGTATTTCGGAATTGAGCAATTGGCGAGTTACAAATTGCTCGGAGGCGCAGATTACATTTTGCAAAATATTGGATTCTATCAACATTTTTTGGCTTTTACAAGAGGGCAAATTGATACAAGAGACGTTTCTTATTTCCTATTTGTTATCTTTTTGGGATTAGGATCGGCGAGTTGGTTTGTCTGGAAAAAGAAGTAGACACATTGAGTTGGAGAGTTTGAGGGTTTGAGAATTGGAGAGCGCTTTTACCCTAAATCAGAAACAAACTTTAAGTCCGAAAAGGACGATTTAACAAAGAATAGGATAAAATCCTATTGAATAAAATTATAAAAATTCATTATCATTAAGATGAATAAAAAAAATAAAATCACACTTATCATTATCACAGTTCTTCTCATCATCGGGATGAGCGGATTGGTTTACAAACGTTTCGATTTGACGGCGGAAAAACGATACACACTGTCGGATTCCACCATCAAAGTTTTGGAAAATGTGAACAAACCGATGATGATAGAAGTCTATTTGGATGGCGATTTCCCAGCTTCCTTCAAACAGCTTCAGAATGAAACCAAATTTATGTTGGACGAGTTCCGAAAAATCAATCCAAAAATCGATTACAAATTCCGTGACCCAATTGCAGAGAAAATTCCGCAAGACACGCTGGCTGGAATGGGAATGCAACCTTCTATCCTGCCTGATATGAAAAAAGGCAAAGTCTCGGAAATCGTGATGTTTCCGTACGCGGCGATCAAATATAACGGTTATGGAACAGCAGTTCCGCTCATCATCCAACAATCTGGAATCGATGCAAGCACGCAACTTAGCAAATCCATCGAAAGTCTGGAATATAATTTCGCATCAACCATCAAAGGTCTATCCGAAGAAACTACCAAGAATGTTGGTTTTTTGGTTAATCAGCAAGAGTTGAGTCCGGATGAATTTCAGGGATTTTTGGATGTTGCGATGGAAAATTACAACGTTGGACCCGTGATTCCGGAAAACAAAACCGAACTTTCATTGGCCGACGTTCCGAAATTAAAACAAATGGACGCGCTCGTGATTGCAAAACCAAGAAAAGCTTTTACGAACAACGAGAAAGTGATTCTTGACCAATACATTATGAACGGCGGAAAAACCCTTTGGATGCTGGACGCTGTGAATGCCGAAATGGACACGCTTTTCCAAGCTAAAAAAATAATGGCTTATCCGCTTGACCTTAATCTGACAGATTTTATGTTCAATTATGGATTGAGGATTAATCCGGCTTTGACGAAGGATATGAAGAAATCAGCTTTGATAAGAATTGTTTCCGGCGAAGTGGCTGGCAATCCGCAATACAGCAGTTTTCTATGGCCATATTTTCCGTTGGGAATTTCCGAATCCACACATCCAATTACCAAAAATATCAATCCTGTAAAATTCGAATTCCCGACTTCGATTGATACTTTGGGAAGACCAAATATCAAGACAAGAGTTCTCTTCGAATCGAGCGAAAGAACCATCAGCAAAACGGTTCCGAATTATGTTGCCCTGTCAGAAATCGTGCGCGCAGACAGCATCGGCGAGATGGAACGTCCTACGCCACCGAAGATTTTCGCAGTGGCATTGGAAGGGAAATTCACCTCAGCATATTCTACAAGAAGTGAGAAAAATGGTTATCCAGGTTTCAAAGCTCAAAGTCCTGACAACAAAATGCTCGTGATTGCCGATGGCGATATTGCAAGAAACCAAATCTGGAAAGGGAAACCGCTTCCTTTGGGCGAAGATCTGCTCACCAAAGAACATTACGGAAATGCGCAATTCCTCAGAAATGCCTTAGATTATCTTTTGGATGACAGCAATCTGATGGAACTCAGAAACCGCTCAATCGAAATCCGTTTGCTGGACAGAGAACGCGTTGACGAAGAACGCTCGAAATGGCAATGGATTAATTTGCTTTTGCCATTGGGAATTTTGGGAATTCTGGGTGCTGGATTTTATTTTATTAGGAAGAAAAGATTTTCTTAAGAATTAAATTTCATTTCCTAAGCTTACTGCAAAATTGTAAAAACCTTCATAAAAATGAAAATCCCAACAATTCACGGATACATTGACAGAAGAATTTTAATCAACTTCACAGCTGAACCAAAAGTAGTTGAGAAAATCATCCCATTTCCTTTCAGACCAAAACTTTATAAAGATAAAGCAATCGTCGGAATTTGTTTGATACGATTAAAACACATTAAACCAAAAGGACTCCCTGACTTTGTTGGTGTGAACTCTGAAAATGGTGCTCACAGAATTGCCGTTGAATGGGACGAAAATGGAGAAACCAAATCTGGCGTTTACATTCCACGGCGAGATACTTCGCTTAAACTAAATGCTCTTGTTGGCGGACGAATATTCCCTGGAAAACATTACCACGCAAAATTCAATGTCAATGAAAATGACGGAAATTATCATATTGACTTTAAAAGTTCTGATGTAACTGAAATTTTAATTGATGCTTCTGAAACAAATGTATTTAATGACAATTCAATTTTTAAAACATTAAATAACGTTTCCGACTTTTTTGAAAAAGGAGACCTTGGCTACTCTCCAAACAATGACAAATTCGAAGGACTTAGATTAAAAGCTTATCAATGGGAAGTTCGACCACTTGATGTGAAAAATGTAAAATCAACTTTTTTTGAGAATGAAGAATTTTTCCCAAAAGGTTCAGTTACTTTTGACAACGCATTGCTAATGACAAATATTGAACACGAATGGAAAAGCGAAACGGACAAATATAAATAACCAATGTAAAATGTCTGTGCTTCGCACATTTATTAACTTCAATATGAGTATTTTTGTTAAATCTTATTTTGATAATAATGAAAAACCTTCTATTAGCTTTAATATCCGGAGTTTTACTTGCCATTTCTTGGCCAACTTACGGGATTCCATTTTTTATATTTTTTGCGTTTGTTCCACTCTTGATGATGGAACACAATATTGCGAAATTCAGTGATATCAAAAGAAAAAGCTTGGCAATATTTGCTTTGTCCTATCTTACGTTTGTGATTTGGAACGCTGTTACGACGGGTTGGCTTTACAATTCCAAACTTCCGGATGGGAGCAATTCTCTCTTGGCAGTTTTGTTTCCGGTTTTGACGAACGCTTTTTTTATGTCGATGATTTTTCACTTCTATCGACTTTATAAAAGAAGTCAGGGAACGTATTTCGGATTGGTATTTTTTGTGGTGATCTGGATGGCTTTTGAGAAGTTGCATTTGGTTTGGGAATTCACCTGGCCTTGGCTGAATCTCGGAAATGTCTTTGCAGATTATCATCAATTGATTCAATGGTACGACACTTTGGGCGCAACCGGCGGAAGTTTCTGGATTTTGATTTGCAACGTGCTCGCATTTTACACTTTTAGAATTTGGGAAGCTGGAAGAATCAGAAAATCATTAATCAAAAATGTATCGATGTTGGCAGGTTTCATTGTTTTGCCGATGTTGATTTCTTTCGTTAAATATTATAATTATTCGCCAAAACCAATCGGAACGTTGAATGTGACAATGCTTCAGCCGGCTTTGGACCCATACAATGAAAAATATCAGAAAGACAGTTTGACGATTCAAGGTGACCTTTTAAAATTAGCGTCAGAAAATTCAGTTATAACATTAAGGGGAAAAGAAACTCAAAACATCGACCTTTTTCTCGCTCCAGAAACATCCTTGCCTGGACCAGGTTCTATTAGCGAACGAGGATTTAATAATAGTTTGCTCATTAATAATATAAAAATATTTCTTACCCAACATCCGAAATCGGTTTTCTCCGGCGGAATTTCCAGCCATTATGTTTACAGTGAAAGCGAGGAAAAGCCCGTCACGGCAAGCTTCTTGGAAAGACAAGGCATTTGGGTTGATGAATATAATTCTGCCATCCAAATCATCCCGAATCAACAGCCGGAAGTCTATCACAAAGCAATGTTGGTTCCTGGCGTTGAGATTTTCCCTTACATCAATTTCTTCAAACCAATCTTAGGCGACGTAATGCTGAATCTCGGCGGAACAACACGTTCCCTCGGCATTTCCGAAGAACGAAAAGTGTTCGCCAATCCGTACAACAAATCTGTGATTGCGCCAATCATCTGCTACGAAAGCGTTTATGGAGAATATGTTACCGATTATGTAAAAAAAGGTGCAAACCTGCTCACCATCGTCACCAACGATTCTTGGTGGGGATTTTCGCAAGGTCATAAACAACTGTTGGCTTACGCAAAACTCCGCGCCATAGAAACCCGAAGAGAAATCGCAAGGTCGGCAAACAGCGGAACCAGCGCGCACATCGATTCCCGAGGCGATATTGTGGACGATTTGCCTTACGGTGCAAAAGGTGCTCTGATGGCGAAAGTGAATCTGATTGACCACGAAACTTTTTATACAAAAAGTGGTGATTTTCTTTCCCGACTTTCATTGTTTGTGATTGGAGCTTTGTTGCTTTTTATTCCGGGGAGAAAGTATTTGGTGAAGAAGAAATAAGTTTAGAAGATGAAAAGGAATTTAATATTTATCATTTTCTTTTTATTCAATGTTTGTTTTGGACAAAATTCCGAAACGGAGAAACTTGTAAATGCAGTTGTAAATGACATTATTCCTAAAGATTATCAATACTTTAATTTAATTGATTCGAGTTTTATTTATAATCGTGATTACCATTTAGAAGATGATGAATTAGAATATCTTACAAAAGAGTATCCTGATTTTGATTTCAATAAGACAATTGATAAAAATAGAGCCAATAAGGAAATTTTAAATTGGAAAAATTTTAAAATATTAAAAGCCAAACTTTACAATTTTGAAAATTTGCCAGAATATAGGACTTACAATAAACATACAGTTCTAATTCCATTTAGCGAGTCAAAAATTACAATTGATAGCTTAATCAAAAATAAAAAGAAGTACGAATTAATTTTCGTTTATAAAAAATATTGGTCTAAGAAAAAATTGAAAAAAGAAATAGATAAAGCTTGGAAAAAGCGCACTGATAATATTATCAAAGAGAATAGTACTTATTATCATTTTTCAACACCTTATTTTTCAGATAATGGATATGCAATTATATCTGTAGACAATGCTGATTCTGGACAAAGTTATATATACAAAAAGGAAAACAATGACTGGAAACAAATACACATTTTCAACAGATGGGTTCAATAGATTGATTTAAATTTCTAAGCTGGGCAAATACCTTTCCTTAATCATATTCAAATGATGAATGTTGTGACCAACGGTTAATTTTCCAATCGTCTCCACTTTTATTTCATTTCCATTCACGATTCCAATAAGTTGTAAAGCTTCTGCCGGAAGTGTTTTAAAGAATTTGATTGATGATTTTCTCGTCAGTTTAAATTCCTTAATCAAACTTTTCAAAGTTCGAGTATCAGCGTAAGAATTATCCGCCCAAGCTTCTTCATCAAAACCAGAAACCAAAGATTGGTCTTTTCTGGAAAATCTCAAAGCGCGATAAGCAAAGACTTTTTCTGTATCGATGAGGTGTTGCAAAAGTGTTTTCAAACTCCATTTTCCTTCGGCGTAAGCAAAGTTGCCTTGGTCTTCGGAAAGTGATTCGTAGATTTCCAAGGTTTCTGCTGATGCGGTTTTCATCGCCTCAATCCAATTTTCTGATGGAACAAGGTCGAGATAACGCTGGATATATTTTTCGAAATCGGTCATAGTTAGTGATTCAGTTAGATAGTTTTTTAGTAATTAGTTGTCAGGCTGAGGCTCTCGAAGCCCTTTTAATTTTGATGAAATCATTTATCAATTATCATTCATCATTTATGATTCCACTTCCCATTCGTAGAAATTAACTTCATCATATTTTTTGAAACCTGTGCTTGGATATAATCGATTGCCAATCATATTTTCTTTGCTGGTTTCAAGGTACATTCCACAAGAGTCGGATGTTCTGCAAAGTTGTTTTGCTTCTTCAATCAATGCTTTGGAATAAGCTTTTTCCCGAAAATCCGGATTGACATATAAGTCATTCAATAGCCAATAACGTTTCATTCTCGTAGACGAAAACAATGGATAAAGCTGGACAAATCCACCTAATTTACCATCTTCTTCCACCACAAAAATTTCGGAATCTTGTTTTTCCAATCTTTCGGATAGGAATTGTTCTGCGCCGGAAATATCAGAGGTTTTGTGGTAGAACATTCTGTATTCGTCAAACAATTGAGCCAATTGGGAAAGGTCGTCGATGGTCGCTTTTCTTGTATTACTCTTCATTTTCGTCTGAATTTTCTTCGTCATCCTCGTATTGCTCAAGGTAATAACTGAACGTGAAATCTTCTACTTCCTCCTCCACATCTTCCAAAGTCGTCAAAAGGTCTTCGAAAGTTTCCAATTGGTCCACACTCATATTCACAAATTCGATGTGAAGAGGCAATTCCAAACCACCCGAAATCACGTCGGAAAGCGCATCCAGATTGTCTCCGAAATGTTCCGGCAATTCAACTTTTGATTTCAATTGTTCATAGAAATCTTCGTAATCTCCGATGTTTAAAAAATTGATTAGTATTTCTTTCATTTTAATTAAATTTCCAATGTTTTGTTTTTAAATAATCTTTGCACTTTTTGCAAAAATCGGTTTCATCATCTGTAGGATTTCCGCCTTCTGCATCTCGCATAAAGCAAGTTTTTTCAGAACAATGTTTCAAACCTTGCGTATGACCAATTTCGTGAATGATTATTTTATAAAATTGTTCTTTTCTTTTTGATGCATCAAGTCTGAAGGAAGACGCAACGCAAGCTTTTCCTGGGCGATAACCCAAGCCCATTATTCCAAAATCCTTCACACTTCCTTTTGTTGCGCTAATATCTTTTGTCGTCAAACCAACTTTTACAAAATTAGGCTTTGTTTGAGAACTCAAAAATTTAATAATTGAATCTGCTCTGTATCTATTTCTAGGTTGATAATAAGAACTTTCAGGAAAATCGATTGGTGATAAAATTTCCAAATTTGGATAGATTTTCTGAATTTGCGAAGCAATATTTTTAACATCTTCAGCTTTTAAATCCCTAAAAGGTTGAAGTTGTAAAACGACTTTCTCAGAAGCTTCAACAACCTTAGATTCTTGATTTTCTTTACACGAAACTAAAAAGAAAATTATCAAAAATGAGTTTAACAAAAATACTTTCATCGAAAGTTGTTATTGTTTTTCAAAACTTTTGTAATGATTTTTCGTCAGCCAAACATCTCCATCTTCAGTGAAAACAATTCGTTCTGCACCTCGGTTTCCGCAATTGTAATTGACGTCGGCTTCGTAGTATTGTTCGCCTTTTGGTAAGGTTTTTTCACGATTGCTGAAGTTGTCACCTCCAATTGCTTTTCCGGGCAAAACATCACACAGATTACCTTTTGATGCAATCCAGCCTTGATTTTTAGCTTCAGATTTTGTGATATAATATTCCGGCAATTTGTGATTGGCTTTAACGTAAGAAATAACCTTATCATCGTTCGTCAATTCTTCTATTGAATTTTCTGAATTTGATTCTACGTGATTTTGGCTTTCAGATTTGACAACTTCTGACTTCCGACTTCCAGCTTCCGTCGAAATTTCATTTCTCTTCTCGATTTTATAATTTGTAATAAGGAACATTACAAAGATTCCGGCAAAAGCACCGACGAGAAAGAATAAAAGGGTTTTTAGCTTCGGATTCATTAATGAAAATTTCTATGCTAAAATAATGAAAACCTCGATTCTTAAAGCATAAAAAACAAATTTTAAAAATAATTTATCCTAAACCTAATTTTTCTATATTTGAAGCCAAACTTAAATATAAAAATGGACAACTTAAAAATGATAGCCGAAACAGCAAAAGACTTTGCTGAAAAAAATATCCGCCCATACATTATGGATTGGGACGAGAGCCAAACTTTCCCTGTGGAACTCTTCCATCAATTGGGAGATTTGGGCTTTATGGGAATCGTAATTCCTGAAGAATACGGCGGTTCTGGACTTGGTTATCAGGAATATGTGACCATTTTGGACGAGATTTCTCAAGTTGATCCGTCCATTGGATTATCTGTTGCGGCGCATAATTCACTTTGTACCAATCATATTTATGAATTCGGAAATGAGGAACAGAGAAGAAGATGGTTGCCAGATTTGGCTTCCGGAAAAGTAATCGGCGCTTGGGGATTGACGGAGCACAACACAGGTTCAGATTCCGGCGGAATGTCCACAACAGCTGTCAAAGATGGTGACGACTGGATTATCAACGGCGCAAAAAACTTCATCACGCACGCTATTTCAGGCGATATTGCGGTTGTGATGACAAGAACTGGAGAAATTGGCGCAAAAAATAATTCCACAGCGTTCGTTTTGGAAAAAGGAATGGCTGGATTCACTTCCGGTAAAAAAGAAAATAAATTGGGAATGCGTGCATCGGAAACGGCAGAATTGATTTTCGATAACGTTCGTGTTCCGGATTCTCACAGATTGGGCGAAGTTGGAAGCGGTTTCAAACAAGCTATGAAAATCCTTGACGGCGGTCGTATTTCTATCGCAGCCTTGAGTTTAGGAATTGCGAGAGGTGCCTACAAAGCGGCTTTGAAATATGCACAAGAAAGACACCAGTTCGGAAAATCGATTTCAAGTTTCCAAGCTGTGAACTTTATGTTGGCGGATATGGCGACAGAAATTGACGCTTCAGAATTGCTAATCAGAAGAGCTTCTGACCTTAAAAATGCAAAAGCAAAAATGACTCGTGAAGGCGCAATGGCAAAATTGTACGCTTCTGAAGCTTGCGTCAGAATTTCCAATAATGCAGTTCAGATTTTCGGTGGATATGGTTATACAAAAGATTTCCCTGTTGAGAAATTCTACAGAGATTCTAAATTGTGTACGATTGGCGAAGGAACTTCTGAAATCCAGAGATTGGTGATTGGAAGAGACATTACGTCTTAAGATTAAATGATTAGTTAATCTATAAATTAAAATATTCAGCCCTTTCAAAATTAATAAATTTGAAAGGGTTTTTAAATTATAATCAATGAATCCTGACATCACCTCGTACAATCAGAAATTAGAATCTGAAAACGAGAAAATCGCAACCATTCTTTCAGAAGAAATTGGCAAACATCTTCCCGAAGCCGAGAATAAAATCTGGCACGCGCATCCGGTTTGGTTTTTAGATGGAAATCCAATTGTTGGTTATAGCAAACAGAAACGCGGAATCCGATTGATGTTCTGGAGCGGAAAATCTTTCGCTGAAGAAAAGCTGAATGTGGAAGGCGAAAAATTTCAGGATGCTTCGATTTTTTATAATGATTGGAATGAAATTGATAAAGATGATTTGAAACGTTGGCTGGAAAAATCAAGAGAAATCCAATGGGATTATAAAAATATTGTGAAACGGAAAGGGGTTTTGGAACGTTTGAAGTAATATTTAAAACCACAAAAGTCACAAAAGTTTTTAAGTAATTCAAAAGGCTAAAAAAGCAATTTGCAAATTTACTTTTTGTACTAAAATCTTATTTATTTTAAAATAATTTCTTTTGTGACTTTTGGGGTTAATAAAAATAAATGCTGTCTTTAAGGATGGCATTTTTTATATTTGTTAAAATTTTAGAAAATATATGGAAAAGATAGACAGCCTGAACCAAGTTGCCGAATTTCACAAAACCTTCAACGCCCCAATTCTTGACACACCACAGATTCCTTCGAAAGAGCGTGCTGAGCTAAGAGTGAGCCTTTTGCAAGAAGAATTGGACGAGTTGAAAAAAGCAATTGAAGACAACGATTTGGTAGAAGTTGCTGATGCACTTTGCGACCTTCAATATGTTTTGAGTGGAGCTGTTTTGGAGTTTGGATTGGGAGAAAAATTCGTGGAATTATTCAATGAAGTTCAGCGTTCCAATATGTCCAAAGCTTGCGATAACGAAATTCAAGCGCAGGAAACTGTGGAATTCTATAAAGCCAAAGGAACAGATGCTTATTATGAAAAATCTGGCGACAAATACAATGTTCACCGCGTTGCAGACAACAAGGTTTTGAAGAACAAATATTATTCTGCTGCAGACTTGGCTTCACTTTTAAAATAAAAAACTCAGGATGAAAAAAATTTCAATATTATTAGGAATCATAGCACTTACAAGCATTAATTCTTGTGCAGAAAGAGTCATCGTCAATCGTGAAGTAGAATCCAAAAACGATGGCAAAATGTTGCTTGGAACCCAGACGCTTGACCAGTTCAAAAAAGAACCTTTCAAAACTTGGTTTGATGAAGAGTACAACCGTTATCAGATTGACCAGCCAAGTTTGGCAGAACTTAAAAAAGAAAAACTGAACAGTTACGCTTTGGTCGTATTTGTAGGAAGTTGGTGCGAAGATAGCCACAGAGAATTTCCAAGGTTGATTAAAATTTTGGATGCTTTGAAATACAATACCGAGAAAATGCAAATCATCGCTGTGAACCGTAAAAAGGAATCTCCAGCAGGCGAAGAGGGAATTTACAACATCACGAGAGTTCCGACAATCATAGTCAAAAAGTACGGAAAAGAAATCGGAAGAATCACAGAAATGCCCGAAACTGGATTTTTGGAGAAAGATTTGCTTAATATTTTGAAAAAAGATAATAATTCAGGATTATTTAAATAATAATTTGGGCAGCTATTCCGCCTTCCGTTCCCAATCTTTTTGCCTTGGCTCTTCCAGCCACAAAAAAGGATTTCCACTCAAGTCGGGCTGCATAAGATTCCACGTTTAAATATTGCTGTAAAATTCAAAATCAATGACAAAATACACAGGCATCCTTTCTTTTATTTTCGGAATCATCCTTACGGTTTTTTTATTTCTATCGTGGAGAAGTTGTAATAAGAAAGAAGATGCAGCGCTCATCAATCAAGATTATTACCTCATCACCAATCAGATTCAGAAGATGAACAAAATGGTGGTTTTGGAACAAGATTTTTCAAGTTTCCAAACACACAAAAGTTCAGCGGCAAGTATTGCAGGATTTGATATTCTGCCAAGAGAAATGGTACTTTACACCACTGCGAAAGCACAAGTTTCATACGATTTGAAACGAATGAAAATTGATGTGGACACGGTGAATAAAAAATTGATTCTACAAGAACTTCCTCAGCCCGAAATCAAGATTTTCCCGGATGTAAAAATTCATTTTATGGATGATTACGCCATCAATAGATTTTCGCAAAAAGACATCAACGGCGTGATGGAATCTGCGAAGAAAAACATGACGAAAAGCGTGAATCAAGCAAGTTTGAAACAGCAAAGCCAGAAACAATTGAAAGATAATCTCAACGATATTTTCGTTTTGGCAAAAGCCTTGCATTATTCTATTGAAGACAAAACAAATACGTTTCCTTCAAATGAATTATAAATACAATTGTTATGAATCCAGATAAAAAAAAAGAAAGCAACAACTCGTCTGAGCAGAAAAAACAAACGGAAGATTTCAGAGATCTTCCAGCCTCATCTGACAAGAAAAACCCGCCTGACATTGATAAAGAAGATGTCGACAAAAGTTCCAAAGTGAACAAAGACGGAAAAACAGACAACACCGAAAAGTAATTTTCTTTACGAAAAAAGCAATAAGCCTTTCAATTTATTTTGAAAGGCTTATTTATTTAATAAAATTAATGTATATTTAACATTAGGAATTAAGACTTATAAAAATTAATTCCGATGTGTTCTTTAAATTTCGTTTCACCAAACATTACAGCTTATGTCTTATATTGTTGTAGGGCTTTTCCCGAATCAAGCGGGAGCAGATAAGGTCCTTTTAAAATTAGAAAATGCTGGTTACTACGATTATAGTGTTTCTCATTCTGAAAAAGAAATGACTAAAAATGTAGATATTGAGAAGAAAAATGGGTTTTGGAATTGGTTGTTTGATGACAATCATCTGGACAGAGCCCGATTCGAATACGCAAGTATAGACCACAACACGAT
>RCUH01001873.1_pt1 | contig 14042 bp, 14 predicted proteins | sample 2166191 | NCBI WGS metagenome assembly RCUH01 (sample SAMN09932848, study PRJNA488358) | compost metagenome | feature: garden; material: soil; isolation source: compost soil in an enriched community after 214 h of incubation | place: Germany: Experimental Botanical Garden Goettingen | collected...
AGGAGGCCATTGACTGGCTGACCGGCAATCTCGCTTTTTTCTTCGATTGGCTTTCCTTCATTTTCCAAAGCGTCATCAACGCCCTGCTTTATGTGCTGCAGGCGCCGCATCCGCTGGTCATCGTCGCGATCTTGACGGCGCTTTCGGCCTGGACGCGCCGCTCCGTCGGCATGCCTATCTTCACCGCGCTCGGGCTGCTGCTCATCATCAATCTCGGCTACTGGAAAGCGACGACGGAAACGCTGGCGCTGGTCATCGCCGCCAGCGCCGTGTGCATGATCATCGGTATACCGCTCGGCATATTGGCGGCCCGACGCAAGTGGATCTATGCCGGCATGCGCCCGGCGCTGGATCTGATGCAGACCATCCCCACTTTCGTCTATCTCATTCCGGCGCTGGTGCTGTTCGGTCTCGGCATGGTTCCGGGCCTCATCGCCACCGTCATCTTCGCCATTCCGGCTCCCGTGCGCCTCACCCGCCTCGGCATCGTCTCGACGCCGCCGTCGCTGGTCGAGGCGGCCGTCGCCTTTGGTGCGACGCCTTCGCAAGTATTGCGCAAGGTGGAGCTTCCCTTCGCCGCACCGCAGATCATGGCCGGCCTCACCCAGACGATCATGCTGTCGCTGTCGATGGTGGTCATTTCCGCGCTGGTGGGCGCCAATGGTCTCGGGGTGCCTGTCGTGCGCGCCTTGAACACCGTCAATATCGCCATGGGCTTCGAAGCGGGACTGTGCATCGTCATCCTGGCGATCGTTCTCGACCGGCTTTTCCGCCTTCCCGGCGCGGAGGATGATCTATGAGTGACGCCATCATCTTCGGAAATGTCGATATCGTTTTCGGCGACCGGCCCGATGCGGCGCTGCCGCTGATCGACAAGGGCAGCACGCGGGACGAGATCAATACCGAAACCGGACTGGTTCTCGGTGTCGCCAATGCCTCGCTCTCGGTCAGCGAAGGCGAGATACTCGTGCTGATGGGGCTTTCCGGCTCCGGCAAATCGACCCTGCTCAGGGCCGTCAACGGGCTTGCGCCCGTGGTGCGCGGCAATGTCGGCGTGAAGACCAAGTCCGGCTATGTCGATCCCTATCGCTGCCCGGCGAAATCGCTCCGCGATCTGCGCATGCACACGGTTTCCATGGTCTTCCAGCAGTTCGGTCTTCTGCCCTGGCGCAATGTGGCCGACAATGTCGGCTTCGGGCTTGAGCTTTCCGGCGTGCCGGAAGCCGAGCGCAAGCGCATGGTGGCCGAGCAGCTGGAACTGGTCAATCTCTCCGCCTGGGCCGACCGCAAGGTGGGAGAGCTTTCCGGCGGCATGCAGCAGCGTGTGGGGCTGGCGAGAGCGTTTGCCACCGGCGCGCCGATCCTGTTGATGGACGAGCCGTTCTCGGCGCTTGACCCCCTCATCAGAAGCCGCCTGCAGGACGAGCTTCTGGAATTCCAGAGCCGGCTGAAGAAAACTATCCTCTTCGTCAGCCACGATCTGGACGAGGCCTTCCGTATCGGCAACCGTATCGCCATGATGGAAGGCGGACGCATCATCCAGTGCGGAACGCCGCAGCAGATCGTCAAGCAGCCGGCCACGCAATATGTCGCGGATTTCGTGCAGAACATGAACCCGATTTCCATGCTGACTGCTGCCGATGTGATGAAGCGGGGCGTGGACGAACGCAACGGCCAGATGAACGTCGCCGCCACCGCCCGTCCATCATCGCCGCTGATCGATATTCTCGATGCGCTGTCAAAAAACTCCGGAGCGATCGGCGTCGTCGACAATGGCGCGATCATAGGCACGATTTCCGCAGATGAAGTCGTGGCAGGGCTGACGCGTCACCGCAAAAAATAGTGATTCGCCCGTCTGAAAAAAGAAAGGGCCTTCATGGAGGGCCCTTTTTCTGTTTCTACAAGATCTTTGCAGCGCAAGTTATACCTTCCCACGGTAGCAAAGAATATTTTTGATATCACAAGTTATGCATGAAAATAATTACTAATAAAAATCATATTGCAAACTTAGAGAAAATTGCGCAAAGTTAATCTAGATTCTTTAGCTCGCTGCTAAATTTAAGGTGGTAATAGATTGTCACCCCAAAATCCGGCGCCGGGTGTTAAGATTGAAGCGCTCAAATTTTGATCGTTTATTGCTTATAAATACTGCTGCTAATACATGTTTTTATCCTTAGACTGTGAAAAAACGAGCAAAAAGCTGATAATTTTATCACAATATCTTAAGTAAATAACCGATGAAGAATAGTCTTTGAAAGGGACACGATATAAGCAAGATTTAGGTATATACAACGTATCAACTGAATTATAAAAACACCTTTTGGAACACCTATAATAGCCACCATGACCGTCTTTTTCGACTGTCATCAGGAGACTTGAGCGTATGGATAACCAATCTCTGTCGGAACATAGCATCGCCGCTGCAGACTTGCTCTCAGCTATGGCGAATCCAAAGCGCCTGATGATCTTGTGCACGCTGGTGGATACGGAAGTGCCGGTTGGTGTTCTCGCTTCACAGGTTGGTCTCAGCCAGTCCGCTCTCTCGCAGCATCTTTCGAAGTTGCGTGCTCAGCGACTAGTGAAGACACGACGCGATGCGCAGACCATCTACTATTCCAGCAACTCCGAATCCGTGAAAAAAATCCTCGCCTCCCTCGAGGAAATTTACTGCCAGGCGCAGAAGAGCAGCAAGACCGCAGCCTGATCCCACGGCCGTGTTAAGGTCCGGCAGCATCACTCCATTGAAACCGGCGCACGACGCCGGTTTTTTCTTTTCGTCGGCTTTCGCTGTAGTGCATCCAGGCACAGAGATTGAGGGCTGGTATCGGCGTGGTATTCAGCCCGTCGCAGCAGATTGTATCTGCTGCTTGAGGCGGCTTGCCGCAGCCGCATATCCGCCGTCCGCGCCATCCACGAAATGCATATGGTCCCTGGAAAGCGGGGACGGCACGATACAGGTCATCAAGGCGGCATCCTGTTCGTGCAGGCCGTAATAACAGCTTCCCGATAGGCGACCCTGTTCGAGCCGCGTGCGGATTTTTTCGAGCCGTGAGGCGTCGATATCCACCGTCATCTTCAGTCCGTCATCGAACTTTCTGAAATCAGTATTGCTTGCGACCGAGCGCCGATAGCGCACCGCGTTGAACGGTCCGAACGACAGCCCCGTCACGCTGAGAAGATTGACGAGCAGGGACTCGCCGAGAATGCGAAACGAGCGGCGCATCTTGCCCCAGACATCGTGATAGGCAGCCCCGGCCCGGGCTTCCAGACCGAGACCTTCACCCACGAAACCGAGTTTCGGGCCATCCTCCGGCACGGGGTGGCCGTGTCTTGCATCCTGCTCGGCGAGATCGACGAGATCGATGACCAGCTGGCGGAATGCAGGCATGTCCCGCGACGGCCCCGGCACAGCAATGATCGACACCACCTTGCCGCGGGTGGCGGGGATGGGGTTCCAGCGACAGGAAAGTCCCGTCAGGTCCGGGCGCTCGCCTGCTTCGGCTGCGGGCAGGGCATATTGTCCCTCCTTCATCCGGGCTTCCGCCCAGCTGTTACCGCCGCCCGAAAACATGGCGTAGGAAACATCCTCGCTTGCCTGAAAGCGGGCGACGCGAATATCGAAACCGTTGCTGCGGATATCTTCGACGGGGACCAGGGCCACGCGCATGGCAAGATCGAGGTCATCCTTCACCCAGCGCTGCACATTCGAAAGTGCTGCGCGCGCCACAGGCAGCCCCTGGGGCGGCACGGCAACGGCGGCGCCGTCGCCGCCGAAAACGAAGGGCAGGTCGTGACGTCCGAGACTATTCGAAACGCCTGAAATGACCGCCGCACCCGCCATGTTGACGGCCTTGTATCGGCCGGTGCCGATCGCCGCGGTCGAATCAATGATATCGGCGATGGCCAGCCCCCATCCCGGCGGCAGGGCGCGATAAAGCGCCGGGTCGGCCACGTCTTCAAAATGCCGGAAGACGGGCAGGCCCGCCAGAAATTCTTCATCTGCTGCGATCATGGCGTATTATCCTCCAGCAGCGGCCAAACGCCAAGCGTTTACGGAAGGTCGATTTGTCCGTTCAGACGGCGCAATCACGGCCGATCCGGCGAATGATTTACCGCTAATAGACCTAATCCAGCAAAGGTGACTTGCATAAATCATCAAACCTTCCGTATGAGTTGAGTGGAAGGCTCGGAATTCAAAAATGGAACGAGTTTTCGCCGGGAGGCGTCCGATAGTTTCATTCGGTCGGCGCCCATGGCGCTCACCGGGTCCGCGACCCCCTTTAAGGAGACACCAGGATGAAACTGAAGACATTGACCAGCGTGACGCTCGCAGCGTCCTTCGCATTCGCACCCCTTGCTCATGCCGAAATCATCATCGGCCTGATTGCGCCGCTCACCGGTCCTGTCGCCGCCTATGGCGACCAGGTCAAGAACGGCGCCCAGACGGCAGTCAATGAAATCAACAAAAAGGGCGGCATCCTCGGCGAACAGGTCGTGCTGAAGCTCGCTGATGATGGCGGCGAGCCCAAGCAGGGCGTTTCCGCTGCCAACCAGCTTGTTGCCGAAGGCATCCACTTCGTCGTCGGTCCGGTGACGTCGGGCGTCGCCATTCCGGCATCGGATGTCTTTGCCGAAAACGGCGTGCTGATGGTGACGCCGACGGCGACCGCGCCGGGCCTGACCAACCGCGGCCTTGCAAACGTCTTCCGCACCTGCGGCCGTGACGACCAGCAGGCCGAAGTTGCGGCGAAATATGTCCTTTCCAACCTCAAGGACAAGAAGATCGCCATCATTCACGACAAGGGCGCTTACGGCAAAGGTCTGGCAGACTCCTTCAAGGCGACGCTGAATGCCGGTGGCGTGACCGAAGTTCTCTATGATGCGCTGACACCAGGCGAAAAGGATCTCGGCGCGCTGACGGCTCGTCTGAAGTCCGACAATGCCGACATCGTCTATTTCGGCGGTTACCACCCGGAAGCAGGTCTTCTGGTGCGCCAGCTGAAGGACATCGGCTCCAAGGCTGCCGTTATCGGCGGTGACGGCCTGTCGAACAGCGAGTTCTGGAACATCGGTTCGCAGGCTGGCGAAGGCACGATCTTCACCAACGCTTCCGACGCGCTGAAGAACGACGACTCCAAGGCTGCTGCCGAAGCGCTGAAGGCCGCCAACATTCCGGCGGAAGCCTTCACGCTCAACGCTTACGCTGCCGTTGAAGTCCTGAAGGCCGGCATCGAGAAGGCCGGAAGCGCCAAGGATTCCGAAGCGGTCGCCACGGCCCTGAAGAGCGGCGACGCTTTCCCGACGGCAATCGGCAAGGTCACCTATGGCGAAAACGGCGACCTGACGTCGCAGGCCTTCTCGCTGTTCAAGTGGCAGGACGGCAAGATCGTCGCAGCCGAATAAGCTGACTTGTACCGGCCGCACCTGTTGCGGCCGGTTTCATTTTATGGGTCCGAAAAGAGGCTGAGGCAGCATGGGTGATGCCGGGACACAAAACGCTGGCGACATTGGCTTCGAGCGGATATTCCCGATCGTCAGGATATTCGACGAAGCCAAGGCGCGGGAGTTCTATGTCGATTTTCTCGGTTTCGAGGTCGATTGGGAACACCGCTTCGGCGATAATTTCCCGCTCTACATGCAGGTTTCACGGGCCGGAATGGGCCTTCATCTCAGCGGTCATCACGGTGATGCGACGCCGGGCTCCAACATTTTCGCTACCATGCGCGGCGTTCACGCCTATCAACAGGAACTGGCGGCGAAGGATTATCGCTTCCTGAAACCGGGTGTTGAAGAACTGCCCTGGGGCGATGTGATGGAAGTGACCGATCCATTCGGCAACCGCATTCGTTTCTGCGAGCAGAAGAGCGAAGAGTGATGCTTTTGGCGTGAGCGCAATGCCCTTGACCTTGTGCTCCGTTTGAACGATAGAACGCTCAAATAGCGAACCGCGCGCACGGAGACCCCGTGCGCGCGGTTCGTGCGTTTTGGCAGTCGGTCATGCAATTCGTTCGCATCCGCACGGGGGCAAAAATGAACAGTGAAGGCAATGCGCTGGTAAGGAAGCTCGCATTCTGGAGCATTCCGCTTTCTTTCGGTGTGCTGGGCCTCAAACTCGTGGCCTGGTGGGTCACGGGCTCGGTCGCGCTTTTATCTGACGGTCTGGAATCGACCGTCAATGTGGTCGCGGCCTTCATCGCCTATTTCGTCATTCGCTATGCGCAGAAGCCCGCGGATGACGACCACCAGTTCGGCCACCACAAGGCGGAGTATATTTCTGCCGTCGTGGAGGGTGTGCTGATCGTGGTTGCCGCGCTCCTGATCGTACAGGAGGCCTGGGGTGCTCTTTTCAATCCGAGGCTGCCGGAAGCGCCGGTTCTCGGTCTGGTCATCAATGCGGCGGCGGGTGCGATCAATGCTGTCTGGGCGACGATCCTCATCCGTGTCGGCAAGAAATATGCCTCACCGGCGCTCGCGGCTGACGGCCATCACATCATGTCTGACGTCGTGACGTCGGCAGGCGTTCTCGTCGGCCTCGTTCTGGCGCTTTTTACGGGTTACGCCATTCTCGATCCGCTGCTCGCCATTCTCGTGGCCATCAACATCCTCTTCCAGGGCTCGAAAGTCATTCTGCATTCACTTGGCGGCTTGATGGACCGGGCGGTGGAGCCGGAAGAGGACGAGGCGATCAAGAAGGCGATCGCGGAAAATTCCGGCGGCGTCATCGGCGTGCATGATCTTAGAACCCGCCGCGCCGGTTCGGCCGCCTTCATCGATTTTCACGTCGTCGTTCCCGCCGTCATGACGGTGCGGGAGGCGCATGATATTTGCGACCGCCTTGAAGATGCCATAAGGGACGTCATACCGGGCGCCAGCCTTGCCATTCACGTCGAGCCGGAAGGCGAAAAGGCGCATGGCGTCAAAGTGATTGTTTAAATAAACAGGAGTTTTCCATGTCCGTGACGGATGTTTCCGGCCTGTCGCAGCTGGGCACGAAGGTCGATACGCCAGAGAGCCCGGAAAAGGCCGTTCTCGAAAAAGTGCCGAACGGCAATGCCGGCACCGATTATGTCGTGCGCTTCACCGCGCCCGAATTCACCTCGCTTTGCCCGATGACCGGCCAGCCGGATTTCGCCCATATCGTCATCGACTATATTCCGGGCGATTTCCTGGTGGAATCGAAGTCGCTGAAGCTGTTTTTGCAGTCCTTCCGCAACCACGGCGCATTCCACGAGGATTGCTCGGTCTATATCGCCAAGCGGCTGGTAGAACTGATGCAGCCGAAATGGCTGCGAATTGGTGCTTACTGGTATCCGCGCGGCGGCATTCCGATCGACGTGTTCTGGCAGACCGGACCGGCGCCTGAAGGCGTGTGGCTGCCGGATCAGGGCGTTGCCACCTATCGCGGCCGCGGCTGATCCGGCTGTTTATGTGATACAAGGTTCAGGCGAACGAACCGTCGTCGCCTGAATCAGCATCCGCATCGTCGGCGCTGTCGTCGTAATCGGCCTGCTGGATATCGTCATCGTCGTTATTCTGCGGGCTTGCGCTGTCGCCGTAATAGTTGTTGACGACGGTTTCCTCGACGGGTGCGTTGCCAGCGGCATTGCCGCCGCCGAAGGGCGAACCAAGGCCGAGCGACGACATGTGGCTGCCGAAAATGCCGCTCAGCGAATTGGCTAGCAGCATGCCGCCCGCGACACCGGCAGCGGTGCCGAGCGCGCCCTGCAGAAAACCACCGCCTGAACGTCCACCTGCGGCGGCCTGGCTCCATGGGCCACCGGGCTGCTGCTGATTGGCTGCCGCTCCCCAAGGGCCGGCCGTCTGGCCGGCGGTATCGTTGCGCCATGAGCTCGGCGCGGCCGCAGGGGCTGGTGCGGGTGGTTGGGGCTGGCCGGTGCCGAAGATGGAGCTGAGGAAACCGCCCTGCGCCGCCGCCTGAGGGGCGCTATTACCGCTTTCCAGTGCGTGGATGCGGTCTTCGAGCTGTTTGATATGGGCTGCTGCCGCTTCCAGACCTTTTTCCTGAACGATCACCGCCTGGGCGAGATAATAGGGGGCTGCGGGTTGATCGCGCACGGCGTCTGCGATCAAAGTTTCCGCCTCGCGGTCACGCGGGGTGGCGGATGCGGTTTTGGTCCTGTCGAACAGGGCCTTGAGAAGCTGGCTTTCTTCCGGTGACATATGCTGCCTCCTTACCGTGAAGCGTAAATCCACGATAAGGAGGTAGGCCAGAATTCAGGCTTTTCAAAGCGGTCCAAATTTTAAATTTCGGTAATGATCTTCAGCCGCCAAAGGCGAGCGAGAGACCCGCAATCGCCGTCAGCGCGCCGACGGTGCGGCTTGCGGCCGAGCCGAAACGGGCAATGCCGAGGCCGAGCGCGATGCCGGCCGCATGCAGGATGGCGGTGGCGATCATGAAGCCGATGCCGAATTGAAGCGCGCCGGCGCTGCCGAGTTCACCGCCATGGGCATGGCCGTGGAAAAGCGCGAAAGCGCCGACAACGGCCGCTGCCGCTGCCGTGGGAAGCCTCGCCGCCATCGCAACCAGCAGGCCAAGGCCGATGACGGAGGCGAGAATGGCGGGTTCGACGAAGGGAAGGTCAATGCCGTAAACCGCCATCAGGAAGCCTGCGGCCATGGTGCCGACGAAAGCGGCGGGCACGATCCACAGCGCCTTGCGGTCGTTTCGGGCAAAGGCGATCTGCGAGGCCCAGATGCCGACGGCCACCATCGCCAGAATATGGTCCGCACCGAAGAAGGGGTGGGAGACGCCGGCCATGAAGGAACCGTGTTCTTCCGGGTTCAGATGGGCGAAAGCGGGCAGGGTGGTGAGGCCGAGCGCGGCGGCGGCGAGGCTTAGTCTTTTCAGCATGGTTCCCTCTTGAAATTGTTGCCGTCAGCGGCGGGATCTTGGGCTTCCCGCGGCGGGCGGCGCTGCAATGAGGCGCTGACGATATCGCGAAGGCCAAGAGGCTGTCCATGCGTCATCTGCCGGGGGTGGTGTTTATTGTTGGCGGGCAAACCTTGCCTTTTTCGCTCATTGCCTTACGTAACAAGTCGCACTATGTCCGAAGGGCATGCATGAATTACGCTGGAGAGCCGTTGATGAACGAAGACGAAGACGACAAGAGCAAGGAACTGCCGATCGGCAAGGAAACGGAAGCGAATCTTTTCAAGTCGCGTTCGATCTTCATCTATGGCGGCATCACGCAGGAACTGGCGCAGAAGGTCTGCACGCAGCTCGTGGCTCTTGCCGCCGCCAGTGACGACGACATTCGCGTTTACGTCAATTCGCCGGGCGGTCATGTCGAATCGGGTGATTCCATCCACGACATGATCAAGTTCATCAAGCCGAAGGTCTACATCATCGGCACGGGCTGGGTCGCCTCCGCCGGTGCGCTGATTTACGTCTCGGTGCCGAAGGAACGTCGCCTTTGCCTGCCGAACACCCGCTTCCTGCTGCATCAACCCTCCGGCGGCACGCGCGGTATGGCATCCGACATCGAAATCCAGGCCCGCGAAATCATCAAGATGAACCAGCGCCTGATCAAGATCTTCTCCAAGGCCACCGGCCAGAGCGAAGAAAAGATCGCCAAGGACATCGATCGCGATTACTGGCTCGGCGCGGAAGAGGCCAAGGATTACGGCCTCGTCGGCAAGATCGTCGAAAGCCAGTCGGAACTCTGAGTTTTCGATTTTCATTTGAGAAAGCCCGCATCGGTCAAAACCGGTGCGGGCTTTTTTCGTTCAGGCCGGCCTTACTTCATCATGTCGCAGGCCTTCATCATGTCGGCCTTTTTCATCTTGTCCATTTCCATACCGGCCTTGTCCATGCAGTCCTTCTTGCTGGCCATGGACATGCCATCCTTTTTCATGGTCTCGGCCTTCATGGCGTCGCTATGCATGGTGTCCTTCTTCATCGTATCGGTTTTCATGCTGTCGGCATGAGCGATGCCTGCGAAGGAAAGAGCGGAGAACAGGGAAGCGGCGGCAATGGCGGTAAGAATGCGGGTCATGAAGGGTCTCCTCTGGACGTCGTTGCATGTCCGCCGGCATTGTGCCGGGGCTCACGATTGTCCATTCGGGCGCGACCCGCCGCCCGTTACATCTTCACGCGCTTGTGACGACAAGTTCGGGCGAGATTTTTTTAAAGCCACTATGTAACAATATCCTGCCGACTGCGAATAACCCGATAGTGACGATGACAGGCAGCCCTTCGGAAGAGACATTAAAAATGCTGATGCTGCGTTCCCTCGATGGGGACGAAGGCGCCTACCGGCATTTGCTTCATGCCCTGAGGCGGCTGCTGATCGCCTATTTCAGCCGGCGCATGGCGGCCGCCTCCAGAGGCGATGTCGAAGATCTTGTGCAGGAAACCCTGTTGTCGCTTCACGCCAAGCGGGAGACCTATGACCGTGCAAGACCTTTCACGGCGTGGTTCTTCTCGATAGCGCGCTACAAGCTCATCGATCATTATCGGGGCAGGGGCGCCCGAATGCTGGCGGAAGTCGAACTCGATGAGACGCTGGAGGCGGAACCCTCCGTCGATGCGGTCATGGCCCGCATGGATGTGGAGCGGCTGCTCGACGACCTGCCGGAGCGGCAACGCGATCTCATTCGAAGAGTGAAACTCGAAGGCCAGTCAATTGCCGAAGCGGCCGAAAAATCCGGCCAGACCGAGCTTGCGGCAAGGGTCGGCATTCACAGAACGCTGAAAGTCCTGGCGGCGAAGTTGCGGGGGGACAGGTGAGGAAAACGGAAGACATCATCGAACAACTGGCGGGTGATCTGAAACCTGTCCACGCTTTCGCGCTGGAGCGCAGGCTGGCATTCGCGGCATTGCCCGCGCTCGGCCTTTCGCTCGTGCTGATGGTCGTCATTCTGGGGCTTCGCGTCGACATGAGCGAGGCCATGACCGAGCCGGGTTTCTGGGTCAAATCCGCCTATAATGCCCTACTGGCCCTCATTGCATTTTTTGCCGTCATGCGTCTTGCGCGGCCGGAAGGCGAGAGGGGTTGCCTGTTTGTGTGGCTTGCGCTGATTTTTGCCGCCATGGCGCTGATCGCGCTCGTCCAGCTTGGATTTGCCGTGCCCAGCACCTACAGCACCCTCATTCTCGGATCGTCGGCGCTGCATTGCCCGTTTTTGATCGTTGCTTTCGCGCTGCCGCTGTTTCTGGCGAATTTCGCGGTTCTCAGGCGGTCGGCCCCCGCTGATCCCACGCTTGCGGGTTTTGCCGCTGGCATCGCCGCAGGTGCGGCCGGGGCGTGGGTCTATTCGTGGTTCTGCACCGAAAACGGCATGGCTTTCGTGTTGATCTGGTATTCCCTGGGCATTCTCTTGACCGGTATCATCGGCGCTTTCGCCGGTTCACGTCTGCTCCGCTGGTAAGGCAGGCATCCGTCTCGGTTGCCGATGCCGGCCCGGACATTGTCCAGAGCCGGCATTCTGTTTCGGTGGATTTCACTGACCCAGATTGGCGGGAATTGCGAATGCCGCAAACTGGGTGAACTGCTTGCCTGTGTTGAAATTGTCGTCGGAGGCGATGACAAAAAGCTGCTTGCCATCCACCACAGGGCCGAAGGCGAAGCTCTCGATATTGTCGATATCGAGGCCGAAATCGCCTTCGTTGATTTCAAACCAGGGTGATTTCGATACGGTAGCCACGGAAGCCGGATCGATCTTGTCCTTGCCGAGAATATTGTCGGCGCGGGACATGTCGACGATGAAGAAGCGGATGTGGTTGCCGACGCCGGAGGCAAAATTGCGCTCGACCGCGACAAAACGGCCATCCGGCAGGGCTGCAATGGCGGAAAGGCCGTTGTCGTTATATTTCGGCTCGGCGGCGGTTGGGGTCTTGGAGATCGCCTCGGTGACATAGACATGCTCGGCGACCGGTTTCAGCGTCGCCGTGTCGATGACGAGGATACGGGCCGGGCTGCCCGCCTGCGGCGTTGCCTTGGGGCCGTCCTGGATGAGAGCGTTTTCGGTGGCGGCGATCAGCCGGCCGGGCATCAGGGCCAGGCCTTCAAAAGCGAGGTTGTTCTGTACGCCCTTGGTCTTCGCGTCGTCGACGAGATAGGCGTCCGGCAGTTCCAGCCGCTTCACATTGCCGCCGTCGATGTCCGAGACGTAAAGCGCCGGCTGGTTCTTCAGGTCGCGTTCGGAGGACCAATAGAGCTTGCCGCCCTTGCGGTCGAGCGCGATGCCTTCCGCATCGATGCTCTTCGGCGCAAAGGCCGCGCCGGTCTCGTCTTTCAATTCATGGATGGCGGCGATGTTGAGCGTGGCGGCGCCTTCCGTTACGGCCAGCTCCAGCTCGTAATAGCGGGCCGGACCTTTTTCCACGCGATCATCGGAAATTGCGAAATAACGGCCCGTTTCGCTGTCAAAGGCGAGATCGGAAATGCCGCCGAAGGTAACGCCATTGATGGAGAGGCCCGAGGGAATGACGATCTGGCCGAGGAAGGCCGGCGCAGGCGGGGTCTGGGCAGCGGCGGGAAGAGCCGCAAAACAGCAGGCGGCAATGGTGACGATGCGGAGCATGGCGAGGGTCCCTCTCGTGGCGGATGACCTGTTGTGATGCGGGCAGGATTAGCGCCTCGCCGCTAAACTTTGATGACGTTTTCCCTGCCGCCGTACCTGAAGTCTGGTGGCCCATCTTGCCAAGTCGCGTCTTTTTTGATCCTGAATATAACCACGCTTCATCCAAGGCGTGTCGCCATCCCCGGATTCGCGCATCACGCTTCAATTTTTCTGCCTGTCGCCAATGCAGACCGCTGCGGTTGTTTGCGACAGGCCGCAGGCCGCAGAGTGCTTCATGCTGAAAGATTTTTCCGTCCAGAGCCTGTTCATGGGCTGCCTTACCGCCTTTGTCGGTTTCGCCAGCTCCTTCGCCGTTGTGTTGCAGGGGCTGAAAGCCGTCGGTGCGACGGATTTCGAAGCGGCGTCGGCGCTGATGGCGCTTTCGGTGGCGATGGGGCTTTGCGCCATAGCTCTTTCCGTCACAACCCGGCTTCCCATCAGCATCGCGTGGTCGACGCCGGGCGCCGCGCTGCTTGCCACCACCGGCGTCATTGAGGGTGGCTTCCCGGCAGCCGTTGGCGGGTTCGTCATCTGCGCCATTTTGATCATCATCGCAGGCCTGTTCAGGCCACTTGGAAAGGCGGTCGCCTCCATTCCCGCGCCGCTTGCCAATGCCATGCTGTCAGGCGTCATCATCGGCCTGTGTTTCGCGCCGATCAAGGCAATCGGCTTCAACCCGGCGCTTGGATTACCAATCATTCTCGCCTGGATCGTTGTTGGAGCCTTCAAGCGGCTGTTCGCCGTGCCCGCGGCCCTTGCCGCCTTCGTGCTTGTCATGATCTTCGGCGTCGATATTCCTGATGCCGCGCTCGATAGCGTGGCGCAATCGCTGACACCGCCGATTGAGTGGGTAACGCCCGTCTTCAGCCTGCACGCCGTCGTCTCCATCGCGCTGCCGCTCTTCATCGTCACCATGGCCTCGCAGAATATTCCCGGCATCGCGGTGCTGAAGGTCAATCACTACGACCCACAGCCCGGCCCGCTTTTCGCGGCGACCGGCTTTTTCTCGCTGCTTTCCGCGCCCTTTGGCGGCCATGCAGTCAATCTTGCCGCAATCACGGCTGCGATGTGCGCGGGCGAGGATGCTCATCCTGATCCAAAGCGGCGTTACTGGGCGGCGATCATCGCCGGCGTCGGCTATATCATCTTCGGCCTGTTGGCCGGCGTGGTCACGGCCTTCGTGGCGCTGGCGCCGCCCATCCTCATTCAGGCGGTGGCGGGGCTGGCACTGGTCGGCGCCTTTTCCGGTTCCGCAGTGGCGGCCTTCAAGGAGCCGGAAACCCGCGAGGCGGCGGCCATCACTTTCCTCATCACGGCCTCCGGCCTCTCCTTCGGCGGCGTTTCCGGTGCCTTCTGGGGGCTGATCGGCGGCGGGCTGATGATGGCGTTGCAGCGGGTGGTAAAGCGTGGTTAGGCAGAAAGGCTTGAGAGCGGCAGGCAGGGAAAATAACCAGCGC
>RCUH01001878.1_pt1 | contig 13995 bp, 10 predicted proteins | sample 2166191 | NCBI WGS metagenome assembly RCUH01 (sample SAMN09932848, study PRJNA488358) | compost metagenome | feature: garden; material: soil; isolation source: compost soil in an enriched community after 214 h of incubation | place: Germany: Experimental Botanical Garden Goettingen | collected...
CAAGTAGGCGACGGGCTTATTATGCCTGGCATTCATGACAACCATGTATTCTTCACCGGGTACATGTCTATGCACCGCGGCCTTAACTTATCGGAGACAAAGTCATCAGAGCATGCCTTGGAAATGCTGATAAAATATGCGGAGAGCCTGCCGGCACATGAAAATGTATACGCTTACGGATGGGACCGGGATACTTGGGGCGGCTTACCAGATTCGGAAATACTGGATACATCTTTTCCAGAACAAGCGGTCATTGCGATTAATCGGGACAAAAGCTGCTGTTGGATGAATCAGTATGCGACCCAGAAATACCAATTCACAGCGGAAGAATGCAGTGCGGAGGCAAGAGCCCACCTGCTCAAAGATATGCTTGCGGACCGGGAGTTGGTAGAGAAAGAATTCCTGGAATTTAGCAAGGTGCTTGCCCAGCAAGGAGTAACCTCAATCAAGGATATCGGATTCGATGATTACAGCGGTCTGCTGCCTGTGCTGACGGAGTTAGAAGAGAGGAATCTCCTGCCTCTTCGTGTACATTTCGCACTTGAGCCTGTACTGAAGCCACTCGATGAAACCTTCGGACAGACCTGCAAAACTCGTTATGCTGGAGATCATCTCCGCTTCCAGGGATATAAGATTATGGTTGACGGCGTTGTCGCGAATCATACTGGCGATATGCTTGAGCCGTATGCAGATATGCCTGGGGTCACCAATCTGAAGCCGGTAGATTATGAACGGATTGAGGAGGAGGTCCTTCGTGCAGACCGTGCAGGCCTCAAATGCTGCCTAACCGCCGAAGGGGATGCAGCCATCAGGCGGGCGGTTTCGATCCTAGAGAAATGCGGAGAAGTCAACGGACGCCGTGATGCCAGACACTCGATCAGCGATCTGGAGTATCCGCACCCTGCGGACCTGAAGCGTATGCAGGAGAACGGAATATTCGCAGAAGTATATGCGCAGATTCTGCTGCTTAATCCGTCTTATGATGAAGCGTATATGGCAGATGTGGCCGGTAAAGAAAACGAGAGCCGTTTCTATAATTACCGGGGGATGTTGGATGCTGGTGTTACGGTGACCATCGGGACGGATCTTCCGCTCTTCATGACCAGTGTGCCGGATTCCATTTATGCAGCCTCGGTACGCCGATTCCCTGACGGTTCACCTGAAGAGGGTTGGTACCCGGAGAAGGGTATGCCTATTGCAGAAGTATTGAAAGCGTGGACCATTCATGGGGCGAGACACAGCTTTATGGAGGAAAAGGTGGGAACACTGGAAGTAGGGAAATACGCAGATATCGCTGTGTTTGACCGGAACTTGTTCACAGTACCTAAGGAACAGCTAAGAGATACGAAAGTGATTCTGACGATTGCAGATGGAAGAATTGTACATGACTCAACTGCAAGTTAATATATTACGTCCTATAACGATATATTCGGAAAGAGGGTTACATCATGGAAGCGGTGAATAAGAAGAGAAGATGGGCATTACCGCATAGCTATACGCTTATTTTCTTCATAATTATCATCATGGCAGTGCTGACCTGGATTATACCCAGTGGTCAGTTCGAGCGCAAAGAGATTAGAGTGGACGGGATGACCAAGACTGTAATTGTTCCTGGCACTTATCATATTGTTCCTAAAAGCAGTGATGCCGGGGATTTGAAGCAGGGAATTCCGCAAATTCTCAGTGCTCCTATGCAGGGCGTAATTAATGCCGTTGATGTAGTGTCCTTTGTGCTAATCGTAGGCGGAGCCTTTGGAATTATACTCAATACGGGAGCGATTGACCGGGCACTGCTGGCACTTGCCAGGGGATTGAAGGAGAAAGGGATTCTGGTTATTCCGATCTCGATGCTCATTTTCAGTCTTGGGGGTTCCACCTTCGGGATGAGTGAAGAAATTATCCCTTTATATACCATCTTCATCTCTCTCATGTTCGCCCTTGGTTTTGACTCTTTAACCGCGATCCTCATCTTGTTCCTGGGTACACAAATCGGCTATGTCGGCTCTACGACCAATCCTTTCTCTGTATTGATTGCTCAAGGAGTATCCGGGATTCAAGGTAATCCGCAATTATGGCTGCGGTCTATTGAATGGGTGGTCTTCACGGCTGTCTCTATTGCATTTACCATGTGGTATGCCTACCGGGTGAAGAAACATCCCGAGAAATCCATTGTATTCAAGAATGATCTCATTAACCGTCCGTTGTTCCTGAAAGAGGATACGGGGGAAGAGGTTCACTTCTCAGTTCGAGATAAACTGATTATTTCAGGCTTTGTGGTTACCCTCGGTCTGATTGTATGGGGAATTCTCGCTAAAGGCTGGTATATGACGGAGATTGGGGCACTATTCTTTGCTTTGGGTTTATTTGCGGGGATTGTATCCAAGATGAGCCAGAAGGATATGGCAGAGAACTTTGTTAAAGGCTGTGCAGAATTCGTATATGCCGCTGTAATTATCGGTCTTGCTCGCGGAATCCTGGTTATTGCCGAGAACGGGATGATTATTGATACCATTCTGAATTCCCTGGCAACCCTGCTAAAAGGACTACCGAGTTATTTGTTCACCACAATTATGATGCTAGTTCATAACATCATTACGTTCTTTGTTCCATCTTCGTCAGGGGAAGCGGCGCTTACCATGCCGGTTCTGGCCCCGCTCGGAGATCTGACGGGAATTAACCGGGAGGCGATCGTTACCACTTACCAATTTGGAAACGGGCTGACCAACCTGATCTCACCTACTGGAGGCGTTTTGTTAGCCGGTCTTGCGATTGCGCGAATTAATTTTGGACAATGGCTCAAAGTAATTATGAAACTATTCCCAATCCTGTGGATCATCGCAGCCATCTTCGCAGCCATCTCAGCGTATGTAGGGATGTAAGCTGGAATGAAAGAGCAAGAAAATGAACCTTTTCCCAAATAGAAATAGGATATAATTAGACTGTGAATTACCAATTAGCTGGTGAATGCAGCAGCTCAATAAGGGAGAGATGCATGAGTATTGTACAATACAAGATCTTTGAATATGGACAAAGGGAAATGGATGAGCTAAGGCGAGCGGACGAGAAGCTAGGAGCAGCAATAGACCGATTCGGCAAGATCGATCGAGTTATCATCCCGGATCTATTCACTGCGCTCATTCATGCAATTGTGGGTCAGCTGATCTCCGTCAAGGCAGTGGCAACAATATGGGGACGCATGCTGCAGCAATTCGGAGATATCACTCCTCAGTCGCTCGTGATGAACAGTGCCGATCAGATCCAAAAGTGTGGTATGACGATGAAGAAAGCAGTCTGCATCCAACATATTGCACAAATGATAGCCCAAGAAGACTTTGATCTTGACGAGCTGAACCACTTATCGGATCAACAGGTCATTCATAAGCTATCTACTTTACCGGGTGTTGGCAGATGGACGGCTGAAATGATGTTGATTCATTCCATGGAGCGACCGGATGTTGTTAGCTGGGGGGATTTGGCTATTCGCCGCGGCATGATGAAATTATACAACCTTCCATCGCTAAGCAAAGAACAGTTCGACACTTACCGGCTCTTATATTCTCCACTAGGTTCGGTGGCTTCGATCTATCTATGGGAGATCTCATCCGAATAAAAAACTTGATGCGGAGGGGTACAATGAGTTCCAATTATGATCATGAGCAGGTTATTGAGCCTAAGAGTCATCTGAGGAATAGAATTGGAAGCGTATTTATTCCGGTGAAAGACATTGAGAAAGCTAGGGAATGGTATTGCCATTTGCTCGGACTCCCGGCTGATTGCGAGATCATTGCTGGTCATTTATGTGCACTGCCGATGGAAGGTCCTGGGGTTATTCTCGATACCATGCCGATGTGGGGAGGGAAGGAACCTGAAGGCCCCCCTTCAATAAACACACCCGCATTTATGTTTCTCACCGGAGATTTACAGGCTTCCCTCAATTTTATGAAGGATAATAATGTAACTTTGGTTACAGCCGTTCGGGACGACCACTGGTTTGTCATTCAAGACCCTGATGGGAATCACTTAATGATCTGCAAAGAATAATATGACCAGGCCGCAGCAAGGATTTGCGGTCTTTTTCTCGTATAAATCTTCCATTATTGGAACTTCTTTATAGAAGATCTTTAAGGAATACTCTTCTTGCCAAAATGGTTCCTCACCCAGGCAATCAGGACATAATAAATAGGCAGGCTATCGACCAGGACCCAAAACATCCCCAGGCTTAGCGCATTTAGGTCTTTCTGAAATTGAGCCACATCTCTTGCAAATTGATACGCGATTACGATGGCAGAGCTTCCAAGCAGGGTAATTATAACTTTCTGGTTACTAAATCGAGTAACCTTGGCCAAGCATACTGTACCCACATAGAGAAGGAAAGAATCATGAATGAACATGGAGGTAGACCAGAGTCCAATTAGCAGGGGATCGGAGTTGCCTAGCAGGCCCGTATAGGAAGTCCCCCGAATCAGTTCCAACACCGGGTATTTGATCTGAGCACCGAAGTGCGGCCCGAAATTCAGAAGGCATATCAGCCAAGTGAATAAGATCGAGACAGTTACAAGGAGGTTGCCAAGCAACAGATTGCTTAGGATCTTTTTCTCGAACTTCAGCTCGGGGACTATGAACAAAAAGATGAACCATTCCCCGATCCAGGATACCGTACTAAAGGAGTCTTTCAAAGCTAAGCCTAGCTTGTGGTGTGTAATCAATGCAGGGAACATGTGGAAATCCGCATCGGCCGAGAAAACCGAAAGAAAAAATACAATCGCCAATATAGAAATGATGAAGAATCCATCTGCTAAATACACCACGGTAGAGAGGCCCCGGTGGCAGGTAATTATAATAACCAGTCCAACCAGGACGTGGAGAAACCATGGAGGTGTTTCCCTCATATAGACGGAGCCGTAAAATAGGGTGAATTGCTCTAAATCCAGGGCGATATAGTACACGCACCAGAAAGCAATCACAATCAAAATACAGCGATGAAGCCATTTCCCCACAATACGTTCCCCGAATTCGAGCCACGCCTGTTTAGGAGCCATTTTGCCCAAGTGAACCGTACAGGCAATCAGGATCATATTGAATGCACCGCCCGCTAAGATTGCAATCCAGCCTTGGTAACCCGAGCTTGAGATCAACGGAGCAATCAAGAAGGCAATAGGTACAGATAGCATATAAATACATGCAAATCGAAAAACCTGATAAGATGTGGTTCGCATACTCTATACCCCTTCCCTTAATTAGTTATTTCACCCATCCGAATATCATCGTGATAAGGTTATTCGGTTGTGGCCACCAGGGGATGAAATTAGCAGCCAGATTCCATACCACGAACAGGGAGAAAAGCCACCAGAACAGTTGCTTATCATGTTTGGTTTTGTTGCTGGTCAGAAGCCATTCTGTTATTGCAATTACGGCAAAGCTAATCGCAACCAACGCAATCACCATCCTCTTCCGTTTCTGTATAGGGAACTTTAGATAATCTAGGTCCCATTACTGTTGTTCTTCACATCGATTTGGGCGCTGGCCCTAATTTGAATTCGATTATGATAATAGTCATCCCATTCTTGACGGTATTTCTTCCATTCTTCAGGATAGTTCCACTCCAGCAGCAAGCCTAGTCTTAACACATCTGCCTTTGCTCTTTGCGAGCTTCTTATGGCTGCAGCCAGATCATTCTCAATCTTCTTCTTCAGCAGCTCTTCAATAAGCTGATTCACCTCTTTGGCGTCACGATGTTCATGATCTTTGAAATTGACCAAATCTCCCTTACCAATGAGCTGAATGTCAAACCTCGGACCTTCGTTCGTCATACGAACATGCTTTTTGGTCTTGAGCTGGGTGAATAGGATACTAGCTCGACTCGCCCCACCATCCCAAGTTGTACTAATGACCTGTCTACCAATTTTTCCAATTGCCCAGGTTAATGCCCGAGATTCGTCCAATCCCAGCGTCCCGGCGAGTTTGTCCCCCCTGAATAAGGTTATGCCCTGGATGCCGGTCCACTTTTGAGTCTGATCATTCTCACTAGGTATATTTTCGACTTCATATAAGAGTTGATCTGTTGCAAAGCCCATCTTGGATGAGTGCGCAATTAGGCATTCCTTCACACTTGTACTTAGCAAAGAATGCTGCAAAATCATCTTCCGCAGAACTTCTGCTGGAAACTGTTCATAGAGAGGCACTAATTCTGTAATTTCTTTAGCCGTGCCGGGGGCGACCACCAAGAACGCGCTGAGATGAAAGGTCGGTTCTCTGTTCATCCAGTCAAGCAGTTCATTTATACCTTTCTCTGCATAGTCATGACTAACGACAACTATACGCGTATGCCCAAAATTGAGACGACGGGTAAGGTCTTTTTGTATATTGCGTAGCGCGTCAGGAATCGTATCATCTGACTTTGTAACTACGGCATACGGCTTACCACTATTTCCGCCGCTTCCAGCCTGCTGACCGGACATCATACGGTTGGGGAGTGGACTGCTGATTGTAACCTTGACGGTACCCGGGGACTCGCCTTTATCGATATAAATACCGAATATAAATGTCTGCTCATCGATCTCCACTTTGGACCAGCAAGCAGTTAGCAATAGAATCGGGATGAGGATACACGTAAGCTTAATCAATCTCATGTTTTCTTCTGTCTCCTTGGGTTACGGCCTGTATAGGCAGAGGATCGCTTCACCATGGCAGGGGAAGGAACCCGAACAAAGATATCCTTCCAATCTTTTAATATTAAAGGTGCCAGGGGCTGCATATAGGGGGTGCCGTATGATGACATACTGGCGAGATGGCCAAACACGATAAATGACAGTATAAAGACACCAATCAGACCCGTAGTTCCCCCAATGATCAAGAGAGGAAACCTGATCAGCCGAAAGGCCAAGCCCAATTCGAAGTGTGGGATGATATAGGAAGCTATTCCCGTGATGGATACCACTATGACCATGGGAGTGGATACAATCCCAGCCTGCACTGCAGCCTGACCTATGACAATGGCTCCAATAATGGAGATCGTCTGCCCTACAGGCTTAGGGATACGGGTCCCCGCTTCGCGTAACCCCTCAAAAGTCAATTCCATAATCAGGGCCTCTGTTAACGCTGAAAAAGGTATGTTCTCCCGGGCAGCGGCGATGGTTAATAACAGATCAGATGGAATCATTTCCGGTTGAAATGTAGTAATCGAGACATAAAGGGATGGAAGCAGCATGGATATTATGGCAAAGAATATTCGTACAATCCGGATCCAGCTCGCTGCCAGGAAATTGTGATAGTAGTCTTCAGATGATTGAAGCAGAGCAAGCAGCGTAACTGGCACAAGCAGGGCGGAAGGTGTGCCGTCCTGAATGATTCCTACCCTTCCTTCAAGCAGGGAAGCCGCAACGGAATCCGGTCGTTCTGTATACTGAAATTGGGGGAAAGGTGTACGATTACCATTTCCCATTTGCTCAGCGATGTAACTGATTCCAAGCACCCCGTCAATGGAAATTCTGCGAATCGCCTGATCCATTTCACTAACAATATCCGGTCGGCTTAAGCCTTCAATGTAGATAAGGTATAGAGTAGTCTTCGTGTACTCACCTACTTCGTAGCGGATAGTTTTGAAATCGGGGTGCTTGATTTTATGCCGAAGCAGAGAGAGATTACTGTTAATGTCTTCAATAAAAGCTTCCTGAGGGCCAATGACGACTAGCTCATTCTGGGATTCGGACACGGCTCTCTTCTGATATGTCACCAGGTCGAAATAGTACACCCGGTCGGGTTCATTTATACAGAGCAGGGCTTTACCCCTGACCAGCTGATCCAAGGCATCTTGATAAGACTCCGCTTCTGAGCAGGGGAGAGGGAAGAGTACACCTTGATCAATCTTATCGATAAGGTCCAGTTCACCTTGTTCAGTGGCGGCTTCTTTAACCAATACGTAGGCTATCCGTTCCTGAAGAACTGGAACATTAATAATCGCCTGGATATATATGAGCACGCAGGAATAGCCATGAATTAGGAACCGCTGGTAGACGACATCTTCGGTATCAGCGAGCAGATCCTGAATTTCATCTAACTTTGTATGCTTCGGCCTCATGAGTCTTCACAGCTCCTGACATAGCAGTATTATTTGGTATATATAGAATGCGAATTTAGCCAAGAAGTTATTCAAATTTAGAGTCGTTAAATGGAACATCGTTCCTAGTTCAAGTACTTAGACTTATAAAGTAAGATAATGATACAATGAGGAATATTTTGTATGAGCTTAAGAATTGAGGAGGATGTATATGATGTTATCTATTAAACTTCCAAAGGAAGAAAAGGATGAAGTCATTCAGAACGTACAGAATTATTTCGAAGAAGAGCGATCAGAGACGATTGGGGCGTTAGGCGCGGAACAATTCATAGATTTTATGATTAAGGAACTTGGACCCTATATCTATAATAAAGCCATTGCCGATGCACGTACTTTGATTCATGATAAGATCAATCAAATTGACGATGAACTTTATTCGCTAGAAAAGTCGACCAGTCACAGATAGAAAGTGAATAGGAACAAGCCCCTGCTCTTAGATAATTGTTATCTATGAACGGGGGCTTTGTTGCTGAATAAGCGAAGTTAGTTGGAAGGAGGAACGGACTGTTTTTCGACAAAAAAAGTCATTGCTCTTAGAAGTAGACTCAAAGTATGATGAAAATCATGGGTAATTTTTCCTGGATATAGGAAAACCAATTTATATTAGGAGCGATGAAATGAAGTCAAATATGATGAAATTCATATTAATTACTTTTTTAAGTGTGGGGTTAGTCCTAACTCCCTTTCTAAACTTGAACACTGCGGTAGCTGCATCTTCACCAGCAAACAAATCCATTAGGGTTTTCGTACATAATAAGGAAATCCGCCCGAGCTCAGCTCCTATTGTACGGCATGGCCGTGTGTTCGTGGAACTTCGCAGTATTCTTAAAGCATTAGGTTACACGCTGAGTTATGATGATAAGAAGAAGGTATTCTCGGCTGTATCTGAAGATAAGACGATCAAAGTCGATCTAAAGTCAGGCAAGGCCAATTTGAGCGGTGAAGCTTTCCCTAATGATCCGAAAGACCCCTATGTTATTACTGGCGGAGCCAGCACATTCGTAGATCTGGAGTTTCTGGATTATGCCACGGGCCTTGAGTCAGACTGGGATGCGGTAAGCAGAACGGTTAAGGTGCATAAATCACGTGATGGTAAGCCTCTGAAAGCAGATATAAGAGAAATGAATGCTGTAATCAAAAAAATGTTCAAATCCATTAAAGATGGGGATTCGAAAGGATATTTATCTCTCATAAACAAAGATTCTGATTATGAATTCTATGAAGAGGTAATGAGCGACCCAACCTTGCTTACTAAATACGCAGGATACACTTCCATAGACAATTTTATCCCTATCAATGATTATATTTCTGCTATCCCCAATGATATGGTTAAGAAGATAAGTGCAAATATCTCCATACCAAAGGGACCCGGCGAGCTTCTTGACCGAGTTGAGCATGTCGTTATCTATATGGAACTCGATAGCAATTACAAGTGGACCATTGATTACTTCGGGTCAAATGATACGGAATATCTCAATTATAGAGATGTGTTGAAAAAGGAAGCTGAAGTGCCCCAAGCAGATCAAACCGCGATTCGTGCTGTGCTGGACACCTATTTTAAAGCTATAAACGAGGAGAACGTTGATGCGGCGATAGGTACATTGTATACGGACTCGTCAAATATTAAGGAAGTCAAAAATGATTTATTCAGACTTTTTGCGCTCAATGACCTGGTCATCAAAATGGAGAGTATGTCCATCCCATCCTATACTAATAATTCTGCTTCTATCTATTTGATTCAGACCAATCAATATACTATTGCCGGAAAGGAGTTGGAGTTAAGGTACTACCTACTGCTTAGGTTTATCAAACTCCCAGACGGAAATTGGCGTATGGATCAGAATAGCTCTGTGCAGCTTGACCAAGAAGTCCTAAAGGATCCTTTTCAGGATGACTCTTCTAATTAATTAGTGCAACGACTGTTATAGTAAGACGTAGAAGCAAGCGGTTTAAGAACGCTTGCTTCTATTTATTTGGTGCCACATTGATCATTTGATTTCACTTTATCAGATTAACTAATGAATCCTATAAAATCATTCAAATTGACCCACAATCCCTAGTGTGTTAGGTTCAAGTAAGTAGATTATTAAGTTGATCATAATTCTAGGAATTAAATCTAAGTATGCTACGTGAGGTGGATTTTGTTGGAACTCCAAGTAACAAATAGTCCTTTTAATCAAGAGCAGGCTGAACTGCTCAATCGTCTTCTGCCTACACTAACGGATAACCAGCGGATTTGGCTTGGTGGTTATATCGCAGCATCGCTGGGAACAGCCCAAGTCGCAGCTGCTGCACCTGCGGGTGTTCCGTTAGCGGTTCTGACCGAGAGTGCACCTGCTATCTCCAAAGAGGTAACGGTCCTCTTCGGATCACAGACCGGCAACAGTGACAGGCTGGCGAAGAAGTTGACCAAGAAGCTGGAGGAGAATGGCTTTCAGGTAACGGTCTCCGCAATGGGAAGTTATAAGTCTAATAACCTGAAGAAGGTTGAGAATCTCCTAATCGTGGTGAGCACACAAGGCGAAGGTGAGCCGCCAGATAATGCGATTCCTTTCTATGAATTCCTTCACAGTAAGAGAGCACCTAAGCTGGATAGTCTTCGTTATTCTGTTCTTGCCCTGGGAGATACTTCGTATGAATTCTTCTGCCAGACAGGTAAGGACTTTGATAAGCGTCTTGAAGAGCTCGGAGGCAAGAAACTGGCTCCTCGGGTAGATTGTGATGTGGACTTTGATGAGCCAGCAGCCGAGTGGATGAATCAAGTTCTTGGCGCATTAAGTGAGGGTTCATCTGCTCAGACAGCAGGAACAGCAACCCAGGCTGCTGCACCAGCTGAAGTCGAATCAGAATATTCCAGAACGAATCCTTTCCATGCAGAGGTTCTTGAGAATTTGAATTTGAACGGCCGCGGCTCAGACCGGGAGACTCGTCATATTGAGCTCTCTCTTGAAGGATCGGGCCTTCAATATGAACCAGGTGACAGCCTGGGAATATATCCTGAGAATCACCCCCGCCTTGTAGATGAACTTATCGAGGCGCTTGGATGGAATGCAGAAGAACTCGTTCCTGTAGGCAAGAATGGAGAAGAGCGGGCTCTCAAAGAAGCTCTGCTTCGTTACTACGAGATTACCGTATTGACCAAACCCCTGCTTACCCAAGTTGCTGAGCTTACTTCAAATCCGGAATTGACGAACCTGTTGAGTGCCGGACATGAAGCTGAGTTAAGAACTTATCTTGCAGAACATGATTTGCTCGACCTGGTTCAAGATTTCAATCTTAAAGGCGTGTCCGCCCGTTCATTTACAGCTCTACTTCGCAAGATTCCTGCCCGCTTGTATTCAATCGCGAGCAGCTTGAAAGCGAACCCGGATGAAGTGCATCTCACAGTACGTACTGTACGGTATGAGAATCATGGAAGAGAGCGTTATGGCGTATGCTCAGTACAGCTGGCAGAGCGGGTAGAGGCTGGTGACACCATGCCTGTCTTTATACAGAATAATCCGAACTTCAAGCTGCCGGAAAGCAGTGACACACCTATTATTATGATTGGGCCTGGAACTGGCGTAGCCCCTTTCCGTGCTTTCCTTGGTGAGAGGGAAGAGACAGGAGCCGAGGGCAAAACCTGGTTGTTCTATGGCGACCAGCATTTCTCAACAGACTTCCTGTACCAAGTTGAGTGGCAGCGCTGGCTCAAGGAAGGCGTGCTGACTCGTATGGATGTTGCTTTCTCACGTGACACCGATCAGAAAGTATATGTTCAGCACCGGATGCTGGAGAAAAGCAAGGAACTTTATCAGTGGCTGCAGGAAGGCGCTGCGATCTATGTATGCGGCGATGAGAAGAAGATGGCTCATGACGTACACGCGGCACTCGCTGCCATCCTTGAACAAGAAGGTGGCCTCAGCCCTGAGGAAGCCGCAGACTATTTGACACAAATGCAACAGCAGAAACGTTATCAGCGGGATGTCTATTAATTGGCAATCCGAAGATTGCGAGAGGAGAAATAAGCTATGTCTGAGAATAATTTGTTGTCGCCTAACAGCGCTCCGCACAGCGATGTGGAAGAGATCAAGCGCAGAAGTAACTATCTGCGCGGGAGCCTGGAAGAGACGCTTCTAGATCCTATAACGGGGTCAATCCCCGAAGATGATAACCGGTTAATGAAGCATCACGGCAGCTACATGCAGGATGACCGTGATCTCCGTAATGAGCGTGCGAAGCAGAAGCTTGAGCCCGCTTACCAATTCATGCTCCGCGTACGCGCTGCTGGCGGCGTTGTTACACCTGAGCAGTGGCTGATGATGGACCGTGTTGCGAAGAAATACTCCAGCGGCACGATTCGTCTGACTACCCGTCAATCTTTCCAGCTTCATGGTGTCTTGAAGTGGAATCTGAAGAATACGATTCGTGAAGTTAATGAGTCCATGCTTAGTACACTTGCCGCTTGTGGTGACGTGAATCGTAACGTGATGTGCAACCCGAATCCTCATCAGTCCGAGATTCATTCCGAAGTCTATGATTGGGCCAGCAAAGTGAGTGCTCACCTGGATCCGCGTTCACGCGCTTATCATGAAATCTGGCTGGACGGGGAGAAGATTGTAGACAGCAGGGATGGAGAAGAACAGGAGCCGATTTACGGGCATGTCTACCTTCCGCGGAAATTCAAGATCGGTATTGCCGTTCCTCCTAACAATGATGTAGATGTGTTCTCTCAGGACTTGGGACTTATTGCGATCGTTGAAGATGGACAGTTAAAAGGCTTCAATGTCTCCGTCGGCGGCGGAATGGGGATGACACACGGAGATCCGAAGACCTATCCGCAAGTATCCAAAGTGATCGGTTTCTGTACTCCAGAGCAGATGATTGACGTAGCAGAGAAGACAGTTACCATCCAGAGAGACTATGGGGATCGTTCTGTACGTAAGCACGCCCGTTTCAAATATACGATTGATGATCGCGGGCTGGACTGGTTCAAGAAGGAATTAACTGCACGTCTGGGCTGGGAGCTGGCGGAAGCACGTCCTTATCACTTCGACCATAATGGTGATCGTTATGGATGGGTGAAAGGCAGCAATGGAAAGTGGCATTTCACACTCTTCATTCAGAATGGACGTGTCAAGGATGAGGATGGATACCCTCTGATGACAGGACTTCGCGAAATTGCCAAGGTCCACACTGGGGATTTCCGTCTCACACCAAACCAGAGCCTGATCATTGCCAACGTAGCTAAGCAGCATAAGAAGAAGATTGAAGCCTTGATCAAGGAATACAGCTTAACCGACGGGAACCATTACAGTGCACTGCGGAGAAATTCCATGGCCTGTGTCGCCTTACCAACCTGCGGGCTGGCCATGGCCGAATCGGAACGCTATCTGCCATCCCTAATGGATAAGATTGATCCGATCCTGGCTGAGAATGGTTTACAGGACGAAGAGATCGTCATCCGGATGACGGGATGTCCGAACGGATGCGCAAGACCAGCGCTTGCAGAGCTCTCATTTATTGGTAAAGCTCCTGGTAAATATAATATGTATTTGGGCGGCGGCTTTGCGGGTCAAAGATTGAACAAGCTCTATAAAGAGAATATCGGTGAAGCCGAAATTCTGGGCTCCCTTAAGCAGATCTTTGCTCAATATGCCAAGGAGCGGAATATCGGAGAGCACTTCGGTGACTTCGTTATCCGCGCCGGCTATGTCCCTGAAGTTCTGGATGGGCAGCAGTTCCACGCCTAATTCAGATAGAAGGACAATCAATATAAATTAAAGTATAGAAGAGGCTGATCTCCAAGTTGATGAACTTGGGAATCAGCCTTTTTTGTGTGAAATTAATGTTATTTAATTTGACATCATTACATGCTGGGGGTATCATTTCAATAATAA
>RCUH01001886.1_pt1 | contig 13927 bp, 17 predicted proteins | sample 2166191 | NCBI WGS metagenome assembly RCUH01 (sample SAMN09932848, study PRJNA488358) | compost metagenome | feature: garden; material: soil; isolation source: compost soil in an enriched community after 214 h of incubation | place: Germany: Experimental Botanical Garden Goettingen | collected...
ATTGCCAGTTGTGGCAACTCTTTACCATCTCCGAAAATCCCGAATTTTGCTTTACCAGTCAGAACTTCGCGTCTTCCCAAGTAGGACATTTCGCGGGAAATCCTACCTAAACGATAGTCTTCCAAAATGCTGTTTTTAAAATCCTGAAATGAGATTTGCTGAGTTTCTATATAGGTTGTTTGCATAACTTTGAATTTTGACAAATATAAAATTTTTTACTGAAATTTTTATTGATTTGATATTCAGTAAAAATAAGATAATTTTATAAAGTAGAAAAATTCATCAATTATATTTTTTCCACAGAATTAATGAATATTTTTGAATCATCAATTTGAACCAATGAAAAAAACCGCACCACACATTCTGAATGCTTCCACCAATCTTCTGGGATTTTGTTTGGTCATTATCACTTCACTGAAAATTACGAAGTTCAGTCATGATTCTTATTTGGATGAATTTACCGTTGGTGCGATTTTCTGTTTGATGGTGAGTTGCACTTTGTCATTTCTTGCCATTAGAACAGATAAGGAAAAGCTTTCCGATAAATTAGAGAATGTTGCTGACATTCTTTTCTTTTCGGCTTTGCTTTGTATTTCGCTGGCGGTTTGTATTGTTAGTATTGATGTGGTTTAGTGGGAATTAATTACGTTTTGTTCAAGCTTTAGTTAAAATTGGAAAAAGCGAAGCTTGAATTTTTATATGTCTTCGAGAGCCTCAGACTGACGGCTTACACTAAAAATGACTTTTGAGAATGTATTTGCCAAACTCCGAATGCAATCGTATTTCAAAACTTTTTAATTAATATGAATACTTTTATTAATAAATAAATGTCAGTCTGAGGTTCTCGAAGACATATAAAAATTTAAAAATCTTCAGATTTTCTCCTTATACTTATTTTTGTTGATTCGGGAGTTTTCTTGAAATTTTGGTCGATGAATCAGCCAACCTTCACAGTCTCCAAAGCCTTAGGCAGAAAACTATTCGGGAAAATCTGTCGAGCCTCATCTGTCATTACGCTTAAGTCGCTGTAGCGGTTGGAAAAATGTCCTAAAATCAGTTTTCCAACTTGTGCTTTTTTGGCAATCGTCGCAGCTTCCAATGCTGTGGAATGTCCGGTGTAATCTGCCATTTCTTTTAGATTATTAAGGAATGTTGATTCGTGGTAGAGGACGTCGACTTTTTCTATGATTGGGATGATGTCTTCTTTGTATTTGGTGTCACTGCAAAATGCGTAAGAAACGGAAGGTTGCGGGTCGGTTGTCAATGATGCATTATCGATGACAGTTCCGTCTTCTGAGACGAAATCTTTTCCCAAACGCAAATTTTGAAAATCACAAATCTCAATTTCTTTGTGTTTTGAGATTTCTTTCATATTCAGGTGGCGCTCTTTTGGTTTTTCTTTGAAGAGATAACCGTTGCAATAAATCCTGTGATTGAGCGGAATTGTGAAAACTTCTACCCTTTTGTCTTCATAGATTTTTACGGATTCTTTGCCTTCCAGTTCGTGATAGATGACTTCAAAGCCTTTGTACGTTTCTGTGATTTCGAAAATTGTGTCCATCATTTTTTTGATGCCTTTTGGACCGTAGATATTCAATGGGGTTTTTCTTCCCAGAAGTCGGAAAGAGGCAACCAATCCCGGCAAACCGAAACAATGGTCGCCGTGAAGATGGGAAATGAAAATATGATTGATTTTGGAAAACCGCACTTTTGCTTTTCGCATTTGAACCTGAGTTCCTTCGCCACAATCGATGAGAAAATGACGTTCTTCCATTTCCAAAAACTGTGAAGTTGGAGAGGAATTGATGGTTGGAATTGCGGAGTTGAATCCCAAAATGGTAAGATATGTACTCAATTTTCTTGGTTGTATTGAAAATTAAAAGGGTAAAGATACGAAAACATCATAAAAATTACAAGACACCCCCTTTGGAATTGAGGAATTCTAAGAATTTTTTCAAAGCTTCACTTCTGTGGCTGATTTTATTTTTTTCTTCGGGCAACATTTGCGCAAACGTTAGATTATTTTCGTCCGGAATGAAAATCGGGTCGTAACCGAATCCATCTTCGCCGAAAACTTCTGTTGTGATGTTTCCATAAACTCGGCCTTCGAAGTAATGTTCGCCATCTTTGTCTTTGAAACATAGAACAGTAATGAAATAAGCTCTTCTATTTGGTTCGTCTTTCAGCTCTTCCAAAACTTTCTCGATGTTCTTTTTGAAGTTGTGATTTCCGGCGTAACGAGCGGAATAAATTCCAGGTCGTCCGTCCAAGGCTTCCACAACCAATCCGCTGTCGTCGCCAACACTTCCCTTTCCGGTTTTCTCGAAGCAGTATTTTGCTTTTATGAGGGCATTTTCCTGGAAGGTGTTTCCGTCCTCGATGATTTCGTCGTTCAGGTCATAATCTGTAAGTGATGTCACGACAAAGTCTGCTCCAAGAATTTGTTGGATTTCTTCTTTTTTGTGTAAGTTATGTGTGGCGATTAGGATTTCCATTTTTGTAGAAATTAGATTTTAGAAGTTAGAAATTAGAGTTTTTTGAATGTTTAAATTATGACAAAATTTGAATTGATGACAAATGTTGAAACTTTGCGAAGCGCAACCCGACCTGAGTGGAGCTCATTTTTTTGCTGTGGGAAAAGCCTTGGCAAAAAATAGCGGGAACGGAGGGCGGATAAGTTGCCATAATTTTAATCTTTATATAAAATATTCTTGTGGATGGCGAAAAAATAAAATGGAATTGCGAAAATTACCACGCCAGCGACAAGAAGAAGTTCTTTGTTTACGTTGAATAATCCGGAAAAAGTTTCTGCATCCGAGTAAATCATCATCAATGCGGACAGTAAGTTATTGAAGGCGTGCAACAATATCGGCATCAGCAGAGATTTCGTTTTGTAGTACACCAAACCTAATACCAAACCGAGCAAAAACGCGCCCGCAAATTGCCACGGATTGAAATGGACAGCGCCAAAAATCAAAGCGGAAACGATAATCGCGGTGATTGGAGCGACTTTGTTGTTTATCATTCCTTTCATTATGATGCCTCGGAAAAGGATTTCTTCCAGGATTGGTGCGAGGATGACGGTCATAATGACCAGTGCGACCGGGTCTTTCAGGAGTTTTGCGAATTCTTTGGTATAGAGTTCGTAAATCGGTCCGAGGATTCCGCCTTCTGTTGGGATGAGTTGCGTGGTGTAATCGGCGACGAGCATCATCCCGAACATCATTGGGAAAATCAATAAATAAACGCGAAATGGCTTTGTTGAAAAGTCGAAATTGAGTTTCTTTTTTTCTTTTCTAACGACTAAAAGGTCGAAGAATAAAACGGGCGTGAGCATTGTTGCGCAATACATAAAGATGTTGAAACCGCCAGATTCGCTGATGTCTTGATTGAATAACGCCGATAATCCCAAACCGATGGCGTACGCGAATGATTGCCCGATGAAAAGCCCGACCACGAGGATGATTCCGATGAAAAAATCGACTTTGTAATTTTGTTCCTGCATTATTTAAGTTGTTTGAGATAGACCAACGGTTCTGACTGGAAAGTTACGTCTTCTGGATGGAAAATCTTGAAATAATCTCTCAAAACCACGTCGCAACGGACAACGCCACTTTCGAAATAGTCGTTGGCCTGGTCTTTTTCGCGGTTGTTTATCATATATAATTTGCCGGAATTGAAAACTTCCATTTTGGCATAATTGGGATTCATCGTCAGAAGTTCCTTTTTGTTTTTGTGCGGACTGATGTTAATCCAAAAATTGGCTTGTTTTGATTTGATGAAAACTTCCTCAAAACTTAGTGGAACCGAGGTAGATTCTTTGTTGTCTTTCAAGATGTAATTTCCGCCAGCGTCGTTAATCAATTTGGCTACGAAAGAATTTCCGCCTGGGAGAAACCATTGGCTTCCGTACATCTCGTTGCAGAGAACCAAGGAATTTGATTTTGAATTTTTGCTTAAGGTTTGAATTTTCTTGTAATTATCTTCTATGTTTTGATATGCTTTTTTCGCTTCATTTTCTTTCCCAAATAACTTTCCGAAGAGCAAAAGATATTTTGATTTCTCTAATGGATTTTGTTCCATAAAGTCGTCGAGGAAAATGAGTTCGATTCCCTTGTTTTTCAAGACTTCGTAAGTGTTGGCGAAGTTGGGAACATAATTGGTAAAAATGACATCGGGTTTGTTGGAAAGGATTTTTTCGATATCGTATTTTTGTTCGTTTCCGATGTTCAGGATTTTATTTTCATTGATTAACTGGTGGATTTTTTCTGAGAAAATATATTCTGGACTGGAGACGCCGGTGATTTTATTTTCTAAATTAAGTTCGGAAAAGAAGCCAATTAAGCTAGAATTTAGCAACATTGCTTTTTTGAAAGGCAGCTTTTTGCTCGGAATTACATTTTTGAATTTTCCTGAGGTCAAAGTGAGGTTATTCGAATTTTCAATATAATTGACTCGTGATGAGATTGTTATATTGCCATTTGATTTTTGAACATTTTCTTTTTTGCAGGAAATTGAGAAAAGAAATAAAATTAAGAGTAAAAAAATGCGTTTCATCTTCCAAAGAAAGCAAAAAAGTACTATATTTGCAAACCTTTAAACAAGGCCTCGTGGCGCAACTGAATAGCGCATCTGATTACGGCTCAGAAGGTTACAGGTTTGAATCCTGTCGAGGTCACAAAACCGACATTAGAAGATTTTTCGCTTCTTTGTCGGTTTTTTTCAATATATAACCATCTGTTTTACTGCAATATATAAACTTTCCAAAATGGTTTGATGTTGTAATTTCCAACAATAAAGCCTTTTGGTTACTAATTATTCAAAATGCTGATTATCAATGTTTTAACCAAAAAAAACAGCAATATTTATTTTAAAATAATGCTATTTTTTTTCAAACAAGACAGGATTCAAACAATCCTCAAAGTCCCATCAAAAGGGAGAAAATGTAAAAGAAAAACTACGTTAAAAATTCTTTCAATGTAATTCGTGCTAATAAGTATAAGAATTCTAGTATTTCATCTAATTCTTCTTCATTAACTATTATTCTATTATCATGTAATATTTTTAAAGCTTTATCTACTGGAATCTTCTTTATATCGTCTAATAAATAATCGTAGTTCTTAGACCCCATTTTTTGATGTTTTATATAAAAATTTCGAAACTGACTTCATGAATAAAATTTCGAAAATATTCAGTACTTAATTGTCGTTACGGTATTTAGTATAAAAAGAAAAAACTCTAGTTTTTTAAAGTCTTTAAAATTATTATTGCCTATCTATACGGTAAAACCTTCCGGAATCTGTAATTGCATATAGAGCACTGACTGCACCTTGAATAATATCTCTGAATCTTTGCCCTTCACTAATTAATAATCTTTCCTCTCCTACCACTCTATTATTTTCAATGACTAATCGAATAATATGAGTTTGAGTGAGTGAACATAAAAATAAATTATTTTGCCATTCTGGAACTTTATTACCTGCATAAAAAGTCATCCCACTTGGAGATACAACAGGATCCCAGTAATATAAAGGCTGCTGCATCCCGTTTTGTTGCTGAACTCCTCCTCCAACTGGTTGACCACTATATTCGATTCCATAACTGATAACCGGCCATCCGTAATTGGCTCCAGGTTGAAGTCTGTTAAGTTCATCACCTCCTCTTGGACCGTGCTCACACTCCCAAATATCACCGGTAACAGGATGAATGGCTAAACCTTGAGAATTTCTATGCCCCATAGTAAATACTTCAGGAGGTGCTCCAGGTTGTGAAATCACAGGATTTCCAGCAGCTGCATTTCCATTAGTATCAATGCGTATAACTTTACCAATACTACTGCTGGCGGATTGAGCTTCTATTCTAACATTATCTGACAAACGATCACCAAATGTCACCAACAGATTTCCTGTCGAGTCGAACATTAGGCGGGAACCATAGTTACTTGTAGGACTTGCCGGCGTAGTTGAAGCATAAATAACGACAGGATTTTCGATCACTGTTTCATTATTTGAAAGCCTGCCTTTTCCCACCGCAATAGCAGTTCCTCCCGTGACGCTTCTAACATAGGTCCAATAAACCATACGGTTTGTAGAAAAGTTAGGATCTACACAGACATCCAGCAACCCACCCTGTCCGGAATTATTAACAGTTGGGAATCCAGTAATTGGTGCACTAGCTGTTCCTGTTGAAGTTAAAATTCTCATATTACCTACTTTTTCTGTTACGAGAAAACGACCATCCGGTAGAGCTACAATACCCCAAGGTGCAGATAATGAAGAATTGAGAATTGAACTCTGGTAAGGTGTTGTGGTTTGCACACTATTTACTCTGGTTTGTCCGACGAATGCAGGTGTATAAGTCGTATTTGCTTGGCCTGTTTCTACTGGTGCTCCTGTTGCCGGATTTTGGTTTATAAGATCTTGTTCATCCGCAATATCATCTTTAGAACAAGCCACAAAACTTAACATTGCAACCGCCACTGAAAATAGTTGAATTTTTGTTTTCATAAAATTTTATTTTGGATTGGTTTTAATTATTTATAATATTCCTCGTCCGTGACTGGCTGTAACCATACAACTGTCCCTTTGTCGTTATCTGAAATTGCTACGTGCACCATCTGACTCTCCGGACTTGCGCCGTGCCAATGCTCTACATTTGGCGGACATTTTACAACATCACCTTTACGTAATGTTTTTTTTTGCTGACCTTTTTCCTGATAATATCCAACACCATCAGTAATCAAAAGAATCTGCCCTCCCGGATGAAGATGCCATTTGGTTCTGGCTTTCGGTTCAAAAGTTACGTTACCCACATTTGTATTAAATGATGTCTCATTCTGCCCCAGCATCTGTAGCCACACTGATCCCGTAAAGTTATTGTTGGTCACCTTTTCTCCTTTCGGAAAAATATCTGATCTACTGATAGCCGTATTAGATTTTGTACAACAGCTTGATACCATTAATACTGACAAAAGTGAAATAACTATACGTTTCATATTTTATTTTTAGTATTAATAAAAAGAAGGTTTGTCCCAATTGGTATTAGGCTCGCTAACGCCAATACTTGTTTTTAGAAACTTACCACTTTCATCTTGCAGAATATCCGTAATCAATTGTGAAACAGCCTGTCTTGTTACCTGCGCTCCTTCAAACGGCTCACCTTTGTATGTAAGATGATAATTGCTGTTTCCCGCCTGATTGTACAACCAAGTAAGCCTTAGAATTGTATAATCAAATTCCGGAATTTCGAATAAAGCTGTCGCTTCTTTATGGCTTTGAATACAGGTTGCGCCAACCATTCTTATATTCCACTTTCCAAAGGCTCCGGGAACTTCATCATAAATACCAAGAATAGAAGCGAGAATTATTCTTTTAGTTCCCGATTCTTTCATTGCTTTGGCAATGGTTTTCACACCTTCTTTGCTGTTCATATCATTCAGATAAATGGCATCGACATTTTTCATTGTACTGACCAATAATTCATAGTCGGTAAAATCACCACTTACCACAGTAATTTTTTCAGATTTGATGTTTAATCTTTGTGATGCATTTCGGGCAAATAATACCAACTCGTTGTCGGTTTGCTCCAGCAAATCTTTCGTCAGCATTCGTCCAATTTGTCCTGCTGCTCCTAGTATTAAAATTTTCATTTCTAAATTTTTTAAAGATTTTTCCCGAAAAATTCAGTCAGTTTTTTAACAGCTTTTTCTACATATTCAGGTCTCCAATAAGTTTGAATATGTGTTGCACCGTCTATAATGAACAGTTCTTTATCTTTTGTATTAACTGCTTTCGGAAAAGCTTCATCCGTCATATATTTCGTATCGGCTTTGCTTCCTGCTATCATCAATAAAGGCTGATTAATCAAATCCATATTGTCTGCGGCGTCCCAAGTCATTAAATCTAATAAATTACTAGTCGGATATAAAAAAGTCGAATTTGGATGCGCATTGGTTCTGTAATAATAAATATATCCTTCACGATAAAGGTCAGTACTGGTTTTCTGAATTTCTTCATCGGTAATACTTGCCACACCGGAATATACTATTTTACCACCTGCGGCTTCCTGTGCTCTTGCATCAGAAGCTTGTTTTAAGCGTTCTTGAATAGTATTCAATCCCGAATTCATAAATCCATTACGTCTAACTTCACCTGAATTGAACATACTTAAAATAGCAACCGCTTTAAATCTTTTATCTGACTGAGTAGCTTTCAAAGTATAGCCTCCGCCACCACAAATTCCGAATGCACCAATTCGATTGGCATAAACTCCGGGATATTGAGAAATAAAATCTGCCATCCCGTGAATGTCTTCTGTTCTATAAATAGGTTTATCGGTATGACGGGGTTCTCCTCCACTTGCACCTTGATATGAAGCATCTGCAGCAATAGTGACATAACCCGCTTCTGCTAATCGTTGTGCGTAAAGTCCTGCTGTTTGTTCTTTAACACCACCATTTGGGTGTGCAACAGTGATTGCCGCATATTTTTTTGAAGGGTCATAATTTGCAGGTGTGTAAACATTGGCTGCAATCTCAATTCCATTCAATTTATAAGTTACAGGATGGATATTTACTTTTCCTGCTATATTTTCTGTGATTGCATCATCGTAAACCAATCCGAAAGGGTTGTTACGTTTGATAACTTCTATTTTTTCCATTTTTGTTTTTTTTGTTTGGGCATTAATACCTGAGCTGACCGCAAGTATGATTAATGCTGTTACTGACATTATTATCTTTTTCATTTTTCAATTTTTTGCAGTTTATTTGGGATTATTTTTTAAAACCTCATTTAAAACTGTTTTAACTGCACTTGATTTTTCTTTATTAATTGTAGAGCTTACAACACAAACAAATTCAGTCAATTGCTCTGGCTTCCATCCAACCTTTAAAGAAATACCTAAATGAGATTGCAACATTGGTTCTGCATCACCAATGGCGCTGATTACAGAAATCGTCACCAATTCTCTTTGAGCATAAGTCAAAACATCTCTCTCAAAAATATCGGCGAACAGATGTTCCTTTAGAAATGTATCTATTGCTGGTGCAAATGCTGAATAACCTGAAAGTTTGTCTGGTTGTTTTGTTTGGGTAAGTTCACCAAGAATTTCCTTTCCTCGTTCATACTTACTTTTGTTATTTTCTATTGTTGAAGCTTCTTTTCCAACGACATCATTAATGCCTTTTGCCTTTCTTTCATCAGGAACTTCCATAAAAGTTTGTAACCCTCTGATGCTTCTTGGAAAACCACAATAAGCATAAGTATGAACCAAAATTTCTTTTATTTCATTAATGGTCAATCCCGCATCAAGACCTTTATTTAAACTTGATTTTAGTTCCTGTAATTTTCCTTGTGCAGTAAATGAGGAAATTGTGATAGTACTTTTATCTTTTTCACTTAAATGATTACTTTCCATTGTCAATTGTTGTGCTTTCATATCGCTTGAAAAAAATGAAACACTTACAATCTGGATGATTAGGATTAAATACTTGAATTGTTTCATTGTTTACTTTTAAAGATTAATTCAACTACTCTATTTAGATATTCCGATTTTAGTCAGCCATTCTTTTACTTTCTTTTCCGCTTCAACTTTCTTCTTTCCGTCCATTACGAATAAAATTCCATCTCGTTCGATTCCTCCTTTTATGGTAAAGCCTTCTAAAACTTTACTATTTGGAGTTAATTTTTTCACGGTTTCAAAACTGCTTCCGATTCCGTAACCTGCATTGGTATTAAATGGAATAATTGTTTTTCCTTTAAAATTATTCTGGCTTAAAAAACTTTTCATAGGTGGAGGCAATTGCATTCCCCAAGTGGGGAATCCTAAAAAAGATAACATCATATTTTTCTATATCCTCAATCTTTGTTTTAAGCGGAGGCAAAAAATTGGCTTCATTTTCTTTAGCAACCTGCTCAACGATTGACTTATAATTTTCAGGATAAGGATTTTGTAATTCCAGTTCTACTAAAGTTCCTCCAACATTTTGATGAATGATTTCTGCAACTGTTTTTGTATTTTTTGTTCTCGATAGATAAACAATCAATACATTTTTGTCTTTAGATATTTCGTTTTTTCGGACATTGATTCCTGAGCTTTTGAGCAAGATGACAATAGGAGAAGTATTGCACAAAACCATACACTATAATTTTTCAACTTTTTCATATCTCTTATTTTATTATTACAAAGTTCAGAAAAGAGCGTTTTAAAATCGGTAGACAGATTACGGATAATGCAACCAAAATTACTTATCCAAACCTTTATCTTTCAGCCACTTTGACATCAAATCAGCTACTTCTATATTATTCAAATCTGAAAATGGAAAATGTGTATTTCCTTTGAGACCAACTTCCGGAAGATGAACAACTGTCACATCGCCACCATATTTATTGACAACATCCCGCCATAATCTCGCCATTTCCAAACGGGCTCTCCAACCATCTGCACCTGAATTTTCAGACGGTTTTTCTGAGATATTATCTCCGTAATAAATCACAATTGGGATTTTAGTCAGCTTCATAAAATCTTGCATTGGCACAGTTGAAGCTTCTAAAGCTCCGGCAGAACTTGCAATTGGTTTTGGTGCTTCTCCTTCAGGAAATAAAAATCCGCTTCCCGGTTCGTATGAAACAATAGCTTTCACATTCTGATTTTTGATAGCAGTAATCCAACCCATTCCGCCAGAATGTGAATGCGTAACCAATATTGCAGAACCTATTTTATCAAATAAAGCAGAAGCTGCATCTGTTGTCACATTAATATCAATCGTCCCAAGATTGGGAGTCATAGAACGGAAATATTGATTAAGTGTAGCAGAATCACGTGCAAACTGTACATTGTCGTAATATTTCGGCCATAATCCTACACGAAAAACATTGAACCACTGCTGCTCATCGGGAACAGGGTCAATTTTTGAAGAAACTGTACTCCTTCCTGCATTTCCACGTCTTGGTTGGTCAATTATGTAAACAGGAAAATTTCTTCGCAAGAAAATATTTTGGTAGCCTTCTCTTCCGTCCGGTGTTGTTTCCCAGGTTTTAGAAAACTGCCCGATGCCGTGCCACATTACCAAAGGATATTTACGGGGTTTTACAGGAATTTGGTAGAAAACATAGGCGTGGTCGCCACGATAGGTTTGTCCTTCCGCAGTAGGTTTGGAAGGATTAAATGTTCCGGGATTGGTAATTACTGTTCCACCCACGGCAAAACTTCCCTGTTCAGCAATCATTAAAGGTTGCCTTTGAGTTTTTTGAGCTTGAATATTTATCGTGCTGAGAAATAATAACCCAACGAATGCGATTTGTTTCAAAATTCTATCTTTCATATTTTTATTTTTCGGATGTCATTAATTTGGTAAAAGACAATGAACCCAATTTCCATTCTTCATTCTCTTTGATGTAAACTTCTGTTACCATAAAAGGATTCGTAACTTCATTTCCGCCGACTACCGCCAGTAATGTAATTCTGTTTAAAACAATTGCCGTGTTTCCTATCAATTTTACAGAAACATCGTGGATGTCTGCTTTTTTGTACCAAATACCTCCACTTTTAATGATATTTAATTCCTGCTCTTTTCCCCAAGCGCCACCCATATGAACAAACGTAGACTGAGCATCAAATAAATCAGCGAGTTCCTCTGATTTTTTGTCAGCCATCCACTGCCATTTTTGTTTGGATAGATTGATGATTTCCTGTTCGGTAGGATTATTTGAATTTTGCGCAAACATTACGTTCATATTTGCTATGATGAAGAAAACTGTAAGGATTAAATTTTTCATAATGACATCTTTTATAATTAAATATTATTTCTTTTTCAAAGTCGCTTCGACATCTGAAAACTGCTGAACAAATGGTGGTAATCTATCTCCAGCAATTTTAATAGCGTTCAATTCTTTGCTTAATTCCTGAAATTCAGTGCCGGAAAACTTAATATTATCTGCTCCTGCATTTTCAAGCATATGTTCCATTTGCGTTGTTCCCGGAATGGGTACTACCCAAGGTTTTTGATGAAGTAACCAAGCCAATGAAATCTGTCCAGGTGTAGCATTTTTCTTTTCAGCCCAGTTTTTAAGAACTTCCACCATTGCCAGGTTTTTAGTAATATTTTCTGGCGAAAAACGAGTTTCTCCTCCTCGAATATCTCCTTGGGCAAATTTTGTATTAGCATCGATGGCTCCTGTTGTAAAACCTACTCCAAGCGGACTCCAAGCCACAAAACCGATACCCAGTTCTTCACAAAGTGGCAATATCTTTTGTTCCGGTCCTCTCCACAGCAACGAATATTCATTTTGAATGGCAGTTACAGGATGAATTTTATGAGCTCGTCTTACTGTTTCAACACCCGGTCTGAAAGTCCGTAATGCAAAACTTTTCCTTGTTTTATTAAATCCTGTATTGTTCCCACGACATCTTCAATCGGAACTTCAGGGTCAACACGATGTTGAAACAACAAATCAATTCTGTCGGTTTTGAGACGTTTCAACATTCCTTCGACCACCAATTTGATATGGTCCGGTTTACTGTTTAATCCCGATAAACGAGCTCCAGTCTGCTGATCGATGTTCCAGCCGAATTTTGTTTCGATAACAATTTTATCTCGGAAAGAAGATGTTGCTTCTCCTAAAATCTTTTCGCATTCAAAAGGTCCGTAAGCTTCTGCCGTATCAAATAAAGTTACCCCATTATCAAATGCTTTTTGAATGATATTGTGCATTTGCTTTCGGTTCGGTATGGTTGTCTGATAGGTTCTGCTCATATTCTGAACGCCTAATCCAACAGAAGAAACTTCCAGAGATTTCCCCAATTTTCTACGACCACTTAAAAGACCTGTCTGATTTTCGTTTTTAATTAATTTATCATTTGTTGGAACTGCACCCTTTAGTAAAGAATCAAAAGGCAATAACGCACTTTCTACTGCTGCAAGACCTGCAGTTTTCAAAATATCTCTCCTGTTCATTTTATTCGGTTTTTATTGATTACTAGTAATTATAAAATCCAATTTTCTTTCACTCAGCCATTTAACCATATTGGGGTCTCTGTGGTCGAAAAATAAACTGGAAGCAGTATCCAAGGTTGCGATAGCATCCATATCTTCAGAAGAAAGCTCAAAATCAAAAATGTCGAAATTTTCAGCCATTCTTTCTTTTCTTACAGATTTTGGAATGACAATTACATTTCTGCTCGTCAACCAATTCAAAATAACCTGAGCAACATATTTGTTGTATTTTTCAGCGATTGCCTTTAAAACTTCATTATTAAAAATATCATTCTTTCCTTCTGCGAAAGGACCCCAAGATTCTATCTGAACATTATTTTCAGTTAAGAATTTTTGAGTTTCTGTTTGTTGATGAAATGGATGTGTTTCTACTTGATTAACTGCCGGAGTAAATCCACTGTTAGCAATCAAATCTGCAATCCTGTCGGGGTGGAAATTTGAAACGCCTATTGCTCTTATTTTTCCTGCATTATATAATTCCTGCATCGCTTTCCAAGAACCGAATACATCTCCATAAGGCTGATAAATAAGGTATAAATCCAAATATTCTAATTGAAGTTTTTTAAGCGATTTTTCAAAAGCCTTCAACGTATTTTCATATCCCGCATCCTGAACCCAAAGCTTTGTCGTTATAAAAAGTTCTTCTCTGGCAACACCGCTTCTTTTAATTGCGTTTCCTACTGCTTCCTCATTTCCATAAGATGCGGCTGTGTCAATCAATCGGTAACCTGTTTCAATAGCTTCGACTACTGCCTTTTCACATTCTGCCAAATCTGCTACTTGAAATACTCCAAATCCTAAAACCGGCATTTCTACACCGTTGTTTATATTACTTTTTTCATTTTTTTTTATTTAAATTATTATTGCTTCACAAAGAAGTAAAGTTGTTTATCAACTTATTATTGCAAATTTCCAACCTATTGATATGTATAATGG
>RCUH01001889.1_pt1 | contig 13902 bp, 13 predicted proteins | sample 2166191 | NCBI WGS metagenome assembly RCUH01 (sample SAMN09932848, study PRJNA488358) | compost metagenome | feature: garden; material: soil; isolation source: compost soil in an enriched community after 214 h of incubation | place: Germany: Experimental Botanical Garden Goettingen | collected...
GAGTGCGTATATACAGGAATACTCGAGGAAAGTGTGAAGAATATCGACCAGATTTTTTTGATTCTGGATTCTTTTGCCACCCAGATGAGCGATCTCAAACGTCTTGAAATCATCAACAAGGCTGCTGATCAGATTGATGGGAACTACGACGACCTTACAATGTTTAACCAGCAGAACATACTGCTGAGTCTTCAGAGGACTAAAACAGAAGCAGATGTAAACCAAGTGAAACAATTTTACGGAATTCCATAGTTCAATAAAAAAAACATGAAAAAGATAGCTGTACTACTAGTAGCGCTCTGTGTTTTTAATCAAAGTATGAGTGGGCAGGCAAAGCAGAGGAAGGAACTAATCCTTCAAATAGCGGCACTTCAGGTTTATATTGACTATGCAAAGAAAGGATATTCGGTAGTATCAAAGGGACTCAATTTTATTGGGGATGCGAGAAAAGGTGAAGTCAACCTGCATGGTGACTATTTTACTTCACTTTTAAAAATCAATCCAAAGGTTCGGAATTATTATAAAACTGTTGAGATCATTTCCATGCAGTTTAAAATAATGAAACTCTGTAGAAAGACTTTGTCAGATCTTAAAACTGTTGATTTGTTTCATGGTAATGAACTGGACTACATAGAGAGGTCTTTTGAGAAACTTCTTCAGAACTGCAGCCAGACTCTTGACCAGCTGCTTGTTATTACCACCGATGCAGAACTAGAGCTAAAAGATGACCAGAGGCTTGAGCGCATTGATCTCCTGCACAAAACTATGCTGGAGGATTATAATTTCTGTCTTTCTTTCTGCAGCGATGCCAGACTGCTGTCGATTTCAAAAGCTGCAGACAAAAAGGATTCTAAGAATGTTGATGAATTATATGGATTGTAAATTAAGCTACTATGAAAAAGATTTTGATTTTGACAATATTGATCACTTTGTTAATGATTCCAGTTAAATCAATGGGGCAGTCAGCAGAAATTCAGCAGCTTATTTTGAATATCGAAAAGCTTTCCCAGTTCAAGAAAATTCTAAGTGACATGAAAAAGGGATACGAGCTGCTTTCAGGTGGATACAAAACGGTGAAAGATATGACTGAAGGAAACTTCAGCCTGCATAAAACTTTTCTAGATGCGCTTATGCAGGTAAGTCCAGCGGTAAAGAATTACAAAAGGGTAGCAGAGATAGTAGAATATCAGATTTCAATAGTCAAGGAAAGCCGCAACGGAATGAACCGATTTATAAAAAGCGGAAATTTCAGCGGACAGGAAATAAATTACTTTGAGAAAGTTTACGGAAACCTGCTTAATCAGAGCCTGCGAAATCTCGATGAACTTACTATGGTCATAACAGCTGATAAGTTCAGGATGTCGGATGACGAGAGGCTAAAGGCAGTTGACGATATCTATGAGCAGATGCAGGATAAACTGCTTTTTCTCAGAAACTTTAATACCACATCGAACGTGCTGGCTCTTCAGAGATCAAAAGAGAAAAATGATGTTTATGTCTCAAAGAGTTTTCAGGAATTTAAAGAGTAGAGTATGAAATGTTTATTAAACAAAAAAGCAGTTTGTGTGATGCTTATCATATTACTGCTTCCCTGCAGAATAACTGCGCAGGGACTAGGTGATGAGATGGACAGTCTTCATGGGGTTTTAGACCAGCTTTACGATCAAATGATGCCGTTGTGTTCTAATCTTATAGCAGTTGGGCAGGGAATAGCAGGCTTTGGAACTATATGGTACATCGCCTCACGCGTTTGGAGGCATATTGCAAGTGCAGAACCTATCGATTTTTACCCGCTCTTCCGTCCCTTTGTAATAGGATTCTGCATTATGATTTTTCCGTCGGTCCTGGCACTTATTAACGGAGTTATGAAACCAACTGTTACAGCTACTGCAGCTATGGTAACAGGGTCTAACAATGCAGTTGCTGTTCTGCTTAAAGAGAAAGAAAAAGCAATTAAAGAAACAGATCCATGGAAGATGTATGTAGGGACTGCAGGAACGGGTGATCGCGACAGATGGTATAAGTATACGCATGACGGTGCTGATCCATCGGATGAGAGCATGCTCGCAGGCATAGGCAATGATGTCAAATTTGCGATGGAAAAAGCTTCTTACAGTTTTCGAAATTCGGTCAAGGAATGGCTAAGCGAGGTGCTGAGGGTTTTGTTTGAAGCGGCCGCCTTATGCATTGACACCCTTCGGACATTTCAGCTCGTGGTGCTTTCCATTTTAGGTCCGCTGGTATTTGGAATCGCAGTATTTGACGGTTTCCAGCACACGCTCACTGTCTGGCTTGCCCGATATATCAATATTTACCTCTGGCTTCCTGTTGCCAATATATTCGGAAGTATTATAGGAAAGATTCAGGAACTCATGCTTAAGCTGGACCTCTCGCAGGTGCAGGCAACAGGTGACACTTTTTTCAGCAGGACCGATATGTCATATTTAATTTTCATGATAATAGGTATCATAGGATATTTTACCGTGCCTTCTGTTGCCAATTATATAGTTCATGCAGGCGGAGGAGGAGCACTTGGTCAAAAAGTGACAAGTATGTTTGGAAATTCAGCTAGTTCTGTTGTAAGAACCTCTTCAAATGCGGTTGGAATGACTGCTGATGCGATGGGAGATGCGGATCGGAGAATGACCAGCAGCATGGCTGCGACAGCAGGAAGCAGTCCTTATTTTACTGATAAAGGAAACTATATGAATGACAGGCTTAAAGGAAATTCTAAACAGACTTAATAACAGGAGCATATGTTTACCAAAATGAAAAACGTTGATACGGCATTTAGATATGTGAGAGGTTTCACGATGCTTGTAATTGCAGGCTGCATCATAATTAGCTGCTATGCTGTCTATAAAAGTTTCCAGACAGTCAGCCTTATGCAGGATAAAGTATATATTCTGGCAAACGGCAAAGCGCTGGAAGCTTACGCTTCGGAAAGAAAAGATAATATTGCTGTTGAAGCAAGGGACCATGTGAAAACCTTTCACAAGTTTTTCTTTACCCTTGATCCTGATGATAAGGTCATTAAAACCAATATCACAAAAGCGCTATATCTGGCAGACGACAGTGCAAAACGGGTTTATGATGACCTGAAGGAAAACAATTTTTATTCGGGTATTATATCAGGAAATATCAGCCAGACCATTCAGATTGACAGTGTGAGTATTGATATCCGTGAATATCCCTACCGTTTTAGATGTTATGCCGGACAGAACATTATCCGTACTACCAGTATTTTGAAAAGAAGCCTGCTTACAGAAGGTGCGCTTCGCAATGTATCAAGAAGCGATAATAATCCGCATGGTTTTCTTATCGAGCGGTTTAATACTATTGAAAACAAAGATCTTTCCGCAGAAACCAGAAAATAGAGATTTATGAAATCCTTTTTTACAAGAAAGTCTGAGCCTTTTGTGTATCACAAGTATTATCTGCTAGTGCAGAGAAGATGGGCAGAAAAAATGAAGAGAGTCACAGATGGGCTCTCTAAAACAAAACTGATCTGGGGACTTCTGTTCTTTACGGTTTTGACATCGGGTTATTTAATCTATAACCTGTATAGGACATTTTATAAACAAGCTGAAGTTTCAACAGCTTCAAAAATTAAGACAATCAATTAAAAAACTAAAATCATGCAAGGGAAAACATTATCTCCAAAGGAATCTAAAAAGAGAAAGATGCTTTTAATGCTGCCTCTTATAACATTTCCATTTCTCACATTCTTATTTTATTCATTAGGCGGCGGAAGAATGGAATCCAAGACGGCAGGGAACGATGAAAGGAAAGGATTCAATTTTAATCTGCCACTGCCTAAATTTAAAGCAGATTCAGCACTGGATAAGATGAGCTATTACGATCAGGCAGCAGTTGATTTGATAAAACTGCGAGAGCAGATAAAAAAAGATCCTAACTATATTGATAATAAAGTCTCGGAAGATAAAGCAGATTCTTTTTCCACAAGTGATTTTGAATCCCGCATGCTTCCAAAAAACAGATCGGCTTTTAATTCTCAGTCTTTTCAGGACCGCAATGAACAGAAAGTTTATGAGAAGCTGAGGGCTCTTGAAAACATAATCAGCCAGCCTGCTGCCCCGACTTACGGTCAGGATATGAGGGAATTTGAGAATTACGGCACATCTCGTGGAGAATCGGAAGAAATTAGAAAACTCGAAGGTCTTATGTCAGCCATGAGCGCACAGCAGGAACCTGATCAGGAACTTCAGCAGTTAGGCGGTATGCTGGAAAATATTTTGGATATACAGCATCCGCAGCGCGTGCAGGATAGACTTAAACAAACATCTGAGAGCAAAAAAGGCAAAATATATTCAGTTCAGAAAAAAGAAGCAGAGAATAACATAAGCTCACTTCAGCGGAATGTCGATTGGCAGACCTCTTTGAAAACAAATGAATTTTATTCACTGGACGAAGCACAGCCTGCTGAGGAAATACAAAATTCTATTGGAGCAGTTGTGCATCAGACGCAGACTATTGTCAATGGCTCGGTGGTTAAATTAAGACTTACGAATGATATTTTTCTTCAAGGAACAATGATACCCAGAAATACTTTTCTGTACGGTATGGCGGCTTTAAAAGGAGAGAGGCTCGAGGTAAAAATCACAAACATCCAGTACAATAATTCGATATTTCCCGTCGAGCTGGCTGTCTATGATATGGACGGGATTGACGGCATCTATATTCCCGGAGCAATTAACAGGGATGTGGCTAAAGCATCAGCTGACAGATCCATTCAGACTCTCGGTCTTACCGGGATTTCGGATTCATGGGGAGCACAGGCCGCAGGTATGGGCATCGAGGCAGCCAAAAGTCTTATGAGCAAAAAGGTAAAACTCATAAAAGTGGTTGTAAAGGCAGGATATCAGGTGCTGCTGTATGATGAAAAACAAAAGAATTTAAAACCTTAAAAGAGAGAAAATATGAAAAGAGCGAAATATTTGTTTTTAATCAGTTTGCTGCTGGTTTGTGTTTCAGTTAATCCACAGTCAAACGCAAGGGAAACTGTCTTTTACGAAGACCAGTATAAAAATCTACAAATAGGTTTTTCTAAAACCACAAGCATTATTTTTCCTTATACAATCAAGAGCATAGATAAAGGAAGCGCAGAAGTGCTTGTACAGAAAGCAAAAGGAGTTGAGAATATACTACTTGTAAAAGCTGCTAAACAGCATTTTTTCCAGACCAATCTGACAGTTGTAACTTCTGACGGGAAATTGTACGTTTTTGTACTGAATTATGACGATTCGTGCCCTGACTTAAATTTTAAGGCTGAAAATGCAGTGGCTGCAAGCAGGGACGTGCTATTTTCTTTAGAAAACGAAAATCAGAAAAGAATTGAACAGTGTGCTTTGACTGCATATTCCAAAAAGAAAAAAATCAGTGGTCTAAAAAAATCAAAGTATCAGATCAGACTGGAGGTGAACGGGATCTTTATCCAGCAGGATGTTTTGTATCTGCGTATTGTTTTTGAAAACAAATCAAAGATTAACTACGATATTGATCAGCTCCGTTTTTTTATCAGAGACCAGAAGAAGTCAAAACGTACCGCGTCGCAGGAAATTGAACTGCAGCCTTTGTACGCGACTTCATCTTCTTCTGTAATTCCTTATAAATCTGAAATAATAAAAGTTTATGCTCTGGAGAAATTTACGATCCCGGAGAATAAGTATCTGACACTTCAGATGATTGAAAAAAACGGCGGAAGACATTTGGAAGTGGATATTAATAATAATCTGACTGATAAGGTAATTCCGATTACAGAATTAAGCAGTGACACTTTTTAAGCTTTAAAATAAATTATGATAATCAATTTAGCTGACACTGAAATGATGCTGTCATTTGCTGAGGAAATGGCTTATAACGGCCATCGATTTGCCGCCTTTAATACCGATGAGGTGACTGATACCGACACAATTGAGTTTTTTAGAAATCATTTGGATGCGAAGGATTACTGTCTGGTTATGAACAATGATGCGAATTATTTTCAGAGCCTGCCGGTTGAATCAGTTATCGACGACTTGCGAGCAGTTTTGAATAGCGGGGCAGATACTTCCGAAAATGAAGCAATAGAACTTACTGGATTTGCCAAAAGGGAAATAGATAGGAGAGAAATTTTAGAAAATAATTTAAATGAAAACGCAATGAATGAGAAAAATTTAGAATACCTGAAAGACCAGTTAAAATATACTGGATTTGGAGAAACGTTCGATGCTGAACTGCGAGAGAACATAATGAAGGGAGATAAGGATTTTAAAATTATGCACACCGGCATTATGAACAATGGTCTGCCAAATAAGGATACCTTAACTGTAGAATTAAATTTCAAAAGGTCTGAGCAGACAGATATGTACTTTTTTAATTCCTATCATGTCAATCTCCAGAAAGAAGAAAACAAACCTGGTCTGGAACAGACCTTCTACATCAACAAAGACAGCGCCAGCATTACAATGAAAGAGGCTTATAATTTGATGGAAGGCAGATCTGTCAATAAAGATCTTAAAAACAAAGAAGGGGAGAGCTATAATTGCTGGTTAAAAATGAACTTCAAAGAATCAGATTCTCAGGGAAATTTTAAACTCAATCAATACCATCAGAACTACGGGTACGATCTGGAAGCAAGTCTGGCAAAACATTCAATCAAGGAACTGAATACTCCGAAGTATAAAGAAGACCTTTTGAATTCGCTAAAGAAAGGAAACCTTCAGTCGGCGACTTTTGTTGTCGGCGGTACTGAAAGTAAAATGTATGTGGAGGCAAATCCTCAGTTTAAGACTGTTAATGTTTATGATGAAAATTTACAAAGAATTAATCATCGAGAGAGCAAGGAAGAAAAAAAGGCTGAATCTCAAAAAGAATCAGTATCTAAAGATAAAAAAAAAAATCTAGATTCTGATGAAGTTGATTCAGGGAGGAAAGATAATAAAGTAAAGAAAAGAAAAACTCCTTCACTTTAAAAGTTATGGAAAAATTAAAGCCTTTATCGGATTTTTTCACCGCAATAGAGAATGATTACCGGATTGGTCCGATGCATATTGCCATTTATGCAGCTCTATTACAATTTAGAACCGTTAAGGGTTTTATTAATCCAATTTTTGTCTTTAGCTCGGAGATTATTGTTATTGCTAAAGTTTCTTCAGCAAATACGTATCATAAATGTCTTAAAGAGCTTAGTGAATATGGATATGTTAAATATGTGCCATCTTTCAAAAAGACTCAAGGAAGTAAAATTTATTTTTATCCTCATATATTATTAAAAGAATCAAAATAGCATCTGTTATGAAGGATTGTCTAATAGATAGAATTTTAAGAAGAATTGCTAAGCTTGAAATGGCAGTTGGGCTTCAAAGAGAAGACGAATCATCGTTAAATTATAAAGAAATAAAAAATAAAGAAAAATGCAGCACATTCTTCAATAAGAATGAATTAGCACAACTCTTTTATTTTTTAATGGATGAAAAATTGTTTTTTTTTGATCAGTCTGACTCCAAAAAAAACAGGGCTAAAATGCAGCTTTTTATAGCTGAAAATTTTACATACAAAAATATTGAAAATATTCAAAAACCTATTGACACAATCAGCAGGCAGTTTTCTGAATGCAAGGGATTTGTTTATAAAGAAAAACAAATTATGTTTTTGGAAAAATTGATTGCAAGAATGCAGGAGAGAAGAAAGAGAATTGAGATCTGGTAAGTATGATAGTAAGAGTTTAAATAAAAGGTCATGGCAAAGAAGGAAAACAGACTCGCTTTTTTAACGAGAGTTCAACAGTTACTGGATCCATTAATAATAAGACTGGAATCCATTGAATCAAAGATTACAAGGGGAAACAGAGAAATAAATCCTCTGTATTACAGAAATGAAGACTTAAAAAAGATATTCGGGCTTTCCAATAATACTATTATAAAGTACAGGCAGACCGGAATTCTGCCCTACACCAAACTGGGAGATATTTTTTTATACGACAGAGGCAAAATCGATAAAATACTTAAAAGCAATGGATCATAATTCAGAACTTAATTACTTAACCGGATTAAAAAAAACAGCTCAAAATAGAGTGGGTAACTAAAAAGGTAACCGTTTTTTAAGCTGGGTTCGATACCATTCCAAATGAAAAAGCCTTTAAACACTAGTGTTTAAAGGCTTTTAATTTTTTAAAGTCACTTTTCGGACTTTATCTGGCGGAGGAAGAGGGATTCGAACCCCCGGACCTGTTACAGTCAACAGTTTTCAAGACTGCCGCATTCGACCGCTCTGCCATTCCTCCAATAAGACGCAATCATTTGCTCATTGCGGGTGCAAAGATAAAATGTTTTTTCAATTCTAGAAATTTTTTTGATAGTTTTATAAAGGAAATAATTTTTATTTGCGTCTGTCATTTTAATTGAGCTGTTAACTCCTTGTGATACAGAGGTTGTGAGTTTAATGATTTGCTCGTACAATAAAGGCTATAATTTACTAATGCATTTATGGATTTTTATTATTCTTTGTGAATCTTTTTACGTGATTAGTTCAATTGTGTCCGCAGTGCGGACACAATTGTAAAGATTTGTAAAGTTGATAATTAACTTTGAAAAGTGTTATCGCAGTATTACTGTTAAAAATCATAAAACTTCTGAGCACAAAACTATTTAGAGTTAGTATTTAGACGTCTTAATCTCCAAAATAAGTTCTTTTATATTGATCTCGTTTAAAATTGGAGTTTACAATTAGATAAGCTAACGATCATGTGGAGGAGGTAGTTGTTTCAATCTATACGATGTAGAGAAAAGTTTAATTAAGTTCGAAAAAAGAGACAAGTTCTGTCAATCCAGTAAGCAATACTGTTAAAGGTGAGAAAAGATTTTGATGCTCGACAGCATATCAATATCATAAATTTATAAGGAAATCTGATTTCAAAAGGCTTTACTGAAATAATTCAAATGTTGGATCAGGATTATGAATTCCATGTGAATACGTTCGAGACGCTGTCTGAATAGCTAAATGAGATGCAGCAATATATAGCTGCCTTGATAGCAACCGTAGATCTTTCCGAATTGATAGCAATCAAATAGTTAATTTAGTTCTAGTCTAAAGTTTAGTGGCCAATTTTATAAATTTTTCATCTTGATTTATTTGTGAAGGCCGTTATAAAAACTTGTGGAATAGGTTTTTCAAGTCATAATGATATAGTTCTTTGTAGTATATTTACGTCATTGATAACGCACACTTTTTCTTTTTTTAGGGTTTTGGTGGCGAATTAATTTATGGAACTAGGGTAGTTTGTGTTAGTGAATACAAGTGCGTTTACTATTATTTTTAATTTAATTAATTACGAAATGTCATTCAAAGGTGTTATAAAAAGAGCTGATCTTAACTTAAGAGGAGAATATCCTCAAATGAGCACATCGATTTATCAAATATCAGATAGTAACTTTGTAATCTACTGCCAAAATGTGGGAGATAATTTTCAAGATATTGTCGAAAATTTTAATCACAGTATCAGACCAATTTCTGTGCCAGTAACAGTTGTCAAAGAAGCGCCTCTCGAGTTTCAGGAGATTATTGATCCAATTGAAGACAGTGCGATCTCAAAAGGATTTGAAGGAATGTATTTAAGTGCTGTGATGCTTTTTAACCTACTACTGTCTAAGTTTCCAAGCGTTAGATTTTATAAAATTGAAACAGTTCAGACGGGTGTAAAAATTTTTACAGCAAGGCATGTCTTAAATGATGGACAGACTACGACGCACAAATTTTTAAGCATCGGGGAACGTTCAAAAGTGGAAAATTTCTTAAAAGGAATGAATCTTCCATTTGATTTCGAAGTGGTTGACCAGCACATGGAAGAGGAAATTGATGATTTTCCGCAATATGAATTTGATGCCATTCAGTTCCTGCATTCGTCGAGACTGCGCAAAAATAATGGTTTTGAATTCTCAAAACGGGACGAGTCTTTATGGTTTGACAACGTAGATAAAATATTTGAAGGTTCTTTTAAGAAAAATGATCTTTATTTTTATAATGAAAAGAATTACTCCTGTTATGTAGATTTTAGCATTTTTACAAATATTGATTTGCGAAATCATTTGCTGCTATTTCAGGTAGTATATTTAACGCCTCCTTTTGAAACGAAAATTGAAAAATGGCTGAAAGAAGCTAATATATTGAAAAAGGAATTTCTAGATCTAATCAAAAAGGGAAGGATAAAGCTTGTTTTGACCCAGATGGAATCGCGATATGATCTGTCGTTTTTGATGGAGGCTTATGAGGCTTGTCCGGACGCAGTCATAACAAGAAGAGCACTTGCAGCTTTACAGCAAACAGACATAGTTTCAATTTCAGACAATTATATTTTTAATGATCCTGATGTTTTGAATCAAATTGGACAGGTGTGCGCTTTACTTGGACAAGAGACGGGAGTTGATTCTAGATTTTTGATGGAGATGCTGACCTGGCCTATAAAGGCTCGCAGGCAATCTTTTGAAGCATTGCACCAAAAAGGAACTTTTGGGACGTCTATTTTCGGGATTAATAATCTGCTTGAAAGAAAGATAAGTGAACAGTCTGGAAAAGATCGTTCATTTGAATTTACTATGTTTTCTTCTTCAATCCATTTGTCTAATGCGTTAGAAGCTACATATTTTCCATTTGGGTCGCCTGAGGATTATTCCGATCAGTTTTATGCTTGCCTTATGGGTGATTTTCTCAATTTCTATAAATGCGCTACTGGGGGCTATTTAAATTCGTATGCTGAAAATGACATAAAAGCCCAGAATGGAGTAATACAAATCAATCCAATAGATATTATCAGGGTAAATGATTTTATTTCAGTTACAGAACTTGAAAAAGAAATTGATCGTTTTCCTACCTTTTCAGGAGGAAAACTGCTTATGGAAACACTTGCTTTACTTACAGAAGATGAGCGAACGGAAAAAGTTGCGCATTACAACAATGAAATCGTAAAAAAATTAAATAAGGGAAAAATAAATCCTAACACCATCGATCTTGTGACAAGCGTAGCTCTTGATGGTCTTGGAATGGTAACTGGAAATCCATTAATAGGAACTGCTTTTTCAACGTTGAAATTTGGAGGCAATACAGTTAGGCAAAGCGCGGTATTTGAAAAGTTTAATAATAAAATACAATCGGCAATGCAAGATGCGGATCGTATGAATATTCGTTATTTAGATAAAATTAGCAGAGTGGCAAGGATAAAAGCGCGATAATTATTATTGATGTAAAATGCAAGCGATTTTAATTTTACAGCTTTTTAATTTTGCTATGTAAGAGGAACTTGCTGTTTAGCTTTAAAATTTATAAAGCTAATTAGACGTGTAGATGGGAGATTATAGAAAAATGTAAAACTAAGTAAAGTCAATTATGTATGTTTGATTGAATTGATTTATTAATTAGCGAGTATCCCCTACCTGTCATCTATTTAAAATTTTATCATGATATGGATTCAATTTCTGAAAACAGATTTTATTTTAACTGCAATGCTAAAAAATGATTTCCTAGGTACTTTATAACTCTTTGTGTGTGTTTTTTGAAGCCTCCTTTTTACGATTTTAGAAATCACCAGTCCTTTTTAAAATAATATTTTTTTTGTTAATTTTTTTTAATTACATTTCCAAAAAAATGAAGTTATGCCTCCGATTTAGGACTTTGACTTAATTTCAAAATTTAAATCATCACCAATTTAATGAGTAGAAAATTTCAGGATCAAACTGCGGCAGATAAAAAAGAGATCGGATTTCATTATCAGCACTATTATGCACTTCTTCAATTATTAAAATTAGATCCCAATGAATCATTGAGCGTTGAAGAAAAAGATGATATTGTCATAACGAGCAGTAACGAATTAAAACTGCTACAGCTAAAACATACGCTTCAAACCAAAACTGACGGTTCTGCCAAAAATTTGTCTTCAAAAGATTATTCGCTTTGGCATACGATTGACAACTGGATGAAACTGATATGCGACCCAGAGGATGGAAGGGAGGATGATTTATCCCAAACGGCTTTTATCGCTAGCACATATTTTGGATTGGTTACCAACAAATCTAAAAGTGACGAAAACGTGTTTTTAACCAACCTTGATGCACTGAGAGAAGGAACTATAGATATTGGGCAGTTCAAAGAAAATTTGCGAATATTAATTCAGCCTAAAAAAATTTCAAAAAAGAAAAAAGGCGATGATGAATCCCCCGCGGAACCTGTTTTAAACAAATCTGTAAGTGATTTTCTAGAGTTTAAACATTTAGAGCAATTCCTCGGTAGAATTAATGTTACCCTAAATGAAGACGATCTGATCGGTCAGATTCAAGAATATCTAAAAATAAATTTGGCTGTCGATAATTATGAAGATGCCTACTTTGAAATTGAGGGAAGATTGAGAACGATTAATTACCTGACAATTAAGGATAATGAAAAGGTTGTATACAGCAAGGAAGATTTTTCAAAGAAAATTCTGCAGCCTGTTTTGGATAAGGTTCGAAATTCGAAATTTTATAAAACCACTCATGAACGGGTGTTAAATCCAAAATTGGAAGATAAAATATTTGCTAAGCAGCTTCTTGATCTAAATGTGAATTTGGAGGATGTTATTGAATATAACCATTATATGCAAATATGTCTGGCAAACTTAAAAAAATGGGAAGAGCGGGATAATATAATTTTGCCTGAGGAACGGGAACTTTACTTTCAGCAAGCGGTTAAGAGATGGAAACATCGACATCAGATTAGACATAGACAGGTAAATAGTGAAGAGAATAATTCGCTTGACTGTTATGATGACTGTATGCTGGAAGTGCTTAAATTAAGTTCCGTCGAAATGGAACAGGATATTTCAAATGGAACATTTATCTATTTAAGCGATGAGTTAAGAATAGGATGGCTAAAAGAGTGGAAAGACAAATATGGCAACAAATAAATTTTTATATAATAATGAAGGAGTTGCCTTGGTGGCAATCTTGAGTGTAATGTCAAAAATGAAAACTCTTGAATACTCGAAAGTTTTTCTGATACTTCCATTTCTGTTAAACGATAATCTAGTGTCATTCCTGAAGAATAAGAATGCAAAGGTAATCGGAATTCAGGATTTAGTTTCACGCAGGATTGGAAGTTTTTTAAATTTCAATGGTTCATTCAAGAATTTTTATGCATTGACTTTCAATGCTGTCTGTATTGCAGAGGAGTTAAAATTTATAAAAATGGAATCGAATTCAATCATCTATCTCGAAAACAGCTTTGATCTGCAATCCGACTCTTTGGGATCTAGGGCTAAGAATATAGTGGCAGCTTCGGAAAAATTGCAGGTCATTTTAGAGATTGAAGCGATTGAATTATACTCATCATTAAAGATAGAATTATGAATTTTTACATAAAGCAGATCAAATTGTGGTTTAATAACGGCAGCACAAGAGAGCTGGATTTCCTGCCTAATAAAATCAATGTCATTACAGGGGACAGCACGACAGGGAAATCGTCCATAATACGGATAATCGATTATTGCTTTTTAGCAAGTTCAACTGATATATCCCCTAAATTCATAGGTGAAAATGTAAAATGGTATGGAGTTAATTTTGTCATTAACGGCAAAGAATTTACTATTGCAAGGGGGGCGATAACAAGTTCAACGACATTTAATGAGTATTATTTTTCAGATATCGGCATAATACCGGAAATGCCTGTAGCCAACATGACGAACGGGGAGCTGAAGAAGGTTTTGAGCAAGGAATTTGGCATAGATGCTGAAACTAATTTTACAGGTTCAGGTAGCATAAAAGCCAATACCAAGATTTCTTTTAGGTATTTTCTCTGGCTGTTTTGCATACAGAGACAGGAAACCCTTCCAAGCGGGCACTATCTATTTGACAAGCATGAAGAAAGCAGGTATAAGGA
>RCUH01001897.1_pt1 | contig 13860 bp, 19 predicted proteins | sample 2166191 | NCBI WGS metagenome assembly RCUH01 (sample SAMN09932848, study PRJNA488358) | compost metagenome | feature: garden; material: soil; isolation source: compost soil in an enriched community after 214 h of incubation | place: Germany: Experimental Botanical Garden Goettingen | collected...
GACATAGATCTAGAATATATCGTTTCATATTATCAAAAATTAAGGATACGGATATTGCGAATGATATTTTTCAAGATACGTTTGTAAAAGTAATTAAGACACTTAAAAATGACTCATATAAGGAAGAAGACAAATTTGTTTCTTGGGTCATGAGAATTTCTCACAATTTGATCATGGATCATTTTCGTAAAATAAAACGAATGCCAATACAAAGAGATAATGATGAATTTTCCATTTTTTCTATTCTATCTGACAACTCTCCAAATGTTGAAAATAAAATAATCGTAGAACAGCTTCAATTTGATCTTAAAAAACTTATAGAAGAGCTTGATGATGATCAAAAAGAAATAGTGATAATGCGAATGTATTGCAATATGAGTTTTAAAGAAATATCTGAGGAGAAAGATATTAATATAAATACAGCTCTTGGAAGAATGCGTTACGCATTAAATAATTTGAGAAAAATTATTGAAAAGAATAAGATTGCATTAGTATAGGAAACATTTTAGACTTGGATTTAATACCTGATAAAAGATATTTTACGAAGTGTTTCTTTATCTTTGAAACTTCAGAAATTTAACATTCTTAATGAAACAGAAAATTCATAAGAAAAGAAACGTTAAGCTTTTCAGAGATAGGCTAGGCATAAAACAAGAAACATTATCAAGCCAATAAGCTTTTCAGATACTTAAAAACAAAAAGAGTCTAGGCAGTCACTTTTTTATAAATTGCAAGCATGCATATCTTTCGAAAAACTAAATTTTCAACTTTAGACGAGGCATTAAAAAGACCAAAAAAAAATGTGAAAAATTGAGTCTAATATTTTATGATCAGAACTTGAAAGATAAGGGCGAGATATTTTTGCAATTTTCAAATTTGAAAGTTTTGGAACTTCTAGCTAGTCCTTCAATTTATTATTTGAATGATTTTGAAATTCCATCTGAAATAGGAAACCTCAAAAAGCTTAAGAAAATTTCGGTTTTAAATTTTCCGCTAAAGACTTTTCCAGAATGGATATTTGGAATAAAATCTTTGCAATACTTAATGCTAAGAGGAAGTGATATCACTGAAATTCCCAATTCAATATCTCGATTGGAAAAATTGAAAACTCTACGAATTGAAAATTGCAAGCTGAGCAAAATTCCGAAAACATTAAGTCAAATGAAAAACTTGAAAATTCTTGGACTTTCAGACACTTTGCTCGCAGATTTTAGCGTTAGTTTATTTCCTTCTAATTTAAAAGAAATTAGTTTTAGCGGAACTGGAATATATAAAAAGGATCATCTAGAGCATTTAAAAGCAAAAATGCCAAAAACAAAAATTTATCCGTAAAAATTGGTTACTGAGTATTATTCTTTGCAGATTTCCAAAAAGCAAGAAATTACATTTTCCTCTTTAAAATAAACTCATAGGTATCAATCGTGGTTTTAAATATATTATTTTCAAACTCGTAAATTGGTTTTTTGTATAAAAAATCATTTGTCTGAAAATGATAATGATAAAAAAAGCCATTTTTGATCTGAACATTTGTTTCATGCACAGTTATTAAGAAAGTTTCTTTTGAATTATAATCCATTACATTTGTTAAACAAATAAATTTATAATACTGATTGTTAAAGCGCTCAATTTTTAACTCTATTTTTGAACCAATCGGCATCCAATCAGTCATGTTATAATTTATTCTTAATGAACCAGTTTCTTTAATAGAAATCCAATCACCAATTAATTCATCTGCCGTAACGATGCTCAGTTCGTAAAAAGTTTCAAATTTTAAACCGTTTAATATAGCATTAAAAATATCGGTAACATATGTTTTATTTCCGAGCTCTTCATAGATTATTCTACCTACTTTCTTATGATTTTGATTTAAAAACAATTTTGATTTTAATACTTGGTTAACATCATTTGATATTAAGTTAAATCGATTAGAATTAATTGATTCAAAGATTTTTATGAATAAAACTTTGTTTTCTTGATTTAGAACAGCGTTTAAATCTAATTCTCTAAAACTATTATATTTAAGTTTTAGATAAAATTCCGATAGTATCTTATGGTATTCTACAGGCAATATTTTTTCAAACTCTTCATTGCTCAATAATTCAAATAGAATAAAAAACACAAATTTACGCTCGGTAAATACCTGGTCAAATATTTTTAATACATTCATTTTTAAAACCTAACCATTACTTTGTTTAAAAAAAACATCAAAACTTTCTTTTTTAGCTTTTTGATACTTCTCAATATAATTATCTAAAAATCCGCTTTGCTTTAAAAATTGCAATGGATCTTTTATATTTAAGATTTCCTCAATAGCTTTTTGCTTATCTTTTTGTTTATTGAAATACGATTCGGTTATTTTATAGCCAATCCAATATCCGAGATCATTTGGTCTGTCATCTTTTTTAGAAGTTCCATATAACCAATCCTGATAATCAGTATTCTTTAGTCTCGTAATAAATTCTTGACACAATTTATCTCTATTTTGCTCTCCATATTGATATTCAAATTTATTGATAGATTCACCAGAGATAAGTTCGCCAATAAAATCTGCACCACCTTCCATCAAACACCATTTCAAGAGCATGTCTTTGCCTGTTATGTTTTGCTGGTAATGTATAAGTTCGTGTGCAATTAAACCCGAAATTCCGTCAAGGTTTTGAAGTTTTTCTGTTCCTATAACAATTCCCTCTGGTGCGGAAGTTCCGCCTGAATTAAATCTCCCGTAAACAAAGTAAATAGGAGGGAATTTAGCCTTAGGATACCAATATTTCAGTGCGCTATAAATTGCTCTAACTCTTTTTTCTTTCGTAGAAATACCGTTTAAAACATTTCGTGAAAGTTCATAATCTGCTTTTCTTTTCTTCACAACGATAAAAAGAGAATCAGCATTTATTATTCTGTTTTCAGTAAATGCTTTCACGCCGGGTGAACCTTTCTGCATGTATTCCACAAATGGATTACCTTTTGATTTATCCATTTTATTAAAAGCTTCCCAAAAGTTTTTCGAATCTTTTGTTTCAAAAACTGCATCTAACGGATTCTCTGAGAAATTACTTTGTGCAAAATTAGAACTAGTTACAATAATAAAAAGTGTTGCAAAAATGAGGTTTAACTTCATGCCTGTTTTTATATAAGGTTTGAGCAAAAAAATGTTTTTCTTCGAAGTGAATATAAGGAATATTTTTACTACAATTTATGAAGCTATATAAAATAACTTGAAGTGATTTCTCATAATATCCGCAAAACTATCTCAACTCCATTTTCAAGCTATAGAAATTTCTCTTTTTCAGAATTTCAATTTCGTTTTTTAATGATTTTACAGATTGCTTAAAGTGCCATTAGTCTTCAAAATGAATCGGAATTACAATAGTCGGATTTAAGATTTTCGTTATTGCAATTGCTTCTTCACCATTCTATAAAAGCGTTGATTTTAGTTTTATTTTCATTAACCGCCTACGCAATTAAAATAGAAGTCAAAATTTTAATAAAAAGCTAATTACGCTTTAAATACTTTCTTATTTTTCTATTTCTAAATTTTCTTTTGTCAATCTATCCAACTCTTTCAACAAAGTAGGCATTCTAAATTCGCCATGCATACTTTCTATTTTTTTATAAGCTTCATCCAGATCAATTCCGATAGAAGTAACATATAAAGGTTTCTTACTATCGCCTCTAAATAGTGCTTTTTTATTCTTTTCTATTGAAGCAAAATTTGTTTTGGCAACACCAATAATCGGAATTTCTTTATTCAGTTTATCGTATAAATAACCGCCTAGACCGTATTTGTTTTCATCGTTTAAATAAACAAAACCATCAACTACTATAACATCAATAGTCGACAAATCTATTTGTTTTAATAAGCTCAGGATACAAGGCAATTCTCTTTTGTAGAATTCTCCGGGTATATATTCTTCTACGTTATCTATTATTTCTGAGTGAACTTTGAAGTTCTTATCTTCATTCCATTCTGCGAATTCAAGGCAGATTGTTTTTGCTTTTTGGTCAAAATAATAGGTGTCAAAGGCTAAGATCATATGGGTATCGTATGTTTATTTTGAATTAATTTTCTGTAATTCGGCGTACATTTCATTTAAAAAAGACTGCTGTCTGGAATCGTCTTTAAAATAACGCTGATAATAACACTGCAACTTTGTACATCAGCTATATTTTCTTTATTAAAAGACCAATCATCAGTGTTCTTAATTGTTATTCCTAAACCGTCATTGCAACTTTGCCAAAGTTCTGAGAATTTAGTTTTTTGATCCTCATTCAATTTGCTGAAATCGGCCGTAACAGTATAACCGCGCATTTCTGAATTAAAGAATTTATAAATCGATTTTACAGGAACACCGCCCCAAATTAGTTCTTTTCCTTCAGGAAATTCTATTGTAGTCAGTTTTTCTTCTTTTAGTTTATGATCTTGCTTTCCTTCTTTAAAAAACTGCTCTTCGTAAACCAACTTTGATCCTATTGGAACTGGAACTTTTTTTTACAATTAAAGGTTCAGTAGTAATAAAATAAGGATAGTTTGGAGCTGAATTTCCGCCTGTCGGATTCATGTTTCCAACGCATCCTGTAACGATCAAAGCAAATAATGAGCTAAATGGTCTTAAGAGTTTCATATTCAATAATTTTATTAGTGCCCTAAATAAGGAGCGGCCATCATTTCTGTCTTAATATACTTTTCAGAAACAGTATCTGTATCTATAGGTTTCATTTCACTTTTAACCTCTCTTAACCAGCCTTTTTTATCTGGAACATAACTTTCAATTAATGCGCCACCATGATAGGGATCGTAGTAATTAACCGTAAGAATTAAAGTATCTCCTTTTACTTTATAAAATCCCTCTCTAGCAATCTTACCTTTTATGGTCGCATATTTTTGAATATTTGCTACAGTAGATTTAGTATTCCCGAATGTAAAATCGTATTCAATCAATACATCATCTGGAGTTTGTTCGGACATTAAAGTATTCATGTTATTTTGGTAAACATCATAGACATGTCCTTTAAGTTTTATTTTTGCTATTCGCTGGCTTTCTTTAGCGGTATTACTATAAGAAACAGGAACCGCTACCGTTTTTCTTATTTTCTTTTGTTGAGAATACCCATTAAAAGCACCTAAAATAAAGGCAAATACAATAAATATACTTTTCATGTTTTATAATAAGTAGATTAACTAAAATCCTTTCTCTTTTAAGTTAAAAAGATTTTTTTTTTGAAGCTAATATAGGAAAAATCATCACTTAGCGATTCAAATAAATTACTTAACTTAAATAAACGATCTATTAAATTTAAAATCAGGTTTTTGAAAAATCCTAAAATATAATGTAGTTTAGCTAAAATTTAAAGAACATTCTTCAAATAGTATTTCAAAATGAAATGGATTACCAGAGAGAGACCGAAAATAGATCGAATTGCCTGTCCGTGGCTGATTCGAAAATTTGTCGATCCTGACTCCGAATTCCTTTATGTTCCTTTTGATGATGTTATTACGAAAGCAAAAGAACTAGATGCCATTCCATTTGATATTCCGAATGTTGAGTTTACACATTATAATGAAGAATGCACTTTTGATTATATCGTAAAGAAATATGATATAAAAGATCCGGCGGTTAAGATTATTGCAGGAATTGTGCGTGGAGCAGATACTGACAGACATGAGATCGCGAAAGAATCGGCTGGGCTTTGGGCTGTTTCGGCCGGTTTGGCTCATAATATTAAAGATGATTACGAGCTTTTAGAAACCGGAATGATTGTATACGATGCTTTATACAGTTGGGCAACACATCTATATCAGCAAAATCATTTGCAGAATAGTCCTTTTGAAAAACTACTGCACGAGGTTTATAATAAGTTTCTAAAAGACAAAAAAGCATCAGGAAAAACACCTTTGTGGGTAAAGGAATTGAAAAATATAATTCAAGATCAAATAGATGCACAATTTACTTTCGATTTAAAGAAAATTTCAAGCGAATTAGATTTAAATCCGTCCTACTTATCGCGAGAATTTTCAAAACATTTTGAAGATTTGAATTTTGGCGAATATGTTAGAAAACTTCGCATCAAAAAGGCAATCAATCTGATCGAAAATTCGACTCATACTTTAACTGAAATAGCTTATATGACAGGGTTTTCAGACCAAAGTCATTTTACTAGGATTTTCAAACTTCACACAGGTAAAAATCCTTCTTCTTACAGAAAAAAGTCAAAAAAGTAAACGAGATACAAAAGGTAAATTGAGTTCTATTTTTTGCAAATAGATGCTTCTAGCTTTGTTTAACTAATCAAAACTAGAGACAATGTCATTTAAACACGCTATCGTTCTTGCTGTACTACTTGCAGGTTTTACAGCTTTCTCACAATCTACCTATCCAAAAATAACTGGATATTTTGGCATAATGCATCCAATAGTTACTATTAACAAAGATGAAACTACAGTAAATTTTAGAGATTATTATGCTGTAGGTTTTCCTACGGGAATAAATATCTGGAAAAATGAAAAAATCGGTTTTTCATTTGAAATGGTACCCAATATAAAAGATGATCAGGGAACAAGCAAAGTCACTAATTTATTATTTCATCCTGGAGTTTTGGTAGCTTTAGGAAAGGGTTACACATTTGCAGGAAGAGTAGCTTTTGAAAGTGGCGGCAGATATGGTTTTACACCAGTTTTTAATAAAACTATAATTAAAAACAACAGTTGCAGTTACTATGTTGCAGTTCCATTGCCTGTCCGGTTTGGCAACGATCATCCCGCTAGTTTTACTGTGGGTTTTCAGTTTGGAATTGCTTTTTAATCTCTTTAAATGAAATTTAACCAACTGTTTGCCAAATTAATTGATTAATTTAGTTATCAATAAAAACTAAAGTTTATGAAAACTAAAATGATATGGGCCAACTTGGTTTCACACGATATACACAAAACTATTCAATTTTATACTGCTCTTGGTTTTAAGCAAAATGGACAAGAAACGAAGGAATTAGTCAGTTTTATTTTTGGAGAAAATGATTTTGTAATTAATTTTTTCGCACCAAAAAGATTAGAAGATGCTATAAAAGGAAAACTATCCAATACAGCCATAGATAACGAAATTGTATTTTCTTTGTCTGCAAGTAGTGTAGAGGAGGTAGATCTTTGGTATAATAAAATAAAAGAAATCAACGGAACTATTTTCTCGGAACCTGAGAATTTTGAAGTTGGTTACACTTTTGGCTTCTCAGATCCTGATGGACATAAATTTAATTTTCTATATTGGCCAGGAATGTGATTAATTTCCTTGATTAAAATTGGTTACTAGTTTTTTATTTGCATCTATTATTTTCTGCGGATTAATCATGTTTCGATTAAATATCAAATCATAGTTTTCTTAGTTTAAGGTTCCCATAGCTCAATTTTATTGCCTTCTGTATCCATAATGTGTACAAACTTGCCATATTCATACGTTTCGATATCGTCAAGAACTGTAACTCCGTTTGCTTTTAGTTTTTCTAGAAGACCTTCAATATTCTGAACACGATAGTTTACCATAAATTCTTTTTTAGACGGAGAAAAATATTGATCTCCTTTTTTAAAAGGACACCATTGCGTAGACTCTATCTGTTCTGGATTATCAATATTTCTAGATTCAAAACTTGAAGATCCCCATTCGTTTATTTCTAATCCTAAATTTTTAGCATACCAATCTTTAGCTTCTTTCGGATTGTCCATAAAAAAGAAAATACCGCCAAGTCCTGTGACTTTTGGAGTAATTTCATTTGAATTATTTTCCATATAATTAGTTATTTAAGATTGTTTAAACAATGTCATTTTTAAGTCTAAGGTATTAAAATATTCATTGCATTTTCCTTTTTTATTCTTTTGATTTATCTTTACTTGAAAGCTTTTATCCTAAAACATAGCATTATGAAAACCGAAAGAATTTATAAAATACTGTTTTCTAGCGTATATCCTTTATACATTCAAAAAGTAGAAAAAAAAGGCCGTACGAAAGAAGAATTAGATATTGTAATTAAATGGTTAACAGGATATACTGATGAACAACTTAAAGAACAAATTGAAAACAAAGTAGATTTTCAAACGTTCTTTGCCGAAGCTCCTGAACTCAATCCGAATGCTTCCAAAATTACAGGAGTAATTTGCGGTTATCGTGTAGAAGAGATTGAAGATCCCTTAATTCAAAAAATACGATATCTAGACAAATTAATTGATGAAATCGCCAAAGGCAAAAAAATAGATAAGATTTTAAGAGAATAAAAAAGACCTTCAAACATCTTTGAAGGTCTTCCGATTTTTAAACTCTCAATAAACCGCGAAAACCTCTCGCAGCGTAATAAGAATCGGCTCCATTATGATATACAAAAACGGTATTGTATCTGAAATCTGAAAATATTGCACCTCCAAGTTTTCTTATTTCAGGCGGAGTTAAGATCCAGCTTGAAGTTTTGGCATCAAATTTCCCTAGCTTTTGTAATTCTTTGTATTGCTCTTCGTTTAAAATTTCAATTCCCATTTCTTGAGCCATATTTATAGCACTGTCTGCAGGCTTGTGTTCTTTTCTTTTTTCAAGCGCTTCATGATCGTAACAAATGCTTCTGCGGCCTTTTGGACTTTCGACAGCACAATCTACAAAAAGATATTCATCCGTTTTTTTATCGTAACCTATAACATCTGGTTCACCTTCAGTTCTTTCCATTTCGTCAAGAGACCATAATTTTGATGGATTGGCTTTTAGTTTCGCTTCAATTTTTGACCAATCTAGACTTTCATGACGATTTTTATTCTTTTCAAAACGTTTTTCAAGAATGCTTAATAATTCCTCTTGCTCGTTTATTGTCAGTTGCTTTTTCATTTTCGTAAGTTTTTAATTAGCACTGCATTTTCTAGTTTCTGGTCTGTAGAACCATGAAATCACAGTTAAAACAATTAATAATGTTGGCCCAAAAAGCGCCGAAGCTCCATCTCCTACAGCTAAATGAGAAACTACAGCTCCAGACATTGCAAAGAAAAAACCAGCATAAGCCCATTCTTTCAATAAACCAAACTTCGGAATTAAAATTGCGATTACTCCCAAAAGCTTCCAAACACCTAAAAGGGTCAAAAAGTAAAGCGGATATCCTAAATGCTGTATCATTTCTGCTTCTTCTTTTACAGGTATTAGCTGTACAATTCCTGTCGCTGTCATTCCCAACGCCAGCCATAAAGTGGCAATCCAGTAGATAATTTTATTTTTTTTGCTCATGATTCTTATTTTAGTTTAGTTACAATTTCTTCCAATCGGTTGTGTGCCATATTCAACCCTTGCGCAAATGGCAGTTTTAATTGCGTCATTCTATGCTCAATAGATTTATAAATAATCTGCATGGTTAGTTTACTTGTATCATCCGTTAGTTTTTCAAACTCTAAAAATTCTAATTGAGGCGCAAAATTGATATTGTCCATTTCAAAAGTGCGAACTATTTTTTCATTGGGAACAAAATCATGAAAAACACCATTTGCTTTAAAAACTACATTTCCATTAGGATCACTGGTTTCATACTCCCATCCGCCGTATTTTTTACTTTCCAGCTTCAATACTTTCGTGTTCATCCACTGTGCTACAATTTCAGATTCAGTATGAGCTTTAAATAATAATTCTACGGGCAAATTAAATTCTCTCGTAATAACAAGATCTAGCCTGTCATCTTCAGCATGAATTTTTGTTTTCTTTTCCATGGTTTATTTTTTATAGTTTTTCATAATTGATTCTAACTTATTAAAACGATCGTCCCACATTTTTCTAAATGGCTCAATAAACTTGTCAATTTCTTTCATTTTTTCTGGGTTTAAATGATAATAAATTTCTCTTCCGTTTTGTGTTTGATGTAATAGTTCACATTCGTTCAAAATCTGAATATGCTTTGAAATTGTCTGTCTTGACGAATTAAAATTCTCTGCAATTGCCCCAGGAGTCATGGCCTGAATAGCAACTAAACTTAAAATAGCTCTTCGGGTAGGATCGGCTATTGCTTGAAAAACATCTCTTCTAATTTCCATTGCGCAGTTATTTGACTGCAAATATAATGAAGTCATTTGACTGCGCAATACTTTTTATCATTTTTTTTTCAAAAATAAAACCTTCAAACTTTTCAATTTGAAGGTTTTATGTCCATTTTATTATAAAAAATAAAAGCAAATTAATCTAGTCCAGCAAACTGAAATGGCTTTGTTTCCTTGAAATTACTCAAAGATTCACCTGAATAATTTTCATTATTAGCCAAACTTAATTTTTTAATTTTTCCCTTTTCGCTAAAATCAATTTTACTAAATTCGACCCAAATCACATTCGGATTCAAAACATTATCAAAATAATAAACCAAATTTTTCTGATCGGCAACAGTTCTCCAGCGGGTAGAGGAGATGTTAGGTTCAGTTTCTGAAGAAATTCCTAAAGGAACAGAACAATTTCTAATTACCCCAAAAACACTTGCCAAAGCCGTTCTGGTATTATCTGTTTTCGGAATGACATCTATGTAATATGAAGCTCTTACAAAGCGATCTGCCGCACGATTGGTGCCAGGAAGCATAATCGTGCCTGGAATTCCTTTCCAATACGCATTGATTGCCAATTGCTGATCAAAAATAGGTGAGTTGGTCATTGCTACATATTTTCTATCATGGTGAATGACCAACTTTCCATTTATATATTCAAAAATTGCATTATCTCCACTGGAATCCGAAATAGATAAATGTACCGTTGCGAAAATATTCGTTCCCGGAATATGCGAAGAAGTTATTACAAAATCGTTCTTTTCTAATGCTACAACGGTTTCTGCAACGGTAGAAAAATTGTCTAAAACATATTGAAGCCATAAAGAGACAGCCAAACCTTTTATTTTTCCGTTTTTTTCAAATGCTGGATATTGCGATTCTACAAGCCACAAAAGATTGCCTACAAGACCTTTTTCGTTCATACCGTCAGAAGAAGCAATATCCCAAGAACTCGTAATAACGCTTCCGTATTTAGATTTCCATTTTATAGAATTTATACCAACTTCTCCAGTTCTTTCGATTCCTCTAGGAAAAATCCACAAATTGGCTGGAATCTCTCCGCGCCAATCCATTGATCGGGCCGTAATAATTGTTCCGTTTAAGCCTTCGTAAACGATCCTTGTGCAAGGAAGTACAGTTTCGGTTATCAATAAAGTAAAAGCGAGTAGGGCAGGAAAAATTCTGTTTTTGGATTTCATAAAATTTAGGTTTTAATTAAACGTTCAACTTGAATTTATAAAAGCTTTATTTTTTCAACAGATTAAATCTATCAGTTTTTACTGCAATTTACGGAATTTTAATTATTTGAATATGAAATCAATACTAAAAGAAAAGCGCCAAGATATCTCTCAGCGCTAACAGTTTCTATTTTATAGTAAAATACTTTTTTCGACATTAATTTGTTCCAAAAATGATTGATCATGCGAGATTACGATCAATGTTCCTCGATATTCATTGATAGCAGCGGTAAGAATTTCAATACTCTGAATATCTAAATTATTTGTTGGCTCGTCTAGAATTATAATCTCAGGTGATTCGTTGCTAATAGTAAGACAACACAGCATCAAGCGCATTCTTTCGCCACCGCTTAGCGCATTGCAAGGTTTGTCCCAATCATTTCTAGAAAACAAAAAGCGGTTCAATCTCATTTTTATTTCATGTTCCTCCAAACCGCAATCGTTAAAAACCTGTGCTTGCTCATAAATTTTTAGATTTTGGTTTAACAATGAATAATCCTGATCGATATAAATTGTTTTTTTTGCTAATGAATTAACTTGCCCTTTTGACGGAATCAATTCTCCAAGTATAATTTTAATTAAAGTTGTTTTTCCCGAACCGTTTAATCCCTTTATTACCAAACGATCACCAGAAAGAATTTCAAAGTTTAGATTTTCATTCCAAAGATCTTTCTCACCATAACTGAAATTGATTTCCAAAGCTTTAAGAAGTACTTTGCCTTTAAGAAAAGAAGTATTATTAAAACCAAATTTCATTTGATCTATAGCTGGAAGCGATGAACGCAGCTGTCTTAAATCTTCAGAAATACCACTGATTTTTTCAGTATGAACATCTTTCATTTTTGAACTGCTATTTTCGGCTTTATTTCGAAGCGTATTCATCATAATTCTGGCAACACCAGACTTTTCTTGTTTCTTTTTGCCTCTAGAATCCAGTTTATTTTGGCGCTCAATAGTTTCCCTTTCTTTTTCTTTGGCTTTTTTCAATGCCTTTTCTTTGTTCTGAACATCTTGTTCTAAAGCATTATTTTCAACTTTCTTCTGTTCGCTATAAAAATCATAACCACCGCCATAGACCGAAATTTCATTTTTTGTCATCTCTAAAGTCTTATTTAAAAGATTAAGGAGTGTTCTGTCATGACTTACAATCAAAAGTGTACTTTGTGTAGATTTTATAAAATCATATAATAATGTTCTACCTGCAAAATCCAAATGATTGTTAGGTTCGTCTAGTAAAACTAAATCGGGTTCATGAATCATAATTCCAGCCAAAAATACTTTTGTTTTCTGGCCTCCGCTTAAAGTTTCCATTTTTTGGCTCAAATCCAAATCATGCAGCTGCCAATAGGACAAAGCTTCGTTACAGCGTTCTTCGATTGTCCAATCATCATTTAGAAGTTGAAGATTTTCTTCGGTCACAATACCTTCAAGTATTTCTTTAAGTGAGGTTATTTTTTCCTTTATCTGCAAGGCTTCAGAAATAGTTAAATCATTAAATTGCCCAAATAACTGCGGAACAAAATAAGGTTTTGAATTATGCATGAGTTGCCCTGAAAAAGGCTTTAATTTACCTGCTATAATTTTTAATAAAGTAGATTTTCCAACACCATTATTTCCGACCAAAGCGGTTTTATCGTGATGATTTAGTGTAAAACTAATGTTTTGAAACAGCATGTCTTTATTCTCATGCTGATAGGAGATATTTTGAAGAATAAGCATAATTCCTTTCTTTTATAGATAAATATTCTAGCAGCCACAAAATTGTGGTTGCCTACTAAATTTTCCTGAAAGAAATTATTTTTCACATAGAGCGCGCTTAATTTAAGAATTGCAAAGGTATTTATTTTAGTCTTAAAAATCAAAAAACCATTCTTAACGATGGAAAAGAATGGTTTTTTAGCATTAAATTACGTTGTAATTCTATATTTAAATTTTACTAAATGTCAGTTTGGCTTCTTTAGTATCTAGAATTAATTGATCTTCTGTGATTGTGCTTTCACAAACATAAGGAGTTCCAACTTCGTCTTTAATAACAAGTTTTTTACCTTTTTGAGTTAACGCGTAAGTTCCGTCCGTGATTTCACGAAGCAAATATCCTGTCACATGCCCGTCTTCAGTAAAAGTAAGCATTCCATTGGTTAAAATCGCGTTTTTAGTAGAATCAGAAACAGCTTCTTTCGGTTCTACAGCAGTAACTTTCCATGAATTCACGAGCTTGTCTCTTTTCATATGGCATGAAACAATTAATACAACGACAGCAATGGCAATTACGAGGGTAAATAATTTAGAGTTTTTCATGATTTTGTGATTAAAAGTTAAACAGGAAAAAGTTACAAAAAAAAACGACATTAAAATATTCGTTATCAAATATTTATAAAGATTTTTTTTACTTCTAAAAATAAATTGCTTTTAATCCAGAAAGTCCTTGTTTTTCGCACTTTTACTGATAACCAGTTGTTTATAAATCAACTATTTTTGTAGTTAAAATTAGTCGGAATGGCTTTTTGGGGTGTGCTAATTTAAGGTTAAAGCTCCTAAAATTTCCTCGTACATGAAGGGCCCTCCAGGATAAGTTGCCGTATAGTCTAGGTT
>RCUH01001899.1_pt1 | contig 13850 bp, 21 predicted proteins | sample 2166191 | NCBI WGS metagenome assembly RCUH01 (sample SAMN09932848, study PRJNA488358) | compost metagenome | feature: garden; material: soil; isolation source: compost soil in an enriched community after 214 h of incubation | place: Germany: Experimental Botanical Garden Goettingen | collected...
GACAAGGACACCGGGGCGGATCGGTACAGCACTGAAATCGTCGCGGACCAGATGCAGCTACTCGGCACTAAGGAGTGACCTATGACCAGCGTATCCCTGTACTCCCTGGCTGCTGAGTATCGCGGCCAACTCCAAGCCTTGGAGAACATGGACTTGGACGAGAAGACCCTTGCCGACACCTTGGAAAGCCTGGGCGGCGATTTGGAGGTGAAGGCGCAGAACGTGGTTGCCTTCCTGCGCAACCTGGAAACGTCCGCCGCGGCGATTAAAGAAGCCGAGGCGGGCATGGCAGCCCGGCGCAAGGCCATCGAGAACCGGGCGGACGGACTCAAGCGGTACGTGCTGGAGTCCATGCAGAACAACGGCATCCAGCGGATCGAATGCCCCTTGTTCTCCATCAGCATCGCCAAGAACCCGGCTGCTGTGGAAGTGTTCGACGAGAAGCAGATTCCCGCCGACTACTTCACTAGCCCCCCGCCGCCTCCTCCCCAGTTGGACAAGAAACTGATCGCGCAGGCGCTGAAAGATGGCTTCGACGTGCCGGGCGCGAAGCTGCGCCAGGGCGTAAGACTCGCCATCAAGTAGTTCCCCGGCAGTCCCCCCAGCACCCCTATGGAGACCCCCGCAGTAGCTGGCGAGGCTGCCCCTTCTATTGCCCGGAGATACCCACCATGGATAGCACAGACGTACCGGAACCCGCCGATGACTTCGTTGAACGCGTCCTCATCCGGTGGGGGCTTCTTGGCTTTGTTATTGGATTCGGGGCGTTGAACGCCGCGGTCTTCTTCTTGTGGCGCTACGCCCTGTCCTTCTTCTACCCCGGAGCCTGAGCAAATGAACCACCAATGGAAGACCATCGACAGCGCGCCGAAGGACGGCACCGGCATTCTCGGCTACTGGAATACCGGCGAACTTCACGACTGCAACTTTAGGGCGGTGAAGTTTCATCGCGGCGCATGGTGGGAAACGAATGAGGACTACAGGACCTCTCAGCCCACGCACTGGATGCCGCTGCCAGCCGCTCCCTGCCCCACCTGCAGCGACCAGGGCGCAGTCGGCAACATCCTGACCGCCGCGCCGTGCCCGGATTGCTCAACCCCTCCCGCCAGCGCACAGGACGATGCGAAGGACGACGGGCTGGCCGAGGCTCAGCGTTTGGCGCAGGCACTGTTTCAACGCCATTTTGCCCGGGATGACGATTACGTCAGCGGCCGGGTCAAGTGGGAAGTATTGGGCGACCTCCCCGGCGTCATCAGCCAGATCGACAACATGGTGAGTGGACTGGTGCAGCCCGCCGCTCCCGCTGCTGGCGATGCGCGGGATGCGGCGCGGTATCGCTGGCTTCGTGACCCACAAAGCGACGTCGCCCTAGTGCTGGATAAGCGCACCGGTTACGTGCCGGCAGATGAACGAATTCCGGGCATTGGTGGCTATCACACCTACGAGTATCGCGCTGGCGAAGAACTTGACACCGCCATCGACGAGGCGATTGCAGCCTCTCAGCAGCAGGAGGGGTAGACATGGGCATCAGGACCACCACCGCGACGCATTTCGAATGCGACATCTGCCGACGCGAAGTGCCCGAGTCGCGCGTGTTTCGCAGCCGAGACACCACCCTCTGGAGCGACCGCGATGTTACGGCCACGCTGTACCTCAGCCTGCGCGTGGAAGTCTCCTACGTGACCAACAACGGCGTGATCTGCAAGGACTGCGCGACAAGCAACATGCGCCGCATCGCGGATGAAATCGAGAAGGAAAGCCAGCAATGACCAACCCCACGACCAACACCCCCACCCCGGCAATGACGGATCCCATCAACGAAGCCATCCTCTTGTTAACCGAGGAAGCTGATTCGCTCAGCGATTGCCACACCCGCACGCCCGGCGACTGGGCAGGAGAGCCGGAAGCCAAGGCCCACTACGACCACGTCCTGGCGGTCGTCGATGCGCTGTCCAAGCTGCGCGCCCCTGTAGCCGATGACCAAGGAAATACCGATGATCGAATGGCTCGACAAACACCCGAAAACCACGATGGCCCTGATAGTTCTCGTATCGGTGTTGACGGTAACAATCCCGGCCTTCGTCCTATAGCGGCGCGCAACCTCCGCAGCTTCATCACCAACGTAGCGCGATTCCCCAACGACTCGGACCGCACGGCCGCGCTGACCTGCCTTGACGTGTTGCTGGCAAGCGCCCCTGTAGCCGGGGAGGCGCATCCGACGCGATGGTTGCATACCCTGCACAGCGAACACGACGCCCCCCTGGTAGAAAAGGTCACGCTCTCGTCGGGTAATCCATTCGGCGTCCCCGGAACGGACTATGACCGCGCCTACCGGGTAACGAGCGAGCCGCTCTATGCCGCGCCCCAGGCCAGCGAGGCGGTGCGCCCCACGGATTGGCAAGATGCGTTGCGCGTTGCTGAATTGCCGGAAGTTGATGAGGCATTGAGCAATTTCGCCAATGACTGCACGCAAGACAACGCGGTCGGATTAGTGCAGGCGATTCTAGATGCCGCGCTCAAGGCTGACAAGGACGGCGCCCAATCGACCGCCACTCGGCCGGAAAGCCGCGCCAGCGTTGAATCGGACGGTGGCGCCCTGTCCGCGCAACCGTCCGGAAATCCCGGAGAGTTGTCCGCGCAACCGGGCGCGCAGAAGAAATGCAACTGCGCCACTTGCCGCCCGCACAGCGTTGAAATGCGCATGATCCTGTGCGAGGTCTGCGGGGATAAGCGCTGCCCGCATGCGGAAGATCACCGGAACGCGTGCACTGCCCAACACCCCGACAACAAGGACGGAGGCGCGGTGTATGGCTGACCTGCCCAAGATCACGCATGTCGCGATCAAGCACGCAGGAAAGGTGCATTCGCTTCCAGCCCCAAATCGGCATCACCACGTCATCCGGGAGATGGGCGGCATCCCTGGGCCTGACATCCAGGGGTTTCTAGACGACACCGGGCGGTTCCTGAATCGCCGTGATGCTTTCGAGTTGGCCAGCCAGAACGGCCAGCTCGTCCGGCCTGACGACCCTACCAAGTACCAGGGCGATCAACTATTTTCGGAGGATCTATGGTGATGGCTGACCTGAAACCTTGCCCGTTCTGCGGCGAAAACGACCCGGAAATCGAGCATATCGACGGTACGGTTCTTCACCCTGCCTACTTCGTCAAGTGCGGCCATTGCGGCGCGCAAGCCCCGTGGTCAGATAAGGGCGACCACGTCGATAAGTGGAACAAGCGCACCGCCACCGACAACAAGGAGCAGTAACGGATATGCATCATATATGAATCACACGAGCCATCTTTGACTCATTAACGGAGCAATCATGACGAAGGAAGAACTGGAGCAGATTGCTCAGCGCGCCCCGTACTGCCGCTCATTCGGCGAATCGGTCAGCCTGAGCCGCGGCGAGCGCGACGAGCTGGTGGCGCTAGCGAGGCTAGCCTTTGATCAACTCAATGCTGTGGACGAAGGCGAAGCCCAAGATTGGGCGAACACTTACCCCGCGGTTGCATGGCACCTGATCCACCGTCACGCCGAGAACTGGGCGCATACCGGCGTTCTCATGGAACGGTGGGCGCGGGCCTGGGTGGCCTCTAACCCGGAGACGGAGGGAACGTGAATGGCGCTATCTAAGAAGGATTGGATACAACGATGCCGGGACCGCTTCATCACCGTTGGGTGTCTGCTGGAATGGCACGCTCAGGAGCTAGCAGAGTGGTGCTGGGTTAACCGTCTCAAAGGTCAAAAACCTGAGGATGCTGCGGAAGAGGATATGAAGCATTGGGATGTTTGATGGCTGACGCAATCCAGCGCCTGCTGGACACCACAAAGAAGCACTGGATACAGCCCGCCTAGCGCGGGCTTCGTTTTGGAGGCGATATGTTGACCCTTACCGAGCAGGAAATCGGCGAGATCACCGCTCGCCAGCGCCGCCCGGCACAGATGAAGGTACTCAAGGCCCTGGGGATACGCTATCAGGTACGGCCAGACGGCTCCCTCTTGGTCTACCGCCGATACGTGGACAAGGGCCACCCCGATACAATCCCGTCTCGGGAACCGCAAATGAGGCTGAGAAATGGGCCGACCGCGCAAGTCTGACAAGCATTTGCCGCCCTGCGTCTATGAGAAGCACGGAGCGTACTACTACGTCAAAGCTGGCAAGTGGACACGCCTGGCGGCGGATCTACCTGCCGCTTTGGCTGAATACGCTCGCCGATTCGATAACCCTCGCGGCGGCATGCCTGAGCTTGTTGAGAAGGTTCTCACCCATATCTCCCCCAAGCTGTCGAAGAACACCATCGACCAGTACAAGATCGCCGCGGCCAGGGTCAAGGAGTCATTCGCCGAGTTTGCGCCGGACCAAATTCGTCCGAAGCACGTAGCGGCCTTGAAGATGGATATGGCAAGCACCCCTAACATGGCGAACCGGGTGCTGTCGTTCCTCAAAACTGTCTTTGCGCATGCCGTCGAATGGCAACTGATCGACAGCAATCCATGCATCGGCATTCGCCGCCACGCGGAAGGAAAGCGGCAGCGCTACATCACGGACGATGAATACGCCGCTATTTACGCTAAAGCAAACCCGCGGATGAGGGTCATCATGGATTTGCTGTACCTTACCGGGCAGCGCGTCGGGGATGTGATCGCCATCAAGCGCGCCGACATGAATGACGAAGGGATAGCATTCGACCAGCAAAAGACTGGTGCCAAGCTGTTGGTGCGCTGGACGCCTGAGCTGCGTGACGCCATCGCAAGGGCCAATGCGCTGAATGGTAACGTGCTGGGTGCCACGCTGTTTAGGACGCGCTCGCATGCTAAGTCTGCCCCGTCATATGGGGCGACCAGGGACCAGTGGAAGGACGCTGTAGACGCCGCTGGCGTCGAGGACGCCCACATCCATGACCTGCGGGCCAAATCCCTAACCGATGCCAAGCGGCAAGGGAAGGACGCTCAGATGCTGGCAGGCCATACGTCGCCAGCAATGACGGACCGATACATTCGGCTGCGTGAAGTGCCTGTAGTTGATGGCCCCACGTTCAGCCGCCAAGCAAAGAAAACCGCCTGAGTTTTAGACTGTCTAATAAAAGAATGTCGCAAGTCATTGATTCACAACATACTCCCATGATGCAGCATCATGGCGGAAAGCAGTCGTAAGCATTTGACTTCACAGAGTTAATTGCCATTCAATGTCTAATAACCCAGGGGTGCTTACCTACCCTTAGATCCGCATGTTTCCTAGACGAATCAGCGAATATTAGACGCACGAAATGTCCTACTTCATCCCCATGCCTCCGAAGCTGGGCGGATGCTGGACCTGTACCCATTGGCACGGCGAGACGACCGACGAGGGGCGCAGGCCGTACTGCCGCTACGAGCCTCACTTCCCTATCTGCCCATCATTCCCCGATGATGGCTGTTGCCACTGGATGCGAGAGGTCGGCGCGGATGATGAAATCAAACTATCAAAGGACAGGGGGCCACAGGAGGACTAATCATCGTTGCCGGGCCAATCACACAGCCTGGCGCCCAGCTCGTTATGCCCCAGGATCTGCCGCGCCGTCCCGTCCGTCAGAACGTCGGCCTCCCCGATGAAGATCGGCATGGACACCATGCAAAAATCATTCCCCACCGGCTCCCGGGTCGCGCATCCACTTGCGGCGAAGCTCAGCAGCAGCGCCACCGTCAGGCATCCGATTGATCTTGGCTTGAACATCGCGGCTTTCCTTGGCGGCTTCTACCGCCTGCTTGTTGATCTGGTCTCGGACTTCCTGACGCCCATCGGATTTGCCTTTCAGGCGCACGCCAAAGTACGCCAGGATGAGGGCTACAGCGCCCGCGATATAGGGCCAGAATTGGGCGATTAGTAGGCTCATGGCGCTTTGTCTCCCGCGGCGATGGCGTAGGCAGCATTGGCCCCGAGGAACAAGGCCCGCTCAGCAGCCCGCCTGCGGCGCAGCCCCTTGAGTGACTTGCCACCAGCTTTGTCCCAGCGCAGGAACTGATCGGCTGCCAGTTGGATATCCCCGGCGTTGAATAGCTTTACCAGTGTCGACTTCGCAAAAGCCGCGGCCCCGATGTTGTATGCAAGGCATACCATCGCGTCGAATTGCTCCTGCCGCATGTGAGCGGTAACCGCCGCTCGTACCGCGGGCTCGAAGTCTCGGCCCAATCTGCGCTCTAGCCTGTCCTCAGCCTCTTCCTGCGTGATCACCATGCCTTCGGTGACGTTCTCGGTATCCCCGTACCCAATAGTCAATACCCCTACCGCATCCCGGTATGCCTTGAGTTCGCAGCCCTCGTAACGCTTAAGGACCGTCAGCCCCGTCTCGCTTAGCGATCTTGGGCTGGTAAATGATGCGGGCGATGATCCCGAAGGCGATGACGGCGATACCGATCCACTTCCCGGTGCCTTCCGGAAGCTCAGCGCGGAGGTCAGCAGGGACCATAGACCAGACAGTAAGGAGTGCATGAGGAGTCTCCAGGGCAAGCGCCAGGATGGCAGTGCCAAGAATTTGCAGGCGCACGGACCAAAACCGGTGCCATTCGCGCCATTGGGGGATGAGCTTCATCGGCTACACCTATTCATCAACGAGAGTTTTTGATACATCCAAAGCCCCCCCTTTTGAGAGCATTTTTGTAATCAGCTTCCATTCCCGGTCCTTGCGTTCGTTGTCCTTCTTTATGAGCAGCACGTCCGTTTGCATCGTGTTCATCCCCCCAATCACCTGATCTAGCTGGTTCACACTTCGATTGCCGAACCAGATGTACCCACCGCTCAGCAAAGAGGCCGTGAAGAACGCAGCGGCGCCCCAGGCGTAAAGCTTGTCAACCCGGCGCTCTAGCACTGAGACGCGACTGACCAAATCGCCGTAATGCGGCTGTTCCATAACGGTCCTTAGGACGTAAAAAAACCCGCCGAAGCGGGCTTATCGTTGGGTCTGACTGGTCAGGTGACCTGGTTGTGATAATTCACGTTCATCGCGTACTTGCGGCTGTTGGTCAGTTGCTCCCCTTGAATACCAGAGAAATACGCCGAACAGACGCTGCAATTCCAGAAAATCGGCTGTGCGCCGATCATCATAAGATTGCGCTTGATCGTGTCCATCTCGGTATTGAAACGAGTCGCGGAGAACGCCGCATAGGTATCGTTGGTTCCACACATGACCCAGACGAAATCTGGCTTGTGAGGGGCGACATCCGTCCAGAACCGCGCCACCAGATCGATGGAGTTGTTGCCAGGGAAGCCAGAACGAATGATCTGCGCGTTCGGCAGATGCACGTTGAGCCGGTCGGCGACCAAGATGTTCGTCACCCAGCTATCACCGAACAGCACATGCTTCCCATGGTCGAACGACGGAAGTTTGTTCAGCACCCTGAAATAGCGTAGATCCCCCAGGCTCGCATACGCCGCGCCTGAGTTGGCATTGCGCACCACAATCCGGACAGAGCTATTGCCGCGCACCGAGAACATCCCCTTTATCAAGTGGATGCCGTCATACCCCACGATGGTCTTGCTATAGATGACGAATTGCTCACCGTTAGAAAGCAGCTCATACGCCTCTACCAGCAAACCGCCAGAATACCCCCCTACCCGCTGCCCCACATTCACCGGCACCGAAAAGCTGTAGACACCAGCAGGCAAAGCAAGCACAGGAGAGGATGCGCCCGCGCTCAATCCCGGCATTTGAACAAGAGCCCCACCATAGGGATTCTCCGCGCACCCAGGGTTGTTGTAGGAGAAAGTCAGATCTTGCGAGATCGTCGATGCACCGTACGGCACCCAATTACGGGGCGAGTGGATGACCACCAATTGCTCCTCGTGGGTCAACTGGCGCAACGACGCATCCACGATGGTGTGATAACCGCTCTTATTCGGATGGGCTTCATTCACGTAGAACGGCCCGACCAGGGCGCCAGCGGGGACATCAATTTCCAACGGCACCTTCAAACGGAGCGTCGAACCTAGGATGGCCTTGATCGGCGCTGAATAGTAGTTCCCATCACTTCCGACGTAGCTGATTAACTGGTCAACCAGGAACCCCGCAGGGCTCGACACCTGGAGATCGCTGGACCCAGCGCCGGAAGCGGTCGCAGCCGTAGTTTCGGTGGACTGCGGAGGAACCTCGCCTTGAAGCCAGCCGGTACCGCGCAGTATCCCGTAATGAAGATCTATGACGTGTGGGCTCATATCTTTTCTATATCGTCACGGTCGGGGGAACGGGCCATTCTATCCGATCAGGGAAACCCGGCTGAGTCGTCAAATCCCGTAGCGCGTTCCGGTATGGCACCCATGCCAACTGGACCGACTCAGACGCATCAGACAACTGTGTCCAGTCGCTGGAGCGCAATAGTTCATCCCGTAGCGCCCGAGCAGCAACAGCCGTGTCACCCGTCTGATCAGGCGGTGGCTCCGCAGCGTTCCCGTCAGCCAACCATTCGAGGTATTCCAGCCATTGCTTATTCCCGGAATACTTGGGGATGTAATGGCCGTCTGCCACCCGCTGCACAACGGACTCATTGATGATCTTGTACATGTCATAGCCTCGCATCAGCGGTCCAGGACCACACGTTATTGACCGATCCGCCATTTGGGAAATTGAAGATCACAAATTGCGGGCTGGCCGATGAAAGCACCACAGTGCCATTGACAACTGCCGTGCCGACAGTTGGGGCAGCCCGCATCGGCGGAGACAATATAAATGTCAAATTTTGCGAAACGGTCGCGTTGTTGCCAGGATTTGTGTAGGCTATATTCGTGCCCGTCGTCCTGTAGTAGCGCTGACAAAACACCAGTTCATTGGCAGCCGGTCGCAAATCAAACGGGGTCGCGTTCGTTCCAGGTTCTAGCTGAGGCTTGAACAACGTGCCGGTGCCGAACTCAACGTTCAGATTCGTACCGCCCGTCACGCTGCCAGTCACCCCGGACGCCGAAAATACGCCCGCCCCGATTTTCCCCTGCGCGGTTCCGCCCCAGCTTAAGGTGTACGTGCCCGTCGACAAAGATGACCCCTCGATGGGCTGCACCAGAGTCCCGGCAGAAATCGTCAGGGTGGTAACGCCAGCGGAAGTCGCAAACGTATAGGTGCATCCTCCGCTCCCCGCCTTCCACTGATCATGCCCGTATGCGCCAGCAGTCAACACTACGGTCCCGCTTACCCCCCCCTGGTTTATGGGAAAGTTGGAATTTATGAGGGCGTTCTTAAACCCCTGACTCGGGATGTTCCCAACCTGAACATCGACCCGGGTTGGATATCCAACCAGGCGCCAGACGCCGGGCGAGTCGTTTAGGATTGCATACGCTTCACCCGCTTTGGTCGTGATATCAGCGCCGCCAGGAAGCGACAGACCAGCGGAGTTCTTTAGGACTAGAACCCCATCAAATACCAGATAGGTAATGCGACCCGGGTACGTGTCGTTGATGGTTGCGATCTGCGTGGTCCCCGTGACATGGAATACGTTTCCTTCGATGGGAATCGTAATGGTCGCAGCGGACGCGATATCCGCACCTTTCGTCAGTTGCTCCCACCGCAGCGACTGCCCGGAACCGGAAGGCGCTCCCAGAGCGGATATAACGAACCCACCCATATTGAGCGAACCCGTCATTGGCGTTTGTCCATCAGACGAAACGGACTGCTGGACCGCTGCGGCCACGTCATTGATTAGGTTCTGCCAATCCGCAGCGGTGGCGGCAGCGCCGTTCACTGCCGGGTTCCAAGAATTGTTTGGCAGGCTGTACCCGCCAGTTCCGTTGCGCGGCATCTACACACCTCTAAATAGAAAAAGCCACCCGGGTAAGGGGTGGCTATACTTTTGCCTATGGATTACATCGACTTCAAAATCTGGAAAGCCGTGGCTCTTCTCGCCGTTATCTTCCTATACGCAATTTGGCGGGGCTTTACTGGGCGGAGATGACCGGGGCGGTGCGCGCCGCCGTAACGGGCAGCGCCTGGCGCAAGGCGTTAGCCAGCGCACTATTCGACTGCTGGCCAAGCATCGCGTTACGTGCGGCGGTGCTGTTGAGCAGGGAATTGGCCATCCGCCCGACACCCACCGATGCAGCGGCAGCCGGGATGCCAGCCCCGTATCCCATCAAAGCACCGGCCATGATTCGCTGCGCAGCTCCATGCTGCCCTTCCCGCGGGCGTAGGAATTGGGCGGCGATATCAGCCAACTCCTGCAACTCGGGATTGCGAATGTTGCGCATGTTCGCCAGCCGCGCGATGGAGATATCGCCATCTACGCCATTTTTCGCCAAATTCTCAAGCGAGAGCATGTTGCCGTACTGTTGGCGCACGCGGGCGAAAGCCTCGGCCTCTTTGGCCCCAAGCGACCGGTTGAGCGCTCCCATCAAGTCGCGCTTAAGTTCATTGGCATAGAACGCTTCTGGTGTATTGCGCTGGCCGATCCGGTCTAGAGTGCGCTTGAAGTTGTACGCAAGCTGACCGTCTAGCTGGCCGCCATTCTTCGCGGCTTGCTCGATCATCGCGTCGATCTGTGTGTTGATGATCTTCGCTTGGGCTTCCGGGAGTTCCTGCAATGCCTGCGAGGAACGCTCGGCAAGCGCGCCAAGAAAGTCATCATCCACCTTGACCAGATTTGACTTCAGAACATCATCAAATTTCTGACCTAGATCTCCGGCGGCGGCTCGCAGGGCCTGGGTAACGTTTGTCGAATCTTGGCCGAACGTCTTTGATAGCGCGCGGTTCAATTGCGACTGCATCGTGTCTTCAACCGCCGCACGTCCACTGAACGGCACGTAGTTAAGGCTGGCTGCCATGGCGTTCATGGGGCGGCTGTTCACAATACGGTCAGCAGGGACCTTGATCCCCAATTCAGCAGCACGGTTCGCTAGGTCTCGAACAGGCGCGGACACTTCCCCCCCTCGCAGCATATTGCCAATAGCATGCCCACCCCTAGCCAGGGCGACACCGGCCAGTGGGAATGCCGCGCCAACTACTGCCCCCGTGCCTGCTGACTCCGGATCGACCAGACCCGCCGATACCGCGCCAGTTCCCGCCCCACCGGCCATCCGCGTGGCAATGTTCCCAACTTGACCGGCCACCGTGGCCGCGGGTGCGCCACCTAGGTTCATGCCGCCAGAGCGCAGCGCATTAGCCAGCTTCTCAGCTTGTGGAGCCACGCGGCCAAGGTTCGGAGTGATGGCCGAAACCCCGCGCCCCAGAACCCCTCCGACAGGAAGAGTCGCCGCGATATTGCCCGCGAGTTCCCCGCCGCCTGCCGCCCAGGGGCTGACCTCCTTGTACGGCGCCACTTCCCCGGCGAGCCTCTTCCGCCCGGCTTGTGCGTCGTCAACAAGCCAGTTTCCCGCCTGGTCCATCCCCAGGCCGCGCATTCCCTTCCCCAGCCATTCCTGAGCGCCAAGGGCCACCTGTCCCACACCAGAACCCAGGCCAGCACCAAGGGCGACCAGCGAGTTATCAGAGACGGGGGCTTGTGCCGCAGGGGCCGTTCCTCCCATTTCAACGCGCATGACGCCGTCAGGCCCGCGGCTGGTCGTAGCATCCCCTTCCGGCTCAGCCAGAGGGGCATTCTTCCACCAGGAGTCGTCAACTTGAGCAGGCGCAAGACGTCCGGCTACTTGATCCGCATATTGCAGAGTATTGGGTGCGTTCGGGTTTCGGGGGTCGGATACAGCCTGTCCGGCCTTTGCCTTCGGAATAGCTCCTTCGCCGCCGTAGTAGCCTGCGGCGGTCAGCCGCGGGTCGCCATCGGCCAGGTCGTACAGCTTATTGACGTAGCGAACCCCGGCCCGTGCATTGTCCAGCTCGTCGTTGATATTCCAGCCCTTATCCGCCATGCGGTTAAACGTGCCAGGAATGATCTGCATGCCGCCCACCGCCCCAGCGTTTGACGTGGCCGTGTTCCGACCCGAACTGGACTCCTGCTGATAGATAGAACGCGCAATAGCTGCACGGGTCGGGTCCAATCCTTCCAGGCTAATCGCCGCCTCGAAGGGGTCGACCTTGGGCGCGGATTCCCACCATTGACCAGCCATTACGGGACCCTCCGGATAGATCCATCAGGAGCGCGGAATACCGTGCCGGAAGGAAGAGCTTGCATTTCCTGAGCGCTTCTGGGGGATGCGACACTAGAATTCTGAGCGGGGCGCGCGGACGGCTGGGGGGTGGCGTACTTCTGCTGCAGATCTGTCATGGTCTGCAGCGCAGCCGCGCGCGTCTCCCTAGGCAGCCTGGGATTGGCAATATCACCAGCCATCTGCTGATACAGAAGTCGGTCAGCATCCGACTGGGGTCCTTCCATCCGCGGCATGTTCATGACCAACTGACCCGAAATAACCTTCAGCCGGGCGTCTGCCTGAGATTCCTTCGTGCTAAAGCCTGCGGTATCTGCGGCGGACGTTTTAAGGCTGCCCACTAGGCCGTTGCTAGCGTTCTTCAGAATATCGCCCGCTTCGGCCGCCAGGCTGATGATGGTATCGGCCTTACCAGTACGCGGGTCAGGCTTGGCTTGTGGGGCGTTACCAGATTGCGCCTGTTGCGCGAGTTGCGCCCGCGTCATGTATGTGCTTCCCTGCCCGCTCGGGTTCGGCACCTCGACGAGATCAAATTCCGCATTGGCGCCCGCCGTAGCTCGGGCCTTGTCGCCTTCTTGCTTAGCGATGATGTTCCCGTACCCCTGCACGGGCTTTGCTACCGCCACACCGTCCGGGCCGTATTGAAGTTGCATTCCGTTCTGCGGCGCGTTGAACATGGGCTGACCGGTCCGCGGGTCGATGAGCGTAGCGCCAGGTGCCGCGCTCGGAGGGGCAATGTAATTCTGCTTCTCCAGATTCCCGGCCAGCGCCGCATTCCATTGAGGGGTGCCAGGCTGTATACCCTGCGCCTTCAGGTTCTTCTGGATGTCGGTCATCGTGTTGCCCTGCTCGCCGACCATCTTGAAATAGGCGGGCAGGCCGACGTTCTGAGCAACCATGAACGACTCCTGCGCGGACCGACCCGGGAGAAGCGGGATTTGAGGCGTCCCCATAGCCTGCGCGGATGGTTGGGGCTGCGCATCGCCTTGGCCGACCGGGAAAGCCTGCGGCCCCTGAGACGGCGCGCCAAGCCCGAAGGCAGCCCCCAGGCGGCTGTTTTGCAATTGCTGCAACTCTTGCTGCTGCTGGGGCATGTCGGCCATTGCCTTCGCGCCCATATAGCCGCCAAGTGCCTTGGCCAAGCCCTGGGTCCATGATGGGGCGACATAATGACCGCCCACGTTCTGCCCCTGCAACGGGTCCATCCCCTGCTGCAGCAACGCCTGAGCATAAGCTTGGCGTTGCGCAAGCTGGTATTGCTTTTCGGCGATATCCGGCCCCAACACAGCAGACCCAAACCCCGCCCCGGGCTGCATGAATCCTCTTTGTGCCATTTCTATCCCCGAAGCTGAGCCGCCATGCGCTGGCGATATTGTTCACGATCCGCAGCGGCCTGCGCCTGCATCTGGTCGAACTGGGCGAGGGCCATGGCTTGCGCTTGGCGCTTTGCCTCGTTCTCAGCGATCAAGCGCTGCATTCCGTCATCCTGACGTTGACCGCCTTGCTGCTGGGCCTGCTGTTGCTGCTGGCCCATGAATTTCTGAGCCATATCCATCCAACTAGGCTGTTGACTCATGCCGGACAGGTCTTGCGTGAACGTGCCACCTGGCTGGAAATTGGGTGAGACAGAGATTGGGTTCGCACCTCCACCCATGCCAGCCGCGCCGCCCAAGCCACCACCTGCGCTCATGAATGACCCTAGGCTTCCGCCTGCGCCAGTCGCGCTACCAAATGCTGTGCCCCCCGATACGAACCCAGGCGCTACAGAAATCCCACCCGCGCCACCCCCAAGGC
>RCUH01001901.1_pt1 | contig 13840 bp, 9 predicted proteins | sample 2166191 | NCBI WGS metagenome assembly RCUH01 (sample SAMN09932848, study PRJNA488358) | compost metagenome | feature: garden; material: soil; isolation source: compost soil in an enriched community after 214 h of incubation | place: Germany: Experimental Botanical Garden Goettingen | collected...
ACATCTTGTTATAGGAATGGATCGCGTCTTCCTTGGTCAGGTCGAAGGAATAGGCGTCCTTCATCAGGAACTCGCGCGAACGCATCGTGCCGAAACGGGGACGCACCTCGTCGCGGAACTTCAGCTGGATATGATAGAGGTTCAGCGGCAGGTTCTTGTAGGACTTCACATAGGAACGGAAGATGTCGGTGATCATCTCCTCGTTGGTGGGGCCATAGAGCATCTGGCGGTCCTGGCGGTCCTTGATGCGCAGCATTTCCTTGCCGTAGTCGTCATAACGGCCGCTCTCCTGCCAGAGCTCGGCGGTCTGCAGCGTCGGCATCAGAAGCTCGATGGCGCCGGAACGGTCCTGCTCCTCGCGGATGATCTTGTTGACCTTGTCGAGCACGCGTTTGCCGAGCGGCAGCCAGGAATAGATGCCAGCCGATTGCTGCCGGATCATGCCGGCGCGCAGCATGAGGCGGTGAGAGACAATCTCGGCTTCCTTGGGGTTTTCCTTCAGGATGGGCAGGAAATAACGGCTAAGACGCATGACGGCTTCCATTGATGTGGACGACAGCGCCAAAAGGCGCGGGAATCGCCCCGAATAGAGGGATATTGGCGCCGGATATAGCGGTTTCTGACCCAGATGAAAACCCGCCATGCAAAGAGCGTTAAAGGCGATTTTGTGGTATTTTCGCGATAGCTAATTCGCGTCAAAACGCTTTGGCCGGAATATTATTCTTGATCCGGTGCGACAAATTGCACCACAGAGAATTTTTTGCCGACTGTAACAAATATGCAAAAAATGAGATGACAAGCATGGGGGTTTGAGCTAGCTTTAGCTTACAAAAGAGGCAGGAAGTTTAAATTCTTGTCATTTTCGCGGTCAGTCTTGGGAGGATCAGATCTTAGGCGCGCTCGTTCGCAGCCCCGGTAACGGTTACAGATCACGCGAAACCTGAAAACAAGGCTGAAAGGCCTTGTTTTTTTTTGCTTCTGCACGCATTTCCCTGCTCCTGGCCATCATTCCAGTAGAATTACTGGCGATGAATCGGGCATCCGGCAAGCTCCTGCTGTGTGCACGATAGATATGACATCCATATGACAGAGTCTCAGCCAGATTCACGGCAGACTGCCCCTTGCATAGGCAGGCGCTTCGGCTTGCTATCAGGTTGGGCGCAGATGTAGGCGGGGGCGGACATTGCCCGCGCTTTTTTTCAGTCGAAAACGGGAATAATTCTCGGCAGGTCATCAAGGCTGACGCCGAACCACCAGGTTCCGCCATACCAGATCCCGCAGATCAAGGCCGAGATCAGGGTCGTCCACAACACGATACGTCCGCCCTTGAAGCTGGATGGCGCGCTGGCAACCGTCCCCAGCGCCACATCGCCCTCATCGTCCTGGGTGCGCAGGCCAATCGGCAGCACGATAAAAAGCACCGTCCACCAGACGATGAAATAAACGGCGAAGACCGAAAGAAGCGGCATGTGATCCTCCTGCACAATGCGCTTCTTGTAACGCATTCATCCGCAAACCGGAATCAATTCCCTGCAAGATGCATAAAAAGCCTTGGAAAGAGGAACAGAACCGCGCTTTGAGCAGGCACACGCAGGTAGCCGACAAAGGCGGGCGATCTCTCTTCCGTCATGCCGGCCCCCGGAACAAGCCCGAGGATGATCCGGCATCCAGCCACGGCGCGTCTGCGCCGTGAGAGGAGTCTTTACGCGATCAAGGACTTGATCGCGCTGGACCCCGGATCTAGTCCGGGGTGACGGCATGCGGATGATACCCCGCTTTCCGGCTCAGACCTTCGTGACGAAAACCGTCACGATCGGCTTCTTGCCCCAGCTCTGATTGGCGGCGGCGCGCACGGCGCGGCGCACCGCTTCACGCAGCAGCTCCAGATCCTTGCGGCGGGCGCGCGGAATGCTTTCGACAGCGCCGAGCACGGCGTCATAAAGCGTGTCTTCCATCGCCTCATCCTCGTCATCGAATTCCGGCAGGCCGAAAGGCACCACATCGGGATCACCGAGGAAATCGTAACGGCTGTCCAGCACGACATTGACCGCGACATGGCCGGCGAAAGAAAGCTTGCGGCGATTGCTGATGCCCATCTCGTCCATGTCACCGACGAGATTGCCGTCCTTGAAGACGCGGCCATGTGGCACGTCGTCGATAACCTCCGCCGGGCCGGGAGCAAGGCGCAGAACATTTCCGTTGCGCACCTTCGGTACCTGCGAAATGCCGGCCTGTTCGGCCAGTTCCTTCTGCGCCACCAGATGCGCCGCCTCACCATGCACGGGCACGACGATCTGCGGCTTCGTCCACTCATACATCTTCAGAAGTTCATTACGGCGCGGATGGCCGGAGACATGCACTAGCGCCTCATTGTCCGTGACAATGTGCACGCCCTGCTCGATCAGGCCGTTCTTGATCTCGATGATCGCCTTTTCGTTGCCGGGAATGGCGCGTGAGGAAAATACGACAGTATCTCCCGACGCGAGCGCCACATTGCGCATCTCGTCGCGGGAAAGCTTGGCGAGCGCTGCGCGCGGTTCGCCCTGCGAACCGGTCAGGATCAGCACCACACGGTCGCGCGGAATATAACCATATTCATCTTCTGCGAGGAACGGCTTGATGCCTTCCATGATGCCGAGATCCTGCGAGACATTGACGACCCGCTTCAGCGACGAGCCCAGCAGCAGCACCTCGCGGCCCGCGGCCTCAGCAGCCTGCGCAATCGAACGGATGCGCCCGACGTTGGAGGAGAAGGTGGTGACCGCCACGCGGCCTTCGGCATTTTCGATGATCTGGCGCAGGCCTTCGGAAACCTCGTGTTCGGAGGGCGACACACCATCGCGCACCGAATTGGTGCTGTCGCACATCAGTGCCAGCACACCCTCTTCGCCGATGGCGCGGAAGCGCGCCTCATCCGTCAACGGCCCGAGCGACGGCGCTTCGTCGATCTTCCAGTCACCGGTGTGGATGACATTGCCGAGCGGCGTGCGAATGACCAGCGACATCGGCTCGGGAATGGAGTGGTTGACGCCAACAGCTTCGATTTCGAACGGCCCGACATTGATACGGTCGCCAGCCTTGAAGATCGTCACCGGAATTTCGGCGCGCGTGCCCTCATAAGCGCGCTTGGCTTCCAGCATGCCGGCGGTGAAAGGCGAGGCATAAACCGGGACATTGAGACCGGGCCACAGATCATTCAGCGCGCCATAATGGTCCTCATGGGCATGGGTGATGATGATGCCCTTGAGGTTCTTCTTCTGCTCGGCGATATAGCTGATGTCAGGCAGAACGAGATCGACGCCCGGCAGATCGAGACCGGCGAATGTCACGCCGCAATCCACCATGATCCATTGGCGCTTGCTTTCCGGCCCATAGCCGTAAAGCGCCAGATTCATGCCGATTTCACCCACACCGCCGAGCGGTATAAAGACCAGTTCGTCCTGTTTAGCCATTATTTTTCTTATCCATTCACGAAAGCACGCGGACGACGGCATTTTGCCGTGCCCACCGCCTCTATCCAGCATCGGACCTGTTAAACCATCTGATCGACCGGGCCGATGCGGAACCGGTTTGTCACCCTGCATTTCATGAGCCGCAGGAAAGCTCCAACCTCTGGAACCGGTTCGGCGCGGCTTCCTGGGCCGCGCCGTTCACCTCATCCGAAAAATACGTCGCCGGCGGCGATGGAGCGCCTGGCGCCCTCGTCTTCATCCAGCAGCAGATAACCATTATCATCAATTCCGACGAAACGCCCGCCAATCGAACGATCAGGGAAATTGACGGTGATATGTTCGCCAATACCGCAAGCGGCCGCCCGCCAGCCGGTCATGATGCCGGAAACACCCCTGCCCTCGTCCCAGTCCCTCAGCACATCAGCCGTCTCACGGAAGAGATGGGCGAACAGCTCGTCGGGAGAGCAGGACGCGCCATGTTCGGAGAGCATGGTGACGGGATAAAGCGGATTGTCCGGCTTATGGGCGATATTGATGCCGATGCCGATAACGATGGCGCGCCGGCCGTCAGGCAGCAGCTCCGCTTCCATCAGGATGCCGCAGGTCTTGCGGCGACCGATCAGCACGTCATTCGGCCATTTGATCTCCAGCGGTTCACCATTCGTCGGCAGCACCGCGCGAACGGCGCGATAGACTGCAAGCGCAAAAGCGAGCGGCAGGGAGCCGATGCGGTCCATCGGCGCGGGATCGATCAGAAGAAGCGATGCGTAGAGATTGCCGGGTTCGGAAACCCATGGCCGGCCGCGACGGCCGCGGCCGCCGGTCTGGCGGATGGCGGTAACCCACAGATTGCCGCCATCGCCTGCCCTTGCCCGGGCAAAACATTCCAGATTGGTCGATGGCGTTTCCGCCATCGCCTCGTGCCGGAAATCATCGATGGACATCCGACCCGTATGCTTGTGTGTGCTGCTCAAAAGAAGGTCTTCGCCGCAACAGTCACCGCGTTGCCGAGCGCACCGCCAAAGACGATGAAGGCGACAACGAACAGGGCCGAAAGCGCATAAACGACTTTCAGTTCGCCAGCCGGACGCTCGAACTTGTCCTTGGCCTCATCGAACCACATGACCTTGACGACGCGGATATAGTAGTAGGCGCCGACCACGGAGCCGATCACGCCGATGATGGCGAGCGGATAGAGCTTCGCTTCAATGGCGGCGAGGAAGACGTAATACTTGCCGAAGAAGCCGGCGAGCGGCGGAATGCCGGCAAGCGAAAACATCAGGATCGTCAGCACAACCGCCATGAAGGGGTTGGAAGATGAAAGACCGGCGAGATCCTCGACAGTCTCGACATTGCCGATTTCCTTGCGGCGCATGGAGAGAATGCAGGCGAAGGTGCCGAGCGTCATGACCATGTAGATGGTCATGTAGAGAATAACGCCCGAGATACCGGCTTCGGTGCCGGCGGCAAGACCAACCAGCGCGTAACCCATGTGACCGATGGAGGAATAGGCCATCAGGCGCTTGATGTTCTTCTGGCCGATCGCGGCAAAGGAACCGAGCAGCATGGAGGCGATGGAAATGAAGACGACGATCTGCTGCCAGTCGGCGAAGACCGGCTGGAAAGCCTCGATGACGATGCGCACGAGGATCGCCATGGCGCCGATCTTGGGCGCGGCCGAGAGGAATGCCGTGACCGGGGTCGGCGCACCTTCATAGACATCAGGCGTCCACATGTGGAACGGCACGGCCGAGATCTTGAATGCCAGACCGGCGAGAACGAAGACCAGGCCGAAAACGAGGCCGAGCGAACGGGTTTCGGCCGCCAGAACCTGCGCGATTTCGGTGAAGCCGGTATTGCCGGTGAAGCCGTAGACCAGCGACATACCATAGAGCAGCATGCCGGAGGAGAGCGCGCCGAGCACGAAGTACTTCAGACCCGCTTCCGTGGAGCGCAGGCTTTCACGGTTGATGGCGCAGACGACGTAGAGCGCCAGCGACTGCAGTTCCAGCGCCATATAGAGCGAGATCAGGTTGTTGGCCGAGATCATCAGCAGGATGCCGAGGGTCGCGAGAACCAGCAATACCGGATATTCGAAACGGCCGATCGGCTCGAAACGGCCCTGGCCGACGGCCAGGATCATGGCGGTGATGGAGCCGATCAGCGCCAGTACCTTCATGAAGTTGCCGAAGGCATCGGCGATGTAGACACCGCCGAAAGCCACGCCCGATGCAGGGGCAAAGATGATCCAGAGACCGACGACGAGCAGGAGGGCAACGGCAAGGCCGGTGACCGTCGTTGTCGACTTGTCGCCCGAGAAGACACCAATCATGAGCAGCGCCAGCGCGCCGACCGCAAGGATCAGCTCGGGCGTCGCAATGTGCAGACTGGCAAAAAGGATTTCAGCGGTCATGTCCAACGGGTCCTGTCGTCAATTCATAGTGAGCGCAACATTTTGCGCCGCCTGCAGTGCAGCCGTATAGTTGTTTACCAGAAGATCGACCGATGCGGCGGTGGCATCGAAAACCGGAGCCGGATAGACGCCGAAGAAGATCGTCAGAGCAACCAGCGGGTAAAGGATGACCTTTTCGCGGGTCGACAGATCGAGCATCGATTTCAGGCTTTCCTTCTCGAGCGCACCGAAGATCACGCGGCGGTAGAGCCACAGCGCGTAGGCGGCCGAGAGGATGACACCGGTTGCCGCAAACAGCGCGACCAGCGTATTGGCGCGGAAGACACCGATCAGCGTCAGGAATTCACCGACAAAGCCTGACGTGCCGGGCAGACCGACATTGGCCATGGTGAAGATCATGAAGGCGACGGCATATTTCGGCATATTGTTCACGAGACCGCCATAGGCCGAAATCTCGCGGGTGTGCAGCCGGTCATAAACCACGCCGACGCAGAGGAAGAGTGCGCCAGACACGATACCGTGCGACAGCATCTGGAAGATCGCGCCCTGCACACCCTGCACGTTGGCGGCGAAGATGCCCATGGTCACGTAACCCATGTGGGCAACGGAAGAATAGGCGATCAGCTTCTTGATGTCGTCCTGCATCATCGCCACCAGCGAGGTGTAGATGATGGCGAGAACCGACAGCGTGAAGACGAAGGGTGCGAAATAATCAGACGCCAGCGGGAACATCGACAGCGAGAAACGGATGAAACCGTAACCGCCGAGCTTCAGCATGACGCCGGCAAGGATGACGGAACCTGCGGTCGGCGCCTGCACGTGCGCATCCGGCAGCCAGGTGTGTACCGGCCACATCGGCATCTTGACCGAGAAGGCGGCGAAACAGGCAAGCCATAGCCAGGTCTGCATGCCGGCCGGGAAGCCGTACTTCAGAAGTTCGGTCATGTCGGTCGTACCCGCCTGCCAGTACATCGCCATGATGGCGAGCATGGTCAGAACCGAGCCGAGAAGCGTGTAGAGGAAGAACTTGTAGGATGCGTAGACGCGATCCTTGCCGCCCCAGACGCCGATGATGATGAACATCGGGATCAGCGTCGCTTCGAAGAAGACGTAGAAGAGAACCGTATCCAGCGCCACAAAGACGCCGATCATGACCACTTCCAGAAGCAGGAAGGCAATCATGTATTCCTTGATGCGCTTTTCGATCGAATCCCAGCTTGCCAGCACGCAGAAGGGCATGAGGAAGGTGGTGAGGATGACGAACAGCATGGAGATGCCGTCGACACCGAGATGATAGGCGGCGATGTTGCCGAACCAGGCATGCTTCTCGACCATCTGGAAGCCGGGGTTCGAATTGTCGAAACCGATCCAGATGAACAGCGACACGATGAAGGTGAAGACGGTCGTCAGCAGCGAGACATTGAGAATGTTGCGGCGACCATAGGGGCCGTTCTCATTCGTCAGAAGCAGCAGCACCACGCCGACGAGCGGCAGAAAGGTGACCGTTGAAAGAATGGGCCAATCGGTCATCAGAGGGCACTCCCGAGCATCATCCAGGTGACAAGCGCCGCGATGCCGATCAGCATCGCAAAGGCATAGTGATAAAGGTAACCGGATTGCAGGCGGACCATGCGGTTGGTCACGTCAACCACACGCGCTGCAATGCCGTTCGGTCCATAGTGGTCGATGACGGCGACGTCGCCCTTCTTCCACAGGAAGCGGCCAAGCGCCTTTGCGGAGCGAACGAAGAGGAAGTCATAGAGTTCGTCGAAGTACCACTTGTTGAGAAGGAACTGGTAGAGGCCGCGATGGGTCTCGGCCAGACGCTTCGGCGTCTCCGGCGACTTGATGTACATGTACCATGCGGTCACGAAACCAAGCGCCATGGCGAAGAACGGGCTCCACTTCACCCACAGCGGAACATGGTGGAACTCTTCGAGGATTTCATTTTCCGGAAGCGTGAACAGGGCGCCCTTCCAGAATTCGGCATATTCATGACCGAAGAAATAACCTTCGAAGGCCACACCGGCAAAGATCGCGCCAACGGTGAGGATGAAGAGCGGGATCAGCATGACCATCGGCGATTCATGCACATGGTGCATCACGTCGGCCGAAGCGCGCGGCTTGCCGAAGAAGGTCATGAAGGCCAGACGCCAGGAGTAGAAGCTGGTGAACAGCGCGGCGATGACCAGCAGCGTGAAGGCGACGCCCGAGAGAACCGAATGGGACGCGTAAGCGGATTCGATGATGACGTCCTTCGAGAAGAAGCCGGCAAAACCGATCATCGTGCCCGGGATCCCGACGCCGGTCAGCGCCAGCGTGCCAACGGTCATGGTCCAGAAGGTGATCGGGATATGCTTGCGCAGGCCGCCCATGTAACGCATGTCCTGCTCGCCATCGACGGCGTGGATAACCGAACCGGCGCACAAGAACAGCAGGGCCTTGAAGAAGGCGTGTGTGAAGAGGTGGAACACGGCAGCACCATAAGCGCCGACGCCGAGCGCCACGAACATGTAACCAAGCTGCGAGCAGGTCGAATACGCAATCACGCGCTTGATATCGTTCTGTACGAGACCAACGGTCGCCGCGAAGAAGGCGGTGATCGCGCCAATCAGCGTCACGACGGTAAGCGCGTCATGCGACAGTTCGAACAGCGGCGACATGCGGGCGACGAGGAAGACGCCGGCGGTAACCATGGTTGCGGCGTGAATGAGGGCAGACACCGGGGTCGGGCCTTCCATCGCGTCCGGCAGCCAGGTGTGCAGCAGGAACTGCGCCGATTTACCCATCGCGCCCATGAACAGCAGCAGGCAGACGCCCGTCATCGCATTGGCCTTGTCCAGCTGCATGCCGAACAGGTTGATGACCGTTTCCGTGGAAGCGGCACCTTCGGCCGGCAGATAGGTGCTGGCGGCAGCGAAGATGGTTTCGAGATTGATCGAGCCGAACAACACGAACACGCCGCCAATACCGAGGATGAAACCAAAGTCGCCGACGCGGTTGACGATGAAGGCCTTCATGGCCGCAGCCGAAGCGGAAGGCTTCTTGAACCAGAAGCCGATCAGCAGATAGGACGCCAGACCAACGCCTTCCCAGCCGAAGAACATCTGCAGCAGGTTGTCGGAGGTCACCAGCATCAGCATGGCGAAGGTGAAGAGCGACAGATAGGCGAAGAAGCGCGGACGATGCGGATCATGGTGCATGTATCCGATCGAATAGAGGTGCACCAGCGTCGACACGGTGTTGACGACGACGAACATGACGGCCGTCAGCGTATCGATGCGGAACGCCCATTCGACGTCGATGCCGCCGGACTGGATCCAGCGCAGCACGGTGACCTTGATCACCTCGCCCGGCTCGCCATGGGCAAGCGCGACACTGAAGAAGACGATCCATGACAGGATGGCGACCACGATCATCAGACCGGTGGTGACATATTCCGAGGCCTTGGCGCCGATCGACCGGCCAAACAGGCCGGCGATCAGGAAGCCGATCAGTGGAAGAAAGACGATAGCCTTGTAGATCATAGCCTTATCAGCCCTTCATCATATTGACGTCTTCGACGGCGATCGATCCGCGGTTGCGGTAGAAGACAACGAGTATTGCAAGACCGATGGCCGCTTCGGCGGCTGCGACGGTCAGAATGAACAGTGCGAAGACCTGGCCGACGATGTCGTTCAGGAAAGCCGAGAACGCCACCATGTTGATGTTGACCGCCAACAGGATGAGCTCGATCGACATGAGGATGACGATGACGTTCTTCCGGTTGAGGAAGATGCCGAACACGCCGATCGTGAAGAGAATGGCGCTGACCGTCAGATAGTGGGAAAGACCGATTACCATATTGTGTTTCCTTGAATCCGTTCGCGCCTTCAGATGCCCTGACCCGGCTTGACCTTGACCGTGGTGACGGCGGTCTTCGGGTCACGGCCGACCTGCGTGGATACATCCTGCCGCTTGATGTCAGTGCGATGACGCAGCGTCAGCACGATGGCGCCGATCATGGCCACCAGCAGCACGAGACCGGCGAGCTGGAAGAAGTAGATGTAATTGGTATAGAGCACATCACCCAGCGCGGCCGTATTGGTGCGCTCGGTCACCGGCGGGATCGGCATGGTGATCGATTTCGCCGCCTGCGGGTTGAGCACGCTGCCGCCGACAACGACGATCAGCTCCGCCGCGAGGATGACGCCGATCAGCGCGCCGATCGGGGCGTATTGCAGCACGCCGGAGCGCAGCTCCGCAAAATCCACATCCAGCATCATGACGACGAAGAGGAAGAGCACCGCGACAGCGCCGACATAAACCACCAGCAGGATCATGCCGAGGAACTCGGCTCCCGTCAGCAGGAACAGCGCGGCTGCGTTGAAGAAGGTCAAAATCAGAAACAGCACCGAATGAACAGGGTTCTTCGATGCAATGACCATGAACGCAGACGCCACGGCGACGAAAGCGAATATATAAAAGAATACAGCGTGCAGACCCATCTTGGTGCCTTCTTGTCCTCATCGGGAGAAGATGGCCGAAAGCCCCCTCACCCGTTTCGTCCCCGCCGGCGAAAACCGCGCAGGCATTTTACTTTTCATCGCTTTCCGGAGGCTCCCCCGGAAAGACGGTTGCGCCTTAACGGTAAGGCGCATCCAGTGCGAGGTTGCGTGCGATTTCACGCTCCCAGCGGTCGCCATTGTCGAGAAGCTTCTGCTTGTCGAAATAAAGCTCCTCGCGGGTTTCCGTCGCGAATTCGAAGTTCGGGCCTTCGACGATGGCATCGACCGGGCAGGCTTCCTGGCAGAAGCCGCAATAGATGCACTTCACCATGTCGATGTCGTAACGCACCGTGCGGCGGGTGCCGTCGTTGCGGCGCGGGCCGGCTTCGATGGTGATCGCCTGAGCAGGACAGATAGCTTCACACAGCTTGCAGGCGATGCAGCGTTCCTCACCGTTGGGATAACGGCGCAGCGCATGTTCGCCGCGGAAGCGCGGAGACACCGGGCCCTTTTCAAAGGGATAGTTCACCGTCGCCTTCTGTTTGAAGAAGTGGCGCATCGTCAGGAAGATCGCACCGACGAACTCCTTGAGGAACAGTGAATTGACGGCTTGGGAAAGGCTTGCCATCTCAAACTCCAGATTTCTGAGCGAGGCGTACGGACATCAACCGGCCCACCCCGTCAGCTTCAATACGAATGCAACAATAACGACCATGGCGAGCGACAGCGGCAGGAACACCTTCCAGCCGAGGCGCATGAGCTGGTCATAACGATAACGCGGAACGAAAGCCTTGGTCAGCGCGATCATGAAGAAGACCATGCAGCCCTTGAGCGCGAACCAGACAATGCCCGGAATCCAGTTCAGGAACCACACATCCACGATCGGCAGCCAGCCGCCCATGAACAGGATCGTCGTCAGGCAGCAGATCAGGACGATCGCAGCATATTCGCCGAGCATGAACATCATGTAAGGCGTGGAGCCATATTCGACCATGTGACCGGCAACCAGTTCCGATTCCGCTTCCGGAAGGTCGAAGGGCGGACGGTTGGTTTCGGCAAGGCCCGAGATGAAGAACACGATGAACATCGGGAACAGCGACAGCCAGTGCCAGTCGAGGAACGAGGCCGGCAGGCCGAGCATCGTGCCGAGGCCGGTCTTCTGGGCAAGCACGATATCCGTCAGGTTCAGCGAACCGACGCAGAGCAGCACGGTGACGATGACGAGGCCGATCGACACTTCATAGGACACCATCTGCGCGGCGGAACGAAGCGCGCCGAGGAACGGATACTTCGAGTTGGAAGCCCAACCGCCCATGATGATGCCGTACACTTCAAGCGAGGAAATCGCGAAGATGTAGAGGATGCCGACATTGATATTGGCGACGACCCAGCCTTCATTGAACGGAATGACGGCATAGGTTGCGAGCGCCAGCGTCACGGCGACCAGCGGCGCCAGAAGGAAGACGGCCTTGTTGGCACCGGCCGGGATGACGGGCTCCTTGAGGATGAACTTCAAAAGGTCGGCGAAGGACTGGAAGAGACCGAAAGGACCAACGACGTTCGGACCACGGCGCAGCTGCACGGCTGCCCAGACCTTACGGTCAGCGAGCAGCAGGAAGGCGATGGCCACCAGAAGGCAAACGAGAAGCAGCAGGGACTGGCCGACCATGATCAGCGCGGGCCAGACGTAGCTCCAGAAAAACTGTTCCATAAATCCCCTACCCTTACTCTGCCGCAGCCTGGAAATTGTTGCGGGCCAATGCGGAACACTCGGCCATGACGGCGGATGCGCGCGCAATCGGGTTCGTCAAATAAAAGTCTTTTACGGTCGAGGCAAACGCCGACTTGTTGAGGCTACCCGCATGAGCGGCGAGAGCCTCGATATCCTTACCGTTGCCGGCAACGATCTCGTCGGTTTCTGCCAGATGCGGATGAGCAACATAAAGCTGGCCACGCAGCGCCGAGAGCGAATCGAACGGCAGCTTCTTGCCGAGCACGTCGGAAAGCGCACGCAGGATCGCCCAATCTTCGCGGGCCTCGCCCGGTGCGAAACCGGCGCGGTTGCCCACCTGAACGCGGCCTTCGGTGTTGACCCAGATACCGGATTTTTCGGTATAGGCCGCACCCGGAAGGATGACGTCGGCGTGCATCGCGCCATGGTCACCATGGCTACCGATATAGACGGTGAACTTGGCGCCCTTGTTCGACAGGTCGATTTCATCGGCGCCGAGCAGGAAGAGAACGTCCATGGACGTTACCATTTCGGCAGCAGCAACACCGCCCTCGCCCGGCACGAAGCCGATATCGAGACCACCGACGCGGGCAGCGGCGGTGTGAAGCACCGAGAAGCCGTTCCATTCTTCGCTGATGGCGCCAACCGAAACGGCAAGCTTTGCAGCAGCAGCGAGAACAGCCGCACCATCGGCGCGTGCCAGAGCGCCCTGGCCGATGATGATCAGCGGGTTCTTGGCAGACTTCAGCTTCTCAACGAAGCTGTGCGAACCGTTGGCCAGATCGGAAAGCGTTTCCGCGCCGGAGCCGAGATATTCATAATTGTAGCGCAGCTCGCCGGCTTCGCCGATCACGCCGATCGGGAAACCGCCGCGACGCCAGCGCTTGCGGATGCGGGCGTTGAGCACGGCCGCTTCGTAACGCGGGTTGGAACCAACGATCAGCAGGGCGTCGGCCTGTTCGATGCCTTCAATGGTGGAATTGAACAGATAGCTGGCGCGGCCAAGCGACGGGTCGAGCGCTGCACCATCCTGACGGCAATCGACATTGGCCGAACCGAGCGAAGCGAGCAGTGACTTCAGCGCGAACATTTCTTCGACGGAGGCCAGATCACCGGCAATCGCACCGATCTTGCTGCCGGATGTCGCAGCAACTGCAGTCTTGATCGCACCGAAAGCTTCGCCCCAGCTTGCGGGCTGCAGACGGCCATCCTTGCGGACGTAAGGCCGGTCGAGACGCTGGGTCTTCAGACCATCCCAGATGAAGCGGCTCTTGTCGGAGATCCACTCTTCGTTGATCGCCTCGTTGACACGCGGCATGACGCGCATGACTTCGCGGCCACGGGTATCGACGCGGATTGCCGAACCGAGAGCGTCCATCACGTCGATGGTTTCGGTCTTGTTCAGTTCCCACGGACGGGCAGTGAAAGCGAAAGGCTTGGAGGTGAGCGCACCGACCGGGCAAAGATCGACGACGTTGCCCTGAAGCTCGGAGGTCATCGCCTGCTCGAGATAGGTGGTGATTTCAGCGTCCTCGCCGCGGCCGATGAGGCCGAGTTCGGCGATGCCAGCAACTTCCGTGGTGAAACGGACGCAGCGCGTGCAGTGGATGCAGCGGTTCATCACCGTCTTGACGAGCGGGCCGATGTACTTGTCTTCAACCGCACGCTTGTTTTCCGCGTAACGCGAACCGGCAATACCGAAGGCCATGGCCTGGTCCTGCAGGTCGCATTCGCCGCCCTGGTCGCAGATCGGGCA
>RCUH01001906.1_pt1 | contig 13820 bp, 15 predicted proteins | sample 2166191 | NCBI WGS metagenome assembly RCUH01 (sample SAMN09932848, study PRJNA488358) | compost metagenome | feature: garden; material: soil; isolation source: compost soil in an enriched community after 214 h of incubation | place: Germany: Experimental Botanical Garden Goettingen | collected...
GCATCGTCAGCCGCTCCAGCCAGGGCGTGACCATCTTCCGCACCGGCAAGGACGAAAAGGTCGTCTCGGTCGAACGCCTGCCCGACTCGGGCGGCGACGACGACAGCGCGGACGAAACCGTGGCGGACGAGGGCGGCGAGGGCTGATCGGCTTGACCCCCTAGAACCCCCTCGTCCACAGTGTGAACGGGACTTGGGGGAGGGGGCGCTATGCGCGTTTTGCTGGTCGTCGTTGTCATGATGCTGTCGGCTTGCGCCTTGCCGCAAGCCGATCCGGCGCGTGTGGAGCAGGGACGTGAAGCCTACGAGTGGGTGCGCGACGGCAACGTTGAGGCGCTTGCTGGTCAGAGCACAACCACGATGCGGCCCCAGATCACGGCGCAGGCGCTCACGGACCTGGGCCGCTTTGCCGTGGCTGGGGAGGCCGCCAGCAGTAAGGTTGTGTCGTGGAGGTCCAACGTCGTAGCCGGCGGAGCGTCGACCTATGAGGTGGTCCAACTGCTGGAATATCCTCAGCGAAGCGTTCTGGTTTCTGCGCTCATGAAACGGCAAGGCGACGGTCCTTGGCTGCTGGATGGCATTCACCTCAATGTCGTTACGCCCGCACAGGTGGCGGCGGTCAGCGGGTTCAGTCTGCAAGGCAAGACGCCGCTTCACTACGCTGTGCTGGCCGGTGCTGTTCTGGCACCGTTGTTCTGTCTGGCGACGGCCGGTGTCGCCGCCTGGCGCAGGCGGTGGGGTTGGATGGCGGTCAGCCTTTTCGGCGTCGCCCAGATCGCACTCAACTGGAGCAATGGCGCCTGGCAGTTTCAGCCTATCAATGTTGCATTTCTCAGCGCCGCAGCAGTGAAGGGGATGGGCGCGCTTGATCCGTGGATAGTGATGGTGTGGTTGCCGTTGCCCGCCACAGTGTTCTGGATACTGAAACGCTATCGGCCGAAGGTCGTGACTGCGACGGACCCGTTGCCTGCGCATACCGCCGCTGACGCGTGAGCGCTCTCTTCATCAATGGCGAGCGGGCGTCGGTCGAAGACCTGAAGCATCAGGCCCTAGTCAACTATGGAGCCTTCACCTCGTTTCGGGTGGAGGGTGGCGGGGTGCGGGGCTTTGATCTGCATCTCGCGCGTTTGGAAGCCGAAGCCGTCGAGTTGTTTGGCGTCGCCGTGCCCGAGCGCAGTTTGCGCGATCAAATGCGAATGGCCCTGGCTGGACGGAGAGAGGCCTGGTTGAGGGTCAGTCTGTTTGCGCCCCAGATTTCCATGCGCCAACCGTCCTGGGTCGGCCGACCCGAGGTCATGGTCGGGGTGTTTGATCCCCCTGCATCGTTGCCGGGCGGGATGCGCCTTCAGGCCCAGACCTATGCCCGCGAAGTCCCTCAGTTGAAACACGCCGGCACCTTTGGACTGGTGCGCGCGCGGCGTCAGGCGGTCCTGGCCGGGTTCGACGATGCCCTGTTCGTCGATGGCGGGGGACGGATTTCCGAGGGCTCCATCTGGAATATCGGCTTCGTGCAGGGCGAGACGATGGTCTGGCCCGAGGCGCCCATGCTGGCGGGGACGGGCCAGGCGCTGCTGCAACGCGGGATGGCGGAGCGGGGCCTGCGCAGCGTGACGCGCCCGGTGCGCCTGTCTGATCTGGCGAGCTTTGACGCCGCCTTCATCTGCAACAGCGCCACGCCGGCCTGCGCCGTGGCCAGCATTGACGGTCATCGATTCGGTCCGGGCGACGCCGTGATGGCGCGTCTGATCGACGCTTGGCGATCAAACCCGTGTCAGGCGATCTAGGCCGTTGATTTCGCACCTGCTAAACGGGTCGAAACGCGGGGAGGCCAAGACCATGCGCATCGGACTGTATCCGGGGACTTTCGACCCGGTCACGAACGGCCACATGGATATCATCGGGCGGGCTATCAAACTGGTCGACCGGCTGGTGATCGGCGTGGCCCAGAACGACGACAAGGGCCCGCTGTTCTCGACCGCCGAGCGGGTCGAGATGCTGAAGGCCGAGGTGGCGCGCTTCGACGCCGACATCGAGGTGCGGCCCTTCTCCAGCCTGCTGATGCATTTCGCCGAGGAAGTGGACGCCAACGTCATCGTGCGCGGTCTGCGTGCGGTCGCGGACTTTGAATACGAGTTCCAGATGACGGCGATGAACCAGCGCCTCAACAGCGACATAGAGACCGTGTTCCTGATGGCCGATCCGCGTCATCAGGCCATCGCCTCGCGGCTGGTGAAGGAGATCGCTCGTCTGGACGGCGCGATCGAGAGCTTCGTCAGCCCGGCGGTCGCCGCCCAGGTGCGCGCCAAGGTGCTGCGCTAGATTTCAGGATAGACATGAATTTCAAGACGCTTCTGGCCGCCGCAGCGGTCTCGATGATCGCGGGCGGCGCGGCCGCTCAGACCGCTGAATGGCGTACGATTTCGCCGGAAAACCTTTGGGTGATCGACACCGCCAAGGGCCGGGTCCTGGTCGAGCTGGAGCCGCGCGCCGCGCCGGCCCACATCGAACGGATCCGCACCCTGACGCAACAGGGCTTTTATGACGGGCTGAAATTCCACCGCGTCATTCCGAACTTCATGGCCCAGACCGGCGATCCCAAGGGCACGGGCGAGGGCGGCAGCGAACTGCCGGACCTGAAGGGCGAGTTCAGCTTCCGCCGCGGACGCGACAGCGGCTTTGTCGCCGTCGAGAACAGCGGCCCGGGCGTGCGCGGGATCATGGGCAGCCTGCCCATCACCACCCAGCCCGACGCCCAGATGTTCGTCACCGCCGACTTCAAGGTGGGGGCCAGCGGCCTGTTCTGCCCCGGCGTGGCGGGCATGGCCCGCGCGGGTTCGCCCGACAGCGCCAACAGCCAGTTCTTCCTGATGACGGGCCAGAACGACAATCTGAACGGCGGCTACACGACCTTTGGCCGTGTGGTGCAGGGGCTAGACGTGGTCAAGGCGCTGAAGGCCGGCGACGACGCCGAGGACGGCAAGGTCGCCGATCCCGATGTCATGACCAAGGTGCAACTGGCCTCGGCCCTGCCGGAAGGCCAGCGCCCGACCGTGCGCGTGGCCGTGCCGGGCTCGCCCGCCTTCAACGCCGCTGTCGAGGCCGCCCGAACCGCGCGCGGCGCCCAGTTCGGCATCTGCGACGTGCAGCCTGTGGTCGAGGTTACGGGCGGCTGATTATCGACCTTGGAAGGGGACGAGGATGCGCGTTTCAACGGGTTTGGCGGCGGCGTCCGTCCTGATTCTGGCCGGCTCGGCCTGGGCGCAGGAGGCGGCGCCGACACCGGCGGCTCCCGCCATGGTCGAAAGCGCGTGGCGCACGGTTGCGCCTGAGAACCTGCTGGTGATCGACACCAGCAAGGGCCGCATCCTGGTCGAGCTGGCTCCCGAACTGGCGCCCGGTCATGTCGAGCGCATCCGGCTGTTGGCGGGGCGCGGCTTCTATGACGGTCAGGTCTGGCACCGGGTGATCGATCAGTTCATGGCCCAGACCGGCGACCCCCTCGGTAGCGGCGAGGGGCAAAGCCCCTATCCTGACCTGAAGGCCGAGTTCACCTTCCGCCGCGACGGCCAGACGCCCTTCACGGCGGTGGCCGCGCCCGCCGGGGCCGTGCTGGGCTTCCTGCATTCTCTGCCGGTCCAGACCCAGCCGGACGCCTATATGGCCACGACGGCGGACAAGAAGGTCCACGCCTGGGGCCTCTACTGCCCCGGCGTCGCCGGCATGGCGCGCGACGAGGCGCCGGACAGCGCCAACAGCCAGTTCTTCCTGATGCGACAGGCCTATCCGTCGCTGGACAAGCGCTACACCATCTGGGGGCGGGTGGTGTCGGGCCTCGACGTGGTGCGGTCGCTGAAGGCCAGCCCCAACCCGGACGGCATTGTATCTGACCCGGACCGCATGACGCGGGTGCGGGTGGCGGCGGATCTGCCGGCGGCCGAGCGTCCGACGGCGCGGGTGCTGGATACGGCCTCGCCGCAGTTCCGCGCCTTGGCCGAGGCGGCGCGTCAGGCCAAGGGGGCGGACTTCTCGGTCTGCGACATCGACCTGCCGGTTCAGGTGGCCGGAGCGCCGGCGCCCGCCGCCTGACCGCCAGCCTGGCCGTTGTTGCGGCCCCGACGACGGCGTCGGCGGGGCTTCTGACGGTCCTCGCGCATCCTTTGCAGCAGCAGGCCTTCGCGAAGGCCCCGGTCGGCGACGCGCACCCGCTCGCAGGGCCAGGCGCGCTGCACCGCCTCCAGGATGGCGGCGCCCGCCAGCACCAGATCGGCGCGGTCGGGGCCGATGCAGCTTTCAGCCGCGCGGCCTGCCGGTCCCAGACGCTTGAGCCGAAGAGCCGCCGTCTCGCAGTCGGCGCGCGTCATCCACAGGCCATCGACCAAATCACGCTGATAGCGGCGCAGGCCCAGGTGGATGCCGGCCAGACTGGTGATGGCGCCCGAGGTGCCGACCATATGCACCCGCCCGCTGTCGAACAGGGCGCGGACGCGATCGTCGCTGGGGCCGCCGAGGGCCAGCGCGGCGCCGACGTCGGCGACCATGGCCTCATACCAGGCCTCTGTGTCGCCAGCGGGTTCAGGATGGCGCTCGGCCAGGGTGACGACGCCCAAGGGCGCCGACATCCAGCCCCGGCTCTCGAAGCCGCGCGCCCCGCGCGTGAGCCAGGACAACTCGGTCGAGCCGCCGCCCACGTCGATGACCAGAACCGCCTCTGCCCGGGGGTCGAACAGGTTCAGGCAGCCCGCGACCGACAGGCTGGCTTCTTCTGCGGGGTCGATGATCCTGAGCTTCAGCCCGGTGCCGCGACGGACGCGTTCAATGAAGGCCTCGCCATTGTCGGCGGCGCGGCAAGCCTGGGTGGCGACGGCGGTCAGGCGACGGGCGTCCAGTCCCTTGCGGGCCACACGTTCGGCGCACAGCGCCAGGGCGTCATAGGCCCGGTCCATGGCGCGATCGTCGAGCCGACCGGTGTGCGACAGGCCTTCGCCCAGCCGGACGATGCGGCTGAAACTGTCGACCACCCGAAACCCGTCGCGCGACGGGCGCGCGATCAGCAGGCGGCAATTATTGGTCCCCAGGTCGAGCGCGCCATAGAGGGGCGCATCGCGACCGGAAGTCCCCGAATCGCGGGACTTCGTGGGCTGGGACCTCGCGTCGCGCCGTGCGGGCGCGCCAGGGGTCTCCGGCATGGGCCGAGCTTTCATGTGGGCGGTCCGAAACGGCGCCCGTCTCCTTCAGGTTAGACCGAGGCAGGCGATCAAGCCAAGAGTTTCTGTCGCATTGATGAACGGCCCGGACGCATCCGCTTCAACTTGCGCGGCGTAGATGTTTCATCATGACCCAGGTTCAAACAGCCCGGTTCGGCCTCGGACAGATCGTCCGCCATCGCGACCACGCCTTCCACGGTCTGGTCATGGATGTGGACGCATCCTACGCAGGCCCGGCCGCAGAGACGGGCGTGGTCGCCAGCGATCAGCCCTTTTATCGCATCCTTGTCGCGGACACAGAGGGCGGCGTCATCGCCTATGCGGCCGAGGAGGCTCTGGAGGCGACGCCCGAGATCGAACCTCTATCGCCTGAGGACGAGCGGCAGTGGTTCACCATCGATGCCCAGGGGCGTCACGCGCCCCGCGCGCAAGCCTTGCAATAGGCGTGCGTGACGATGCCTTGATCGCGCGCTAATCTGCCCCCAACGGCCGGCAGAGCCGAGAGGAGCGTTCCCATGTCCGATTTCGAACACGTCTTTGAAGCCCCCCCCGAAGGCGCCGCCGCCGACTGGACCATCCCCCAGAACTGGGCGGCCTATACTGAAGTCGAGCACGAGACCTGGAACACCCTCTATGCCCGGCAGATGAAGATCCTGCCGGGCCGGGCCTGCGACGCCTATATGCGCGGGCTGGACGCGCTGGACCTGAACACCGGCGGCATCCCCGACTTCGAGGTGATGAACCCCAAGCTCCAGGCCCTGACCGGCTGGGCCGTGGTCTGCGTGCCCGGACTGGTGCCCGAGGACGTCTTCTTCGACCACCTGGCCCACCGCCGCTTCGTCTCGGGTCAGTTCATCAGGAAGCCGGATCAACTGGACTACCTGCAGGAACCGGACATCTTCCACGACGTCTTCGGCCATGTGCCGATGCTGACCGACCCGGATTTCGCAGCCTATATGGAAGCCTATGGCAAGGGCGGGCAGCGGGCGGCGTCGCTGGGGATGCTGGACAAACTGGCGCGGCTCTACTGGTACACGGTCGAGTTCGGCCTGATGAAGGATGCAGACGGTCTGCGCATCTATGGCGCCGGCATCGTCTCCTCGGCGACGGAAAGCGTCTTCTGCCTGGAGGACGCATCGCCCAATCGTCTGGGCTTCGACCTGGAGCGGGTGATGAAGACCCTCTACCGGATCGACGACTTCCAGCAGGTCTATTTCGTCATCGACAGCATTGAGAAGCTGAGGGAAGTGACGCTGCAGGACTTCGGGCCGATCTATGAGCGTCTGCAGGGCGCCGAGGACCTGCCGATCGAAGCCATTTTGCCGAGCGACATGGTCTTCACGCGTGGGACGCAAGCCTACGCGGCCAAGGGCGGACGTTTCGCAGCCTGACCTACTTGCCAGTCCGCTTTCATTCGACAAACATCGTTTTGTATCGAGCGGAGGGTGGCATGGATTTCAGCCGTATCTACGAAATCGGGAAGGACTTCTTTCGGGAGGACGATGCCGCGCTGGAGGCGGCGTTCGTGCGTTATGATCGCGTTGTCAGCGGTTTCCTCAACCTGCTCGATGAAATGCTGGAACGGCATCCCACGCCGACAGCCGAACAGTGGACGCGCTTTCGAGCGTTTGAGGTTGTCCTTTCGGGCAAGTCGACTCTCAAGGACCACGCTGTTTTCGCGAAGCAGATCAGGGAGGCCATGGAATCCCGGGCCAAAGGCAATCCAGTGGACCCCAAGGCGGACATTGTCGGCTACCGTGATTTCGCGCGGGAACTTCTGGCGGTGCAGAGGCTGTATTTCGGCGTCGCCGCGCCCTGAAGCGCGCGCTACCGCTGGAATGGATAGAAGCCGCCGCCCAGCCCCAGAACGCCCGTCAGTTCGTCCAGCGCGCCGCGTGTCTCGTCAAGCAGGGCGGGGTCGGCCAGGTCGTGGGCGGTCAGGCTGTCGCGATACCAGCGCAGGGCCCAGACGCTGAGAGCGCCGTGCAGTTCATCGGTAAGGCGCATGGAGGGGTTGGTCGCGGCCAGTTCATCGTCGGTCAGGACGACGCGCAGGCGCAGACAGGCGGGGCCGCCGCCGTTGCGCATCGATTGGCGCACATCGACATATTCGACCCGACCGATGGGGCCGTTGGAGGCGGCGAGGCGCTCGGCGACCGCATGGCTGCGGGCGTTGTCGCGGGTCTCGGTCGGGCAGATCAGGGTCAGGCGGTCCTCGCCCGGAATCTGGATCAGCATGGAGTTGAACAGGTAGGAGCTGATGGCATCGGCCAGCGGCAGGTCGGCGGCGGAGACCTCGACGAATTGCGGCTCGAACAGGCCGTCGGCGGCGCGGCGGATGGCGGCCTTGGTCGCGTCCGTGTCCTCGAAGGCCAGTTCGTGGAAGAACAAGGTGTCCAGGGCGCCGACGCAGACCACGTCGTTGTGGAAGGTCCCGCCGTCGATGGCCGCGCGCGATTGCTGGGCCAGAACCGGACGACCGGCTTCGTGGCGGCGGACGATGGCTTCGGAGGCCTCGCGCGTCTGGCGGGCAGGGAAGCGGCCGTCCCAGGGCGTGAAGGCTTCGCGGCCCCAGACCAGCAGATTGACGCCGCGACCGCCGTGGGAGGCGCACAGGCGGACGTGGTTGGCGGCGCCCTCGTCGGCCAGATGCGCGACGGCGGGCAGGGCGTCATGGACGGCGAACCGGGTTGCGTCGGGGAAGAGGGCTTCCAGCGCGCGCTTCGTCTGCTTGTGCTCCAGCGAGCGGTGCAGGTTGGTGTGCAGGTTGGCGGGGGTGAAATGGACCCGACCGTCCGCGGCGTCGGCGCTGGGCGTCACGGTCGCGGCGTTGGCGGCCCACATGGGCGAGGCCGAGCAGGCGGCGGCGGCGAAGGCCGGGGCGTCGCGCCAGGCCTTCGCGAGTACGGTCTTGTCGGAGCCCGAGAAGCCGAGCGAACGCAGGAAAGGGATGTTGGGCCGCTCATGCGGGGGCAGGACGAACTGGGGCAGGCCCAGGTCGGCCAGCCGCTTCATCTTGTCGAGGCCTTGCAGCACCGCCGCGCGCGGGTTCGACGCCTCGCCCTTGTTCAGGCTGGAGGCGAGGTTGCCCGGCGACAGGCCCGCATAGGAATGGGTCGGCCCGATCAGGCCGTCGGCGTTGGCTTCGATGGCCTTCATGCGTCCTTCTCCCCTTGAGGGAGATGGTGGGCGCTGAAAGCGCTCGGATGAGGGGTGACGGCGGCGCCACACCCAATCATCCGGGACCTTGAGTTCGAACTATCAATCATGGCGCTCACACCCCTCATCCGTCTCGCTCCGCGAGCCACCTTCTCCCTCAAGGGGAGAAGGAAGTCAGCGCAGCCCCTTGATCTCGCTTTCGATGTTCTTGACCGCGTCGGCTTCGAAGCTGGCGACGGGGTAGGCGCAGTAGTCGGCGGCGTAGTAGGCGCTGGGGCGATGGTTGCCGGAGGCGCCGAGGCCGCCGAAGGGCATGTCGCCGGCGGCGCCCGTGGTCGGGCGGTTGAAGTTCACCACGCCCGCGCGGATGCGGTTGATGAAGCGGTCCCAGTGCTTGGCGTCATCGCTGACCAGACCGGCGGAAAGGCCGTACTTGGTGGCGTTGGCGGCGGCGATGGCGGCGTCGAAGGTCGGGACGCGGAGGACTTGCAGGAAGGGGGCGAACATTTCCTCGTCCTCGACCGCGACGCCGGTGACGTCGATGATCGCGGGTTTGACGAAGGCGCCGGGCAGGTTGTCGACCGGGCCCGATGCGCGGATGACCTTGGCGCCCGCGTTGATGCGTTGCTGCAAGGCGGCGAGGGCGTTGCTGGCCGCCTTCTCCGAGATCAGGGGGCCGGCGTAGGGCTCGGGATTGCTGTCCCAGGGCGCGAAGTTCAGGCGGTCGGACATGGCGGCCACGGCCTCGACGATGGCGTCGCCCGCCGCGCCTTCGGGCAGGATCAGCCGCCGGGCGCAGGAGCAGCGCTGGCCAGTAGTGACGAAGGCGGACTGGACCACGATGCCCGCGACCGCCTCGGCGTCGGCGGCGTCCCAGACGACCAGCGGGTTATTGCCGCCCAGCTCCAGCGCCAGGATGACGTGGGGATCGTCGGCGAACTTGCGCCGGAAATGCGCGCCCGCCGCGCCCGAGCCGGTGAACATCAGGGCGTCGATGGGCTGATCCAGCAGGGCGGCGCCGGTGTCGCGCCCGCCCTGGACCATGTTGAACACGCCCGTCGGCAGGTCGGCGGCGTCCAGGCATTCGGCCATCAGCTGGCCGGTCAGGGGCGTTTCCTCGGACGGCTTGAACACGACCGTGTCGCCGGCCAGAAGGGCCGGGACGATGTGGCCGTTGGGCAGGTGGCCGGGGAAGTTGAACGGGCCGAGCACCGCCGAGACGCCGTGCGGGCGGTGGCGCAGAGTGGCGCGACCGAAGGCGGTGTCGCTGCTGCGCTCGCCTGTGCGCTCGTCATAGGCGCGGATCGAGATGTCGACCTTGCCCGCCATCGAGGCCAGTTCGGTTTTCGTCTCCCACAGGGCCTTGCCGGTTTCGCGGCTGATGGCCTCGGCCATTTCGGGGGCGCGGTCTTTCAGGACGGCCTGATAGCGTTTCACCGCGTCGATGCGGTCCTGACGCGGGCGGTCGGCCCAGTCGGGGAAGGCGGCGCGGGCGGCCTCGACGGCGGCGCCGACCTGTTCCGTGGTGGCGGCTTCGCCTTCCCAGACGGTTTCGCCGGTGGCGGGGTTGGTGGAAACGAAGTGGGTCATTTGAGTTCTCCCCTTCTCCCCTCGGGGGAGAAGGTGGGCGGCGGAGCCGCTCGGATGAGGGGACGGGTGGAAATGGGGGCGCGATGGGCTGACGTCGAGAGTGGGGCAGGCGTCCCCCTCATCCGTCTCGCTACGCGAGCCACCTTCTCCCCCGAGTGGAGAAGGAAGAAGGCGGCGGGGCTCACGACTTCACCCGAACCGTATCGCCGTCCTTGATCTTGAGGGCGGCGGCGACGTCGGGGGTCATGCGGGCCAGGTCGCCGTCGATCAGGACGCGGGCGCGGACTGCGCGGAAGGCCGAGACGCTGTCGGTTGAGACGAGGGAGGGCAGTTCGACCTCGACCGAGTTCTCGATGCGGGCGGTCAGGACGCGGGCGTCGCGGACGGTGCGGATGTTGTCGCGGCCGCAGGCCACGGTCGGACCGGCGTCGAAGATGTCGACCAGGCCGTTGGGGCGGAAGCCCTCGGATTCCAGCAGGGCCATGGCGGGCACGCCCTGAGGGTGGACCTTGCCGATCACGGCGCGGGCCGGTTCGGGCAGCAGGTCGATGTAGATGGGGTGGCGCGGGGCCAGGTCGAGGATGAACTGCTTGTCGGTCGAGCCGGTCATGCGGTCGGCGTCGTCGAAGTCCATCGGGAAGAACTTGTGCGCCACATGGTCCCAGAAGGGGCAGTAGCCGTCGGGGGTGAAGACGCCGCGCAGTTCGGCCAGGACGTTGTCGGCGAACAGATCGGGCTGGGCGCCGATCAGCATGTAGCGCGACTGGCTGAGCAGACGCCCGGCGCCGCCCTTGCGACGGTCGGCCTTGAGGAAGAGGGAACCGACCTCGGTCCAGCCGGTGCATTCATTCACCAGGACCAGGGTCTGATGGTTCAGCTTCACGCCCAGCGACGGCGACTGGACGGTGTTGTTGACCACGCGGAACGAGAAGAAAGGTCGCTTCAGCCCCACCGTCGCCTTGACCGAGCCGATGCCGTCGATGTCGCCCGTGTCGCCGTCTTCCAGCATCAGGGTGTACCAGGCCTCTTCCGGCGCGATCCTGCCCTCGAAGCTGGCCTGGCTGAGTTCCAGACGCTCGCTGAGGACGTCGGCGTCCTCGGGCAGGCTGGTGAAGCCGGGGCCGGACAGGATGGCCAGTTCAAGCAGGTGATGAAGGTCGGCGGGACCGGCGGGGCGAACAACGAGCATGCGGTTACATGGTCTCCAGTCGGAGCTGTTTCAGTTTCAACGCGTCAATCTCGCCCGAGGCGATCTTGCACAGGATCAGGGCGGACAGTTGCGCGCGTTCGATGAAGCTGGCGGGCCAGGCGAACTCCTGATCCGAGTGGATTTCGCCGCCGACGACGCCCAGGGTGTCGACATTGGGCAGGCCCGCGGCGTGCAGGTTGTTGCCTTCGCAGACGCCGCCTGACGGCTTCCAGGCGATGGTCTGGCCCAGCAGTTCGCCCGCGTCACGGACGGCGTGGAACAGGGCGGTCTGGCTGGCGTCCATCGGCTTGGGCGCGCGGGTCATGCCGCCGTGCAGGTCCAGGGTCAGGCCGGGGAAGGGGGGCTCGGCGGCGATGGCGCGCACCGCGGCGTTGATCCAGTCGGAGGCCGCCTGATCCGGCACGCGGACGTTGAAGCGGACCACGGCGTTGTCAGCCACGACGTTCAACGCGCCGCCGCCGGCGATCTTGGCCACATTGACGGTGACGCCCTCGCGCTGGCCGTTCAGGCCGTGCAGGCGGGCGGCGATCATGGCGGCGCCGGCGACCGCATTGGCGCCCTCATGGAAGGCGCGGCCCGCGTGGGCGGCCTTGCCGGTGACGATCAGGTGGAAGTTGCCGCTGCCCTTGCGCTCGCCGGCCAGGGTGCCGTCGGACAGGGCCGGCTCATAGGTCAGGCCGACGTGGCCGCGCGCGCCCAGTTGGGCCAGCAGGGGGGCCGAGGCGGGCGAGCCGATCTCTTCGTCGGGGCTGAGCAGCACGGTCCAGCCGACGCGGGCCTTGTCCGGGTGGGTTTCAAACGCTTCCAGCGCGGCCAGCATGACGCTGATCCCGCCCTTCATGTCGGCCACGCCGGGCCCGTTCAGGGCGCCGTCGGCGCGCGTGACGACCGTCTGGAAGGCGCTGTCGGCGGGGAAGACGGTGTCGTAGTGGCCGGTCAGGACGATCTGGATCGGCGCCTCGGGCCGGGCGGTGAGGGTCAGGCAGTCGGCGAAAGCTTCGGGGATCACGGCGCCGCTGTCGGCCACGGTGGTCGAGCCTTCAGTCGGCACGCGCACGACGGCGGCGGGCAGGCGGCGCGCCTCGGCCTCCAGCACGTCCAGCATGCGCGCCAGACCGGCGGCGTTGCGGCTGCCGGAGTTGATATGGGCCCAGTCGATGGTCCGCGCGACGATCAGGTCGCCCTGGGCCGCGACGTGGTCGAGAACGGCCTGGTCGTGAGGTTCGATCCGCATAACGGCGACACTAGACGGGGGGCGGGCAAAGGTGAAGGCGGGGCGGTTTCTCGCTCACGGCCTTGGGAAAGCGGGCGCGCGCGGGATAGGTTTGCCGCCGCAGTCGAGGAGTCGCGCATGAACCGTCGTTTCAGCTTTCCCAATCCGTTCGGTCCCGTCGATTCGGAAGCGACAGCGGCGGCGATGGCGCGCCTCAGCGCCGTGGCCTTCTGGGTATGGGCGGGGGCGGGTCTGATGCAGGCGGGACTGGTCTGGTACGCCTCGGACGCCGCCTATGCCGAGTTTCGCGGGGCGACGACGGGGTTCGCCGTCTTCTTCGCCCTGATCGCGGCAGGTCTGGGCTGGGCGCAGTGGCGTCGGCCCAACCGCATCCTGCCGGTCTTCGGCCTGGCGTGGGCGCTGTATGAGTTGAGTTCTACGGGCGTCAGCCTGCTGGTGGGCGCGCCGCTGGGCGTGGCGGGCGTGCCGGTGTGGGGCGGCCTTGTCGCGTCGACGGCCATGCTGGCGTGCGCCGTCCTGCACGTCGGCGGGCTGCGCGGTACGGCGGCGATGGCGCGACTTGCCACGGCGCCGGTTACTTCTAAGAGGTAGGTCTTTGCCAGCCGGGGGCGATGATGAACCAGAATGTGAAGCTGTGGCTGCGCGCGGCCAATCCCTTTATGCCGCCGCGCGGCATGGTCGAAGCGCAGAGGGCGGCGCGGGTCGGGGCGGTCGCCTTGGGGATCAGCGTCGTGCAGGTGCTAGCAGCCGTACCGCTGATGCCGGCCCGCATGGCGCAGGTCATAAAAATGATGGCGCAGGGAACAGACATTCCTGCCGGAAACCAAGCCTTCACTGAGGCTATCATCGTGGCGATGACGCCAATGATGATGATCGGCGCCCTGGCGTTTTCGATCTTCTATCTTGTTCTGGCGGTGGTGCAGTGGCGCAAGATGACCTGGGTGATCCCGGCCGTCATGCTCGCCTTCGTGGGTTACGGCCTGCTCAGCGCGCTGGGCGGGTTCGTGATGCTCGGCGGGGGGATGGCGAAGTTGTATTCCGGCGTCACGGTCGTCCGGTGGATCATCAATCTCGGGATCATAGCCATGTATGTCGCAGCCTTCCGGGGCGGACGCGCGTTTGAGAAACTGAAGCGAGCACAATGATGACCGTCACCATCTTCCACAATCCGAAATGCTCGACCTCGCGCAAGGCGTTGGAGTTGCTGCAGGAGAAGGGCGTTCAGCCGACCGTGGTTGAATACCTGAAGACCGGCTGGGACGCGGCGACGCTGGATCGGCTGGCCAGGGAGACGGGCGCGGGCCTGTCGGGGATGCTGCGCAAGCGCGAGGCCAAGACGGGCGAACTGCTGGAGAGCGGCGCGTCCGATGATGTGATCCGCGCGGCCATGATCGCCGAGCCGGTGCTGGTCGAGCGGCCCATCG
>RCUH01001909.1_pt1 | contig 13793 bp, 11 predicted proteins | sample 2166191 | NCBI WGS metagenome assembly RCUH01 (sample SAMN09932848, study PRJNA488358) | compost metagenome | feature: garden; material: soil; isolation source: compost soil in an enriched community after 214 h of incubation | place: Germany: Experimental Botanical Garden Goettingen | collected...
AGCTGGTAGAGCAATACACTTTTAATGTATGGGTCCTGGGTTCGAATCCCAGCCGGGTCACAATTTACGCAAGTAAATTTTTTTCATATTAATATTTTGTGATTTGGTGTAAGAAACTTCTTGAATAAAGAAGTTTCTTTTTTTTTGTCCAAATCCTAAATTATTAATCCAAATGTAAATTGTCAATCAATCTTACATTACCAACATTTACCACGATGAAGGCGCGGAAATCATCATCTGCAGAAAAGAAATCTACTTCTTTCAATGTTCCTTCTTCCGCAATCAGGAAATATTCCAAATCCATATTTTCATTGTCAAAAATCTCTTCAACTCTGGTTTTGATTTCTGGAACAGAGATGACGCGGAACCATTCATTTACTCTTTTCAGAGTTTGATAGATAAGCGCTGAGGTTTCTTTTTCAATTTCGGAAAGTCGCATATTTCTGGAGCTCATCGCCAACCCGTTTTCTTCCCTATGGATTTTCACACCGTGAATTTTTATTTTCAAATCCAGAACCTCTACCAATTTTTCAATGATTTTCAGTTGTTGAAAATCTTTTTCACCAAAATAAGCATTGTCTGGCTGAACTTGTACAAACAATTCTTCCACAACGGTTCCAACACCGTCAAAATGGCCAGGTCGTGCGGCGCCTTCCATCTCATTCTCTATTCCTCCGAAGTCATAGTGTTTTCGATCCATTCCATTGGGGTAGATGTCTTCAACTCCCGGGACGTAAACTGCATCCACAAATCTCGAATCTTCCAATTTTTTGATGTCATCTTCCACAGTTCTCGGATATTTTTCCAAATCTTCCGGATTATTAAATTGTGTGGGATTTACGAAAATAGAGGAAACTACGATGTCGTTATCTTTTCTAGCTTCTTCGTAGAGTGAAATGTGTCCGGCGTGCAGAGCGCCCATTGTTGGGGCAAATCCGATGGTTTTCTGCTGGTCTTTTTGGGATTGGATATAATTGGAAAAAGAATTCTTGTCGTAGAATACTTGCATAGTTTATTATTTTATCAATCAAAGATAATCGTTTTTGCAAATTCTGAGATAAGTTAATGTCGAATAATCACGCTTTTCATCATAAGTCATTGAAAATAATAATTATATGGTGTTTTTGCGAATTGAAATCATTAATTAAGCTGTTTATCTGTCAAAATTTAACATTTTCAGTGAAGTAACGTATTGATTTTGAATATGTTTCGACGGCGAGTATTAATATTAATGAAATTAAATAATTTGATTTAATTTTTTGTAATTTTGCAAAATGAAGATTTTATACTTCAACTAAAGTAAATTTTATGCCTAATCAAAAGATTTTATACGTTACTACAGAAATGTTCCCTTACCAAGAAGACACTAATATGGGAAGTTTGGTACACAAAATGGCGCTGAAAATGCACGGAAGTGGTAACGATGTCAGGGTTTTTATGCCCAGATTCGGACAAATAAGCGAAAGAAAATTCCAGTTGCACGAGGTAATTCGTCTTTCTGGGATGAACATTATTATCAATGACTTAGACCAACCTTTGATTATCAAAGTAGCATCTTTACCAGGCGAACGTCTTCAAGTTTATTTTATTGATAATGAAGATTACTTCAAAAGAAAACAATATTATTTTGATGACGAAGGAAAAGCATTTGAAGATAATAATGAGAGAGCTATCTTCTTCGCAAGAGGTGTGATAGAAACAATCAAAAAACTGAATTGGGTTCCAGACGTGATTCACCTGAATGGTTGGATGTCTGCTTTGATTCCAATCTATTTGAAGACTTATTACAAAGACGATACTTATTTCAATGATACCAAAATTGTACTTTCTGTTTACAACGAGGACGATGTTGAGTTGAGCAGTAATACAAAAGAAATTCTAGCTTTTGATAATATTTCTGATCTACAATCGTTAGATAATCCTAGCTTCCTAAACTTTGTGAATGATAGTATGCAGTTTGTGGATGTCATCGTAAAAGGAAATGAGTTTTTGGAAGAAAAATTAGATGAAGCTTACGGAAAAGCAGAGGCCGAAAAATCGGACTATTTGAATGCTGATTCCATAGCTACAGTTTATTAATTACTATTTTTTTATAATGATAAAGATAAAAGCTTTGATGAAGGTGATCCCGTTTTTGGTAATGGGAATGGTGGTTTTGAATTCTTGTGAAGGTGACTTGGATGATCTTGGGTCGCAACTTGTAGAGGGAGGCGCATCTGATGGTGTTGATAAAATGTACGGCCTTGTTGCTTACAATATTAATAATAATGATACCATTCAGACTGATGCTTCAAGAATTGATAGTGTGACAGTTGGTGCTTTTAATGAGCAAGTGTTTGGTGGGCAAAAAGTGTCTTATATTACCCAGCTTAGATTGAATGCTTACGATCCAGACTTCGGGACAAATCCCGTAATCGATTCTGTAGTTTTGACGTTGAAACCAAGATATGAAACTGCTACTGATTCTCTTACTACAACAACAAATGAAGATTATGTTTATCCAGATGGAGCGGTTGCTGCAAAGAAAGTGGTTGTAACTTATCCTGTAAGAAAATATGGTAAATATAAAATGGGAGGCCAGAAAACTCAACTCACTGTAAAAGTGCATGAAGTTAATGATTTCTTAGGTGCATCTACGGACAAAGTGATTTCAAATAAAGCTATTTCATTAGGATCAGAAATTGGATCTAAGAATTTCAATGGAACTGTCAATTCTGTGCTTATCATAAAAGATACAGACGGAACTGAATTGGTGAAGAGAGAAGTTTCTTACAGAATGAAATTGGATAGTGCATTTTTCCAAAGCAAAATTATTGCTAAGAAAGGTGATCAGGTTTTAAAAGATGCCGCATCTTTCATCAGATATTTCAAAGGAATTAGTATTTCTGTAGCAGAAAATGACGGCTATCTTTTCTCAATGAGACCTAATGATGCGGCGATTACTATTTATTATAAAAATGATGTGACTACAGATGGTGTAGTTGCACGTACAAAAGCAGAATTAGCGATGAGTTTAGGGTCAGGAAATGTACATATAAGCAAAATTGCTTATGACAGAGCTGGTTCTGATTATGCCTCTGCAATGTCACCGGTAGGAATGCCAAATGATGTGAGTGGTGATCAATTGATTTATTCTCAGGGAATGGGCGGTGCCGGTTTTGGACTTAAGATTCCAGCAGCTACAATTGCGGAGTTGAAAAATATGTACAAAAACGAAAAAGTTGGAATTGTGTCTGCAAAAATTAGAGTTTATAATGATGCTGATAAATGGAACAATTCTTACAGAAAACCAAGTAGTTTATTGGTAAAGGAAAAAGATTCTACAAGATTCCTTCCAGACATGACAGAATTGGCTGGAACAGGATATTCACTGATCAGAACTGCAAATCTTTCTACAAAAGATGCTTACTATGACATCGGAATTACTGCTTCTTTGAAAAAAATCATCGAAGACGAAAGTTATGATGTTTCTAAAGGAAAAGATTTCATAATCAATCTAGGAAGTTACTCAGTTGATGCTTCTACTGGAAATCTATTAGGACAGGATTTCAACAGTAGGGCCTACACGCCAAACCGAATTGTTCTGAAAGGTACAGATCAAAGCAAAATTGGTCAAATATTACCAAAAGAATCTAAGACAGCTCAATTAAGATTAATATATACAAAAAAATAAAAACTGATAACATATGTGTGGAATTGTTGGATATACAGGTTTTCGAGACGCCTATGATATTGTAATTAATGGATTGCGCCGTTTAGAATATCGTGGTTACGATAGTGCCGGAGTTGTTCTGGAGACTGAAGGTGGAAATTTCGAAGTGAAGAAAACCAAAGGTAAAGTTGACGATCTTGTTGCTATTTCAAAAGGTTTAAAAAGTACTTCGAAAATAGGAATGGGACACACAAGATGGGCGACACATGGGATTCCAAGTGATCAGAACTCTCATCCTCATGTTTCCAACAACGGAAAAATTGCTTTGGTTCATAATGGTATTATAGAAAATTATGATACGATTAAAACCATGCTTATCAACAAGGATTTTGAATTTAAGTCTGAAACTGATACAGAAGTTCTAGTTAATCTAATCCAATATTTCATGGATAAAGAATTAACATTGGACTTTTCCGAAGCTGTGAGATTTGCACTTAATGAAGTTTATGGTGCATACGCAGTTTCTGTAATGCACGAAGATTTTCCAGGAGAATTGGTTGTTGCGAGATTGGGATCACCATTAGCAGTTGGTATTGGTGAAAACGAATATTTCGTGGCTTCAGATGCTTCCCCGTTCGTTGAGTTTACAAAGGAAGCTGTTTATCTGGAAGAAGGTCACATGGCAACTATTTCTTTAGAATCAGGGATTGATATCAGAACAATCACAGAAAATACTAAGATTGAGCCAGCCATTCAAGAATTGAAACTCAATCTTGAGCAGATTGAAAAAGGTGGATACGAACATTTCATGTTAAAAGAAATTTTCGAGCAACCAAAATCTATCCTTGATACAATGAGAGGAAGATTGCTTGCGGATGAAGGCATCATCAAAATGGCAGGAATCTGGGATCACCTAGAAAGATTGACCAATGCTGAAAGAATTATCATCATCGCCTGTGGAACTTCTTGGCATGCAGGACTTATTGGAGAATATCTAATAGAAGAGTTTGCAAGAGTTCCTGTAGAAGTAGAATACGCATCAGAATTTAGATACAGAGATCCAATCATCAGTTCCAAAGATGTAGTAATTGCAATTTCACAATCTGGAGAAACTGCAGATACAATGGCAGCTATCAAGCTTGCTAAAGAAAAAGGAGCTTTCGTATTTGGAATTTGTAATGTCGTAGATTCTTCTATCGCAAGATACACAGATGCAGGTGCTTACACACACGCTGGTCCAGAGATTGGAGTAGCTTCTACAAAAGCATTTACAGCGCAGTTGACTATTTTATCATTGATTGCTATCAAGTTAGGTAATCATAATGGTAATTTAGGCAAAGCCGATTTCATGAGATTAATTACCGAGCTAGAAGCTATTCCTAAGAAGGTGGAAGAAGTATTAAATTCTGTAGATGATGTAGTGAAAAATATCGCTAAAAAATTTGCAGACGCAACCAACTTCCTTTATTTAGGAAGAGGTTACAACTTCCCTGCAGCTTTGGAAGGTGCGCTTAAACTTAAGGAGATTTCTTATATCCACGCAGAAGGTTATCCAGCTGCCGAGATGAAACATGGGCCAATTGCTTTGATTGATGAGAATATGCCAATCGTTATCATTGCTCCAAAAATCGGACATTATGATAAGATTGTAAGCAATGTTCAAGAAATTAAAGCGAGAAAAGGAATTGTAATCGCAGTGATTAATAAAGGAGACACTCAGGTATCTGCAATGGCAGACTATATTATTGAGATTCCAGAGACATCTGAATGTTTCTCACCTATCTTGGCATCTGTACCATTACAACTTCTATCTTACTATATTGCAGTAGAAAGAGGAGCTAATGTAGATCAGCCTAGAAACCTTGCAAAATCAGTTACTGTAGAATAATTTCACGCTTTGTGAAATATTCTTTAACAATTTACGTTTTGAATAAAAATTGATAATTATTCATAAAAAAAATTATATATTTACCGCTTAATTTCTTTAAAATAGGATGAAAAGGATATTACTAATATTATTGTCAACGTCGGTTATTGTTTCTTGTTCCAAAGGAGGAGGAAAAGGTATAACTGGCAACCCAGGTATTAAGGGAGAACTTGTTCCGAGAGGATCATCAAAATCATTTGTTGCAGAAAGACCTTATGGGATGGTTCCAGTACCTGGAGGCTCCTTTGTAATGGGTATGGCTGATCAGGATTTTGCCGCTACACCGGAAAAAGCAATGCCTAAAACTGTTACAGTAAATTCCTTTTTTATGGATGAAACAGAGGTAACTAATGCAGAATACAGATTGTTCATCAATGCTGTGAGAGATTCTATTGCCAGAGGCTTACTAGCTGAGGCTGCAGGAGAAGGTGGCGGAGATGGAGAAGGTGGCAACGGTGGATCTATTGCGGATTACGCTTATGCGGGCAAAAAAACTGGAGATGAAGCTTCACCATATCAGCAATTTTTGGAATCACAAGGAGGTAGAGATGGTTATGATGAGTCAAAAAGATTGGACAAAAAAGTACCATTGACATATAACACTTCTGCTTATCCAGACGAAAAATATGCAGAGGTTTTAGAATCTATGTATTTGCCGGCTGAGAAAAGAATTAACAACGAAAGAATCATCGATTGGTCTAAGATCAAATACAACTATCAGTGGGAAGATGTACTTTCTGCAGTTAAAGACAAGGACAGAGGTGCAAACTATCTTAAAAAAGAAAGCATCGCTGTTTATCCAGATACAACTGTTTGGGTAAGAGATTTCAATTATGCATATAACGAACCTTTGTTGGATCAGTATTTTTGGCATAATTCATATAAAGAATATCCGGTTGTTGGTGTAACTTGGGATCAGGCAAGAGCATTTTGTGATTTCAAAACTAAAATCAAAACTGATTATAATAACAGTTTGAAAAAGAAAAAACAAAAAGCAATGAGATTCCGTCTTCCGACCGAAGCTGAATGGGAATATGCTGCAAAAGGAGGAATTGAAAATGCTACTTACCCTTGGGGTGGACCTTATTTGCAAGATGATAGAGGATGTTATTTGGCAAACTTCAAACCAAAAAGAGGTTCTTACATGGAGGATGAAAAGAAAGGAAACTATGTTTACACAGCACCTGTGAAAAAGTTCCCTAAAAATGGATACGGACTTTATGATATGGCAGGAAATGTTTCAGAGTGGACAGAGTCTCCTTACAGCAACTCTACTTATGAATTTTCTTCTACTTTGAATCCTTATTTGTCCAACCAAGCTTACAGAGAGTCTAAGAAAACCGTAAGAGGTGGATCTTGGAAAGATGTAGGATATTTACTAATGACTGGTTACAGAGATTGGGAAAGAAAAGACTCAGCGAGAAGTTTCATCGGATTTAGAACCATTCAAGATATCCCTTCTGGAGCTGGAAAATTTAAAAGAACTACAAGATAATTAACTAACTATTACTAACTAAAAACTTAAAAAAGAACATGTTTAAAACTAAAGATTCAATCACGAATTTTGTGTATTCGTTTGGTGCTGCTATCGTAATTTTGGGAGCTCTATTCAAAATGACTCACTGGAGTCTGGGTCCAATTACAGGTAACGTTGCCCTTGCTGCTGGTTTGATCACAGAGGCGCTTATCTTCTTATTCTTCGCATTCGATCCACCAAAATCTGAAGAAAGCTACGCTTGGGAAAATGTGTACCCAGAATTATTAGACGAAACTGCTGAGAGACAACCTAAAAAAGTTATTGCTAAAGTAGAAAACAAAGAATTGGAAGTGTCTTTGTCTGATAAACTTGACAAAATGTTGGCTGATGCTAAATTAGATGTTACTTTATTCGAAAGATTGAGAGGAGGAATTGATAAATTCTCATCTTCAGTAGATCAAATCAACCAAACAGTTGACGTTTCTGCTTCTACTCACAAATACAATGAGCAACTTAACTTGGCTGCTTCTCATTTGGAAAGTATGAATGCTTTGTACGCACTTCAATTGGAGCAAGGTCAAAAACAATCAGAATTCAGTAAAAAATATGTTGAAGATATTCAAAAATCTGCTGCTCATTCTGAAAAATTCAACGAAGAATTGCAAGGACTTACAGGTAATCTAAATAATCTTAATAGAGTTTACGGAGGAATGCTAAGCGCGATGAAGTCTTAATCCCTATCATTTTAATTTTTGTTTAACAATTAATTTAATTTATTAAAATGGCAGGAGGAAAACAGACACCACGTCAGAAGATGATTAACCTGATGTACTTGGTTTTCATTGCGATGCTAGCGATGACAATCGATCAGCAGATCATCAGATCATATAAAGATACAAATCAGTCGTTAACTGATACAAGATTAACGGTTGAAGATAAAAACGATAACATCTTTAAGAAAACTCTAGAAGCAAAAGCAGTTTCTTCTCCAGAGTCTTACGAACCATTATTAGGTCAATATAAAACTTTAGAAGCAAAAACGAATGATTTAGTTGCTTTTATAGAAGGAATTAAAAATAAGATGAGCACTGAAGCAGAGTATAACGCTTCTTTGCCTATTGAAGAAAGTATCGCTGCGCTTAATAATACCGAGCCGTCGACTACTAACTTCTTTAAAGACGGTGACGAAAAAACACCTTCTAAAACTTCTCAAGATTTAAAAACTAAAGTCGATGATTTAAGAAATTTTATCGTTTCAACTTTTGGAACAAGTCAACAACTTAAAGCTGTTGCTGATAGGGCTCAAAAAACATTAATTGTTGATTTTCCTAAAGGTGATAAAAGAAGTACCCAAGGATGGATTCAGTATAAGTTTTACAATCAGCCTTTAGTTGCTGCGCTTTCTAACTTGGAGATTCTTCAATCAGAAGCTAGAAACTTGCAGTCTGATGCTTTGACTTCTATGTTGCAAGAAAAAGTGGATGCAGATATTAAGTTTGATGCTTACGAAGCTTTGGTTTCTGGACCTAGTTCAGTGATGAAAGGTGAGCCGGCAGAAATTAAAGTTGCAATTGGAACTTTCGCAAGTTCTGTTCCCGGATTATCAATTACTGGTGCTAAGGTTGTAAATGGTCAAGGTATCATTACGCCAGGAACAGGAACAGTTGGAGCTCAAGAATTAAAAGGACAGATTTCATTTACAGATAAGAATGGTAAAGTTCATACATTACCTTATGCCCACACATTGAATGTTGTTTCTGGAGCAGAAGCATTGAAAGAACAAAGTGGTGCAATCTTAGCAGCTGATAAAATGAATGTTTTATACAGAGGCTTATCTAACCCTATTTCAGGATCAATCTTAGGAGCAGATCTTAGTGCAACCACATTATCAGCAGCTGGTGCTTCTGTAAGTGGAAGCAACGGAAAATGGAACGTGACACCTGGAGGAGGAAATGAAGTGACACTTACCATTGCTGGAAAATCTCCAAGTGGAAAAGTAATTTCTCAACCTTTCAAATTCAGAGTTAAAAATATCCCTCCACCAAGAGGAGAGATCAGAGGTAAGAGCTACGATGTAATGCCTGCGAATATGATTTCAAAACAAACTTTGACGGCAACGCTTAAAGATTTTGATTTCCCAGTGACATTTAGCGTAGTAAGCTTCAAAGTAAAAGTACCTGGAAAAGCTGTAATGTCTGTAAATGGTAATTCATTGGCACCAGTAGAATCTTTGACAAAAGGATTGAGATCTGGCGACAACATTGCAATTTTCGATGTTCAAGCGACAGCACAAGGTTTAAGTGGCGTTGTACTTCCTAACATTGGAGGTGTAGTGATTAGTGCACTTTAATTTATTTTAAAAAGTTATTATCAATTTATTGATTTTAGATTCAATATTTATTATGAAAAAGATTTTATATAGTTTAATTTGTCTTTCCTCAACAATGGCTTTTGGTCAAAGTAGCATTCTTAATGCTAGTTCTCCACAGACATTTAGAGAAGAACGTGAGGTCAAGAAAGATAGTATTACACCTCTTAAATACGGTTTTATCGAAGATAAAGACATCTTAAGAAGTATGGTGGTATGGGAAATAATTGATATGAATGATAAGATCAATCAGCCTTTTTATCATAATAGTGACGGTCTTGTAACACAGAACAAATCGCTTTATCAAGTATTATTGGAATCTGTGAACAATGGTAAAATCAAAGAAGTGTATTCTGGCGATGATTTTACTACCAGACTTACCCCTGAAGGAATTGCTGCGGCGACTTCTGTTCCAATGGTAGATAACTATTTTACAGAAATCCTAAATGCAAACAAGATCAGTGATGCAGAAGCGCAAAAACTTTTAAAATATTTCACATCTGCTAGAGGAACTGGTAACAAACAGGTAGAGGGAATGTTTATGAAGTATTCCACAAGACTGACTGATGTTTTAGAGTTTAATGGATCTGCTCAACCTACAGCTTCTGAAGAAACAGTGACTACTGGTAAAGGCAAGAAGAAGAAAACTGTAAAAAAGAAAGTTAGTACTCCTAGTATTGAACCAGGAACAATGTTGGTAAACTTGGATGGTTCTTGGTACAAAATCAAGAAAACCGATGTTGATGCCAATGTTGGATTTGCGGAAACCACTACTGAGAAAGTTAAAGCACTTAAGTTGATGGGAATGTGGTATATCGATAAAAGAGATACACAACTTAGATACAGATTGCTCGGTATTGCAGCAATGGGAGAAGATCCGAATTCAGCAATCTTGAAAGCTGAAAGAGCGCAACAGATGCAAGAGTCTGGAGCACCTATGGATCCTTCAATCTTAAATGAAGCTGGTGATTTGATCGATCTTTTCTGGATCTACTATCCGGATGCAAGACAGGTTTTATCTAGCAACTTTATTTTCAATGCTAAAAACTCTACATCTGACATTACTTTTGATGATGTCTTGAATGCAAGAAGATTTTCAGCTGTAATTTATAAGTCTGATAATGGTCTTGGTAGAGGAGGAAGTGGTATCATTGATGAATATATCCCTGCTGACGCTGACGGACAATTAGAAGAAAGTGATAGAATCAAAGCACAGATTCTTCAAATGGAAAACGATATGTGGAATTACTAAGATTTCTCATAGTCCAAATAGAAAAACCTGAGTATCTTTACTCAGGTTTTTTATTTTTATGGATCAGGTAGATTATATCATTGTTGGAGGCGGATTTGCAGGATTTTTCCTAGCGCATCAATTACAGAAGAATAACAAATCGTTTGTGATTTTCAATGGTGATCAGATTTCGGGTTCTCACATTTCTGCCGGGGTTTGTAATCCGGTTATCCTAAAGAGATTTAGTACGTTTTGGAAATCCAAAGACCAAATGGATTATCTCGAAACCATATTTTCCGAGATAGAAAATTACACAGGAAAAAACTATATCATCCACGAACCTGTTGCGCGAATTTTCCACGATGAAGCAGAAAAGAAACAATGGCTTAAGAATTCCAACAAAGAAGATTTGAAGCCATTTTTGGACAATGATTTTATAACTTTAGATTCTGTAGAAAATCCATTAGAATCAGGAATTGTAAAGAATTCTTGCAGGATAGATGTTGAGAATTTCTTTAAAGATATGTTCAATTATTTTGATGATAAAGGGCTTTTGATCAAGGAGTCTTTCGATCATAACTCTATTGATTTTGAAAATTCCATTTACAACGATCTGAAATTTCAAAATATCGTTTTCTGCGAAGGCATTCATACTAAAGATAATGCTTATTTTTCTACAGTTCCAGTTCTGCCAAATAAAGGACATTGCTTAGAAGTTAAAATTGACAGCAATGTTGATCCTTATATTATCAAGAAAAAACATTTCCTCTTTTCCCTTTCGAATGATCGATTTTACTATGGTGGAACTTATGACAGATTCGATCAGTCGGAAGATATTAATCCAGAATTTGTTGAAGAATTAGAAATTGGATTGCAGGCTTTTTATAAAAACGATTATTCAATTTCGGAAATCAAAACGGCTTTTAGAGCAACTGTTGATGACAGAAGACCGATTCTCGGAACACATTCAGAATTCAAAAATCTACACATTTTCAACGGGCTTGGCGCAAGAGGCGTTCTCAATGGAACCTATTTTTCCAAAGTGATGTTTGACTATTTGGAAAGTGAAATCGAACTCGATGCGGAAATCGATGTTAAAAGATTTTATTAAAATGATTTTTTCTCATTAATCATATTATACTAATTTGGTAAGATATATCCGAATCATTAACTTTGCACCGAGTAAAGACTTAAAAATGAACGAGGATTTAAAATCAATCTTTCAAAGCTTATTAGATAATAACATTCAAGACCAATCAATCGATGAAGTCCTGAATCACATTACAAAAATTTTCCCCACAGAAACTTGCTTTTCTACGAGTTTCAGTATGGAAGATCAAGTGATAACTGATTTTGTGAAAAATTCTGACGTCAAGATTTTTACTTTAGACACAGGTCGCCTTTTCGAAGATACTTACAACACTTGGACTTTAACAAAGTCAAAATATAAAGTTTCCATAAAAGCCTATTATCCAAATCAGGAATTGCTGGAACCGTTCATTCAGGAAAACGGACCAGATTCTTTTTACACTTCCGTGGACAATAGGAAAGCTTGTTGCGACATCAGAAAAGTTCAACCGTTGAAAAGAGCTTTGGCTGGAAACAAAATTTGGATCACCGGATTGCGTGCAGAACATTCGCCAGATCGGGAAAACCTTCAACAATTTGAGTGGGACGAGTCCAACCAGATTATCAAATTCCATCCGCTTCTGTTTTGGAGCACACAAGAAGTCAAAAATTACATCAAAGAAAAGCAGATTCCTTACAATATCCTTCACGACAAAGGATTTGTCAGCATTGGCTGTGCGCCTTGTACTAGAGCTATTCAGCCGGGAGAGGATTTCCGCGCCGGAAGATGGTGGTGGGAAGACGCTAGCAAAAAAGAATGCGGACTGCACGTTCACAAATAACAATTAATTACAATTAAAATGTCAAAATATCATTTGGATTATCTGGAGCAACTAGAATCCGAAGCCATTCATATTTTCAGGGAAGTTGCGGGGCAGTTTGAACGTCCTGCTTTACTTTTCAGTGGTGGGAAGGACAGTATTACGTTGGTACATTTGGCTTTGAAGGCTTTTCGTCCCGGCAAATTTCCTTTCCCATTGGTTCACGTAGATACAGGTCATAATTTCCCCGAAGTTCTGGAATATCGAGATCAACTTGCTGAGCAGATCGGCGAGAAACTCATCGTCCGAAAGGTGGAAGATACCATCAAAGAAAAAGGATTGACCGAGCCAAAAGGCAAATTGCCAAGCAGAAATGCACTTCAAACCTTTACACTTTTGGATACAGTAGAAGAATTCGAATTCGACTGTTGCATCGGCGGTGGAAGGCGAGATGAGGAAAAAGCCAGAGCCAAAGAAAGAATTTTCTCCGTTCGTGACGATTTCGGGCAATGGGATCCGAAACTTCAGCGCCCCGAACTTTGGAATACCTACAATGGGAAGATCCACAAAGGCGAACAAGTGAGAGCTTTCCCGATCAGCAACTGGACAGAATTGGACGTTTGGAATTATATTTTGAAAGAAAAAATTCAATTGCCATCCATCTATTTTTCGCACGAGAGAGAAGTTCTCAATTTCGATAACCAATTCATCGCAATGAATGAATTCGTAAATCTTGACGAAAATGATGTGGTAACTACCGAAAAAGTCCGCTACAGAACAGTTGGCGATATGACTTGCACCGCAGCAGTTTTGTCGGAAGCCAGCAATTTGGAACAAGTAATTGCCGAAATCATCACGACCAAAACAAGCGAAAGAGGAGAAACAAGAATAGACGACAGAACCTCCGAAGCCGCAATGGAAGACAGAAAAAAAGCGGGTTACTTCTAAAATTAATGATTAATGATAATTGATAAATGATTAAGTAATGAAATATATTAAAATCAATTATCAATTATAAACTATCAATTATAATTAAAAATGGACATACTTAGATTCATAACTGCCGGAAGTGTAGACGACGGAAAAAGCACACTCATCGGGAGATTACTATACGACAGCAAAAACATTCTCATCGATCAGATGGAAGCGGTGGAGCGCGCCAGCAAATTCCGAAACGATGGAAGTCTGGATCTCGCTTTGTTGACAGACGGTTTGCGTGCCGAGCGCGAGCAAGGCATAACCATAGATG
>RCUH01001919.1_pt1 | contig 13715 bp, 12 predicted proteins | sample 2166191 | NCBI WGS metagenome assembly RCUH01 (sample SAMN09932848, study PRJNA488358) | compost metagenome | feature: garden; material: soil; isolation source: compost soil in an enriched community after 214 h of incubation | place: Germany: Experimental Botanical Garden Goettingen | collected...
AGTTAAAGCAGGTACAGATGTGGCATTTTTATATAATGCCGCAGGAGTGAAGCTCCAAAAGATATCCAAGATCGGCCCTGTGGGGAGTATTGTTACCGCAACGCGGGATTATGTAGGTGGTATTGAATATAATAATGGTACTATTGATATTGTCCAGAATGCTCTTGGCTATGCGCAGAAGAACGGAACGGGCTATGTATACCATTATAATCTGACGGATCATCTGGGCAATGTGAGGGCTACTTTAAAACGTGGCAGCAGTGCTACAGCTGTTGATGTGGTACAGCGTGATAATTATTATCCATTTGGCAAGCGCAAGGTTGTATTGGGCGGAAATAATAAGTATCTTTATAATGGCAAGGAGATCCAGGGCGAACTTGGGGATCAGCTTGATTACGGAGCGAGGTTCTATGACGCGGAGATTGGACGGTGGAATGTGGTGGATCCGTTGGCGGACAGCTATCATTCCTATTCACCTTACAACTATGCATTGAATGATCCTATAGGTAAACTTGATCCAAATGGCATGTGGGTTGACGTTGCAGGTGGGAAGTTCACTAATGACCCAAATGATATTGCTGAATTTATGCAGCAGATGCAGGGCGGTAATCAAGAAGATCCTCCAAAGAAAAGAGGAAATACTCTAGCCAATGGTCCTGGTTCAATAATTAGAAAATCTGGTAGGAGCCAAGTTCAAAAGGGCGATGGTTCATCTGATAGTTTTCTTGATAATGCATATGAAACGGGTATTGGATTCACGCCCATAGGTACTGTCTTTGATATCAAAGCAGCTATATCTGGAAAGAATATGAGTGAAGAGCAGTTGGCTTGGGGATGGAGATTAGCTGGTGTTATTCCTTTTGTTTCAGAATTTAAAAAAGGTTTTAAAATAATTTCTACAGTTAAGAATGATAAAAAGCTTCTAAAACTTGCTGAGGAAACTTTTGAAGGGAATAAAAAACTTAGAGATGAAGCTAATAATCTTATTTCCCAAATGAATAATGGTAATATGAATCCTGGTACTGGTACTAGGTCTATAGGCGATGGAATTTATGAAGCTAGATCTAGAGGAGGTGCACGTGTTTATTTTAAAAATACAAGTAATGGTATTGTAGAAATAGTAGGATACTCTAATAAGGCAAATCAACAGGCTGTAATTGATAGGCTAATAGAGGTTAATAAAAGTTTAAAAAAGTAAAAATGCAATTTAAAATAATGTTTCCAGCACCATATCAAGTGCTTGATATCTACAATGATAACCTTGATTTAAATATTGTTCTAGAGAACGGTGAAGTTTATTTTGGAACAATGTTTACTTTGCAAAATATCAAGCATCTTATGGAGAGCGATAGTGATATATATTTTTGGGCGACAGATATGCTTATTCTGAAAGATTTGTCTTATGAGAGTATATCTATTGTTGTTAGGGAACTATTAAATGATGGAATACTAGAACAGGTATTTTCAAAAATAGGTACAATAGAATCTATTTTTTCACATTTGGGCTGGAATGATTATTCTGACGTATCATCGTATTTTAAGGAGTAAGATTATTAGTTGTAAATAATAAAACAAGGGGCTGTCTCAAAAATGTGAGATAGCCCCTTTCTTTTATTCAATTTTTCGGTTTCTATTTATTGTTTAAATATTTGATATTCAGTATTTTTATATCAAATATCAGAGACATTTATGGCCAAGCGCGTACCAGTTTTTAAGCCCTACTACCAGGACCAGATCATGGCGATTCCTCCAACACTGGATGAACTGGTATCCAGGTAGCATCCTGTACGGATCGTAAACGATGTTATCAACCGTATCAATATACAGGGGCTCCTGGATGCCTATAAAATAAAGGGCAGTTCTAGTTATCATCCACAGATGTTGTTGAAAGTGCTGGTCTATGGCTATGTGAGCAATGTTTACAGCAGCCGCAAACTGGAGACGGCCTGTCGTGAAAATATCAACTTCATGTGGCTGAGCGGGATGAGTTTTCCGGATCATAATACCATCAACAGATTTCGTGGGGTCCGTTTAAAGGATGCCCTACGCAGTGTATTTGAAGAAGTCGTTAAATTACTGGCTGATGAGGGGTTGTTGAGCATAGAAGATATCTATACCGATGGTACCAAGATCGAAGCGAATGCCAACCGGTATACTTTTGTATGGAAAAAGGCTATCCAGACCAATAAGCAGAAGATGGGGGCAGCATTAAAAGAAATATGGGATTATGCCCAGAGCGTAGCCAAATATGAGGATGAGCTTCCTGAACCTCCGGACCTGACTGAAATTGACAGGGATAAAGTTCAGGCCACTGTGGACAGACTGAATGCTGTGCTGGAGGGGAATCCCTGGGTGAATAAAAAGATGCGGGCGAAATTGCGTTATGCCACCAAGAATTATCCGGGCAAGATAGCGCAGTACCAGGAGCAGGAGGCTGTGCTGGGGGAGCGAAACAGTTACAGCAAGACTGATACGGATGCAACCTTCATGCGTATGAAAGATGACCATATGAACAATGGCCAGCTCAAGCCGGGTTACAATATACAGATATCCACTTCCAATCAATTCATTGTCAACTTTACCATCCACTCAAATCCTACTGATACCAGCACATTGCCCGTACATCTGGCCCAGCATGAACATAGCTACGACAGCTATCCGGATAGCCTTACCGCGGATGCGGGCTATGGGAGTGAGGAAAATTATACTTTTCTGGAGGACAAAGAAACAGCAGCTTATATCAAATACGCATCATTCGATAAAGGGCAAAAAGGAAGCAACAGGGATAAAAATCCATTTTCTGCCGACAAATTGTTTTATAACATTGAACAGGACTGCTATATCTGTCCGATGGGTCAGCGGATGAAGTGTATAGGTGTTTTTAAACAAAAAACATCAACCGGGTTTGAACAGCAGCTCAGGAAATATCAGACCAAAAACTGCGATGGCTGTGCTGCCACAAAAGTACAACCAACAGGATTATCCAGGTAAACCAAAACCTCAACAGACAAAAAGCCAGAGCGCGGGAGCTGCTCAGCAGTGAGCCTGGGATTGCCAAACGAAAGCAACGATGTCACGATGTGGAATCGGTCTTCGGAAATATCAAACAGAACCATGGGTTCCGCCGGTTTATGCTCCGTGGGAAAGAAAAAGTGTCAATAGAATGGGGATTATTGGCTATCGCACAAAATATCCGAAAAAAGGCAGCCTAAAAAAACGCCGCTTTCGACCCCTATTTGGTTCTATGAACCTAAAAACTCATCTTAAGAAAATACTCAATAAAGATCATAGCATAACGAAAAAAAGGGGCCGTATCAAAATAGCTATTTTGATACGGCCCCTTTTGTTGTTTATTGCGCATAGGCTTTTCTGGCCTTGTAGTCTCATAAGTGCATCAAGCACAAGAAATACCTGTTTCTGGTCGTCCTCGGGCATCACGGATATCTCCATGATCCTGCCGAGCGTAGCGGAATCCAGTAGTGTATCAGTCTTTGTCCAAAAGTCATACCTATCAGTCGTTAAAATGCCATATGCTCGGCGTTAACACATATGCAGAAAGACAGTATTTATTTTTTTTCAATTTTAGCCGAATGTTTTTCGATATAATCCCTCATCATCTCACCCGGTTGTTTTCCAACTGCTTTTTCGATGAGTAAAAATTCATAAGGCTCTGGAGCCCCTGTGTTAAAATAAATGTCCTTTAATCGTTGTTCTTCGATTCCAGTCTTTGCAAGTATTTGTTCAAAACTATTCTCCTCATCTGCAATATTTATGTCTTCTTTTTCAAAATTTTCTTGCATGTATTTTCCGAAACTTGTTCTAGGTTTATTTTTCTTTTTTTGTGATGAAACGACTTTCAGTTCAAAACTCCGATGAGGATAAACAAAGTCCCTAGCGTGTTCTATGGTATCGCCAGTATTTACCGCAATTTTATAGAAAGAATTTAATGAAACAGACATCCTCTTTTTATTAATAATTTTACTGATCTCTCCTTCTGATAAGTCTACTTTCTCCCCTAATTTCTTGTTTGTTAAGCCATATTCTATTTTTTTTGAAAGTACATATTTTGAAAACTTATCAATGTCACATAAAATTAATTCCTGCTCTTCCATTATTTTGTAATTATATCTATCATTCCTATTATTGTATTTTGTTTTAAGGAATGATTTGTTTATCTTTGTCTAAGCGATTAGAAAATCATGGCTTTTTAGCCTGATAAACGAAGTTTTCTCGTTCCATAAACGACCAACAGCCAACGAGAGGACCGTGATATCGCCTCATGCTCGAAAAAGTTTCTTACTTTTGTCATAAAGCATGGTGGCGGTCTCGCGTGATCTCTAAATGGCACTCTTCATTGCTAATTGTGGCAATGAGGAGAAGGGTTTGGTCGCCCGATGGATTTAGAGTGCGAGGCTGCTCCTGCTTGTTTTAGAAGCCCATCCTCTACGAGATAATTTCGTTTTCATAAAACCACAAAAATTATGAAAACAGAAATTACAACGATCAATTATCTAATGGGCGAGATCAAGGATCTAGAGCCTTGGAGATTTTTTCCATTTCACTACCAGAATATTATTTCTCCACCGGAATAAAAACACCCCCCCCCCATTAAAAAACTGCGAGGGCATTCCATTTGCTAATAAATATCAAATCGTGGCAAAATCGCTCATATTGATGATTTGAATAATGGGCTGCTTTGGTTTTCTCGTCATGGCAAGTTTCGCCTATATTTCTGTTGTTTATACTGTTAATTACTGATTCGAATCTAAAATTAGCAAATAAAGACAAGTTTTTCAAACGGAGTAGCGATTCATCTTTTGTTGTCGGACAATAAAATCATGACGAGTTTTTTCTTCTTTCCGAACGGAAGCGCCATAATAACCCCTAGTAGATGCCTTGTAATCAATTTTGAGGCCGCATTCGGAAGCATGTTAATTTTTATTTAGTTGTAACCGGCAATGGCTAAAATAGTCGTTGCCAAACACTTTTTTTGAATGCAAAATTTATGCAAATGGGAGAATTATGTCTTCTCCTGTACCAATAATTTGAGTAAATCTTTACGATTCCCGGCTTTTATTTTAGTTTTTCAATCTTTCTATTTTTCTTTCAAGATATTAAGGAACACAAAAACTCATGCGCTATTAGCTTTTGTGTTTCATATGTTTAGTTTATTGGCCCAGACGCTCCGCAGGGACAGTGGAGCTGACGGGCCTTTATCAGCTATTGTTAACCAAATAGCTGCTGGAATTATACGAGCTATCAGTACTGTTGCGGTTAACCAAAGGTGGTTTTCTAGGCTTACCTCTTGCGGTAGAAAGTACAGGATAACAAATGCTGTAATCGGTATCCTCCTTGGGCTAATCTACTGTTCACCGGTGAATGCCCAAACGGTGCAGTATAATGTTCTTCCGGCTGCGATCGGATCGGTAAAAGATACTGCTAGGATCAAGCCATTACAGGTCGGCGAAAAGGTCCCGGAAGTCTTCTGGAATGCTCAACATTCATTTTTGATTGACAATAAAGCGGTCCGGTCATCGCTGTCCAGATTCCGGGGCAAACTGTTGCTGCTTGACTTTTGGGAACCTTACTGTTACGCCTGCCTGCTAAAATTTCCAGCACTGGATTCTCTCCATGCACAGCTAGAGGAGCAGGGAAATATCGTGCTGGTCAGCAGCAAACAATACCGGCGAGGGACAGCTGAATACATAAGCCAAAAACTGGATGAGCAACGGGAGCGCCAGCAGCTGAGGCTCAGCATGGATAAGATCATCCGGGATGATAGTCTAAAGGATTATTTCCCCCATACCTATATACCCCATTATATCCTGATCGCCGGCGATGGCACCGTACTGGCACTGGGAAGTGTGGAAATATTCGACACTATTACCCAGATCATTAAGGATGAAGTGCATAACACTAAAAACCGGCGCAGATGAAAACAGTTGTAATAGGGCTGATTTTTATACTGTTCCAGCTGAACAGTATGGCCCAGACAAAACCACTTTTAGTAAAGGGACAGGTCATAAACGCAGATAAAAAAGGGATTTCCCATGCTACGGTCAGGGCCGTCCTTTCCGGTAAAGATTTCAGGACCGACGGGAGTGGGTACTTCCAGCTGAACTTAGCGGGTGCCGATACGCTCGCCGTTTCGGCGCTGGGGTTTAAGGCCCGTAAAGTAGCAATAGACAGAGACGATCAGGATCTCATCATCCAGTTGGATACCCTGCAGCGCCAGCTGGAAGAGGTACAGGTCAATACAGGCTATCAGACAATTTCGGCAAACCGGATAAACGGGTCTGTGACCGTTCTTGATGAGAAAGCCCTGAACCTTCAGGTAAGCCCCAATATCCTGGAGCGGCTTGATGGGATCACAAACGGACTGACCTTTCAGGTGGGCAGGGAAAACCCGTACAGTCCACAGAATAAAACCAATATCACGGTGCGGGGATACAGCACCATCAACGGGCCGCTCGATCCACTTATTGTGCTGGATAACTTCGTCTATGAAGGGAAGATCGAAAATATCAATCCCGGTGACATCCAGTCAGTCACTGTTTTAAAAGATGCCGAGGCGACTTCGATCTATGGCGCCCGCGGCGGGAACGGCGTCATTGTACTGACGACAAAAAAAGCGAAAGCAGGGGAGCGGCTCCGCATAGAAGCGAATGCGGGTACAACCATAGCTGAAAAACCCGACCTCTTTTCCGTACCGCAGATGAGCAGTGCCGACTATATCGCGGTGGAAGAGTTTTTGTTCGAAAATAAATACTTCGACCGGGATCTGAGCAGGACAACATTTCCTCCGATCACGCCAATTGTACATCTGCTCGCAAAGAAACGTAGCGGCCAGATAACCGAGGAGGAGTATGCTGCCCAGCGGGCTTTTCTGGAAAAATCCGATTTTAGAAAGCAGTATACGGATTATTTTTACAAAAATGCCGTTACCAGCCAGTATAACCTGGGGATCACAGGCAGTGCCAATGGGATGAACTATGCATTTAGCGCCGGACATAACGAGATAAAAGATAACTATGGGCAGCCCGGCGGGAAGGATAATCTCAGGTTCTCGCTGGGTATGCAGCTGAGCGAACGGGTGAAGTTTTCCCTGTCCACGATGTATACCAATAGCCGTACTAACAATAGGCAGATCCCGACCTTCGCACAGCTGAGCCGGGTAGGTAACCGCCAGTCGGTGCCCTACATGTCACTGTTCGACCAGCAGGGGCGGGAAAATGCTTTTTACCGGGATTACAGTCCCGTCCTTATCGATACGGTAGGGGGCGGGCGACTGCTGGACTGGCATTACTACCCTAATTCTGATCCACAGTATACCGATCTGAGGTCCCGGATGTCCGAGCTTCTGGGAAATGCGGCACTGGATGTCAAGATCGCGGATGGCCTGAACCTCGCGGCCTATTACCAGATCCAGCGGCAGGATATCGGGAATGAAAACCTGTACGGAGAGCAGAGTTATTACACGCGCAATTATATCAACAGGTTTTCGCAGGTCAATGGTGCGGACGGCACAGTGACCTACAGGTTTCCAAAAGGGGATATCCTGGCTAGGTCCATCGCCTATGTGGGCTCACAGTCTTTCAGGGCACAGCTGAACCTCAATAAAAGCTATGGTCCCCACCGTATCGTAGCCATGGCGGGAATGGAAGCCCGGGAATCCAAAAGTGGCGGTGAGTCCTGGATGCATGCGGGGTACAGAAAAGACCCGCTCGGTTATCTTCCGTTGGATTTTGTCAATGTCTACCGTACCCTGCCGCTGAATGGCTATGAATATATGCCGGGCGCGCCGGTGGTGGAGCCTTCCCTGATAGGTAGGTTCACCAGTATCTACGGGAATTTTAACTACATGTACCGGGACCGGTATTCGCTGAGCGGGAGCATGCGGCGGGACGGATCCAATATCTATGGCGTCAGTACCAACGATAAGTGGAAACCCTTATGGTCGGTCGGTCTGGGCTACGATATCACCAAAGAAGATTTTTTTTGGTCCGGGACGGTTGACCGGCTCCGGCTGAAGGCAACCTATGGCTATAGCGGTAATGTTGACCTGAGCCGATCAGCATTGCCTGTCGCTACATTTGGCAATAATCCGGCGGATGTGGGCGGACTGCCAAGCGCGGTGATCAACGCGCTGAACAACCCATCCCTTCGCTGGGAGCAGATCCGGCAGGTAAACTTTGGGGTTGACTTTGCCCTGAGCCGCTGGGGGATCAGCGGGAGCATGGAATATTACCGCAAAGACGGCACCGACCTCTATGGTCCCAGTGACTTTGATTATACCACAGCCGGCGGCTTTCAGACCATCGTTATGAATGTGGCATCCATGAAGGGGAACGGGATAGACCTGTTATTGAAATACGTCCTGGATAAAGGCAATTTCAGCTGGAGCAATACCCTGATCTACAATTACAACCAGAGCAGGACAAGCAAATATTATGGACCTTCACGCAAAAGCCCATTGGCCCGTCTGGTCGTGCAGGGCGGCAAGATGATCACACCGGTCGAGGGCTATCCCCTGTATTCCTTGGCCGCGTACAGCTGGGGCGGACTGGATGCCAGCGGTAACCCGCAGGGATATCTTGACGGGGAGCTGTCCACCAACTACAGTGCCATGAGCAATATTGCCAGTGATGGGCAGGGCAATATAGAAACCATCCGATTTTTGGGATCCGCCATTCCGACAAGTTTCGGCTCCTGGCAGCAGGAATTCTGCTACAAAGGCCTATCGCTCTCTTTTGCGCTGGTCTATAAAGCCGGCTATTATTTCAGGAAACCTTCCATTAATTATTCATCGCTGATCAATTTTGGGATCGGGCATCCGGACTATGCAAACAGGTGGCAGCAATCGGGAGATCATACCGAGGTACCCGCATTTGAGTATCCGCTAAAGATGTCGGGACGCGACAATTTCTATATGGCCAGTGAGGTCCTTGCGCGAAATGCAAGCCATTTGCGGTTAAAGTTTGTGAACATCGCTTATGACCTAAAAGGGATCAGTAAGCTCCGCTATCTGAGCAATGCTTCGCTCTACCTCAATGTCAACAATGTCGCCCTGATCTGGACGGCCAACAGGGAAGGGCTGGACCCAGACTATGCCAGTGGTATTCCTCCGCAGCGCATGTGGTCCATCGGATTTCGTACATCTTTTTAATCACAGTCAAATATGAAGATAACAGTTATCATAATAGTATGTCTTTTCACATCCTGCAGCAAGTTTCTGGATGAAAAGAGCAGCAATAAACTGGCGGTGCCGGTCAGTATTTCGGATCTGCAGGCCCTGCTGGACAATCAGGCGACAATCAATACCCTGCGCACACCATCAATATTGCAGTCGAGTGCGGACGATACTTTCTTACCTGAGAGCGTATTTAATGGGCTGGCAGCAGAAGAAAAGCTGCTCTATACCTGGAAACCCTTTGATTACTATTTCGGTAATGACTGGTCTGCCGCTTATCATGTGGTCTATACCGCAAATTACTGCCTGGAGCGGTTGGAAAAAATCCCGAAGACAGCGGATAATGCGGCTTCATGGGACAACGTCTATGGTTCGGCCCGGTTTCTGAAGGCCTATTATTACCTCGGGTTGCTGTGGGCTTTTTCCAAAGAATATGACCCCAATGGTCAAAATGACAGCAGGGGTATCGTGCTGCGGAGCAGTTCCGATTTTAATGTGGCAAGTGTATTTTATTCGGTCGGGGAGAGCTATGCGGAGGTCATCCGGCTGGCAGAGGACTGCCTGCAATATCTGCCGGAAAAACCGCTTGTCAAAGCGCGGCCTTCAAGGCTCGCTGGCCATGGCCTGCTTGCAAGAGCTTTACTTTCCATGGGAAAATACGGGCAGGCGCTGATCCATTCGGAGAAAGCACTCCTGACCGATAAGGCCCTGATCAATTTTAATAACCCAGCCGATGGGATAATCATTGGCTCGGAGATACCATTCGGGAAATTTACGAAAGAAACGATCTTTTATTCGGAAATGACACAGACCTTTTCCGTCCATAACCCGGGCAGGACATTTGCGGATACCGCGCTGATGGCACTTTTTGAGGCTGGAGATCTGAGGCTAAAGGCCTACTACCAGTCTGATGGAGGGTATTATAAGTTTAAGGGGACACATTCCCATTCCATCAACTGGCTCTTTTCGGGGCTGACGACTGCCGAGCTGTACCTGATCAGCGCGGAATGCCATGCCCGGACGGGTGATCCGGCGGAGAGTGTACATTATTTAAATACATTTCGGAAGAGCCGCTGGGACGCCTCCGTTCCCTATAAGGATATCCCCGCCGATAGTAAGGAGAAAATATTGGGCAATATACTGGATGAACGTAGGAGGGAGCTGGCGATGCGGGGAATCCGCTGGTCCGACATCAAGCGGCTCAACCGGGAGGGTTATGGAATCACGCTAAAACGTGTGCTGGGAGACGAAACAGTAGTTTTGCAGCCCGGCAGTGACTCCTATATTTTACCGCTGCCCAAAGATCTGGAGAAATTTTTTGAGTGATCTAAAGGCAACAGTCCCCAGGTAAATGGCCGGGGACTGTTTTAAAACCTTTAAATAAACGGTTATTTAAAGGCATCCATTTAATTCAGCGGACGGTTTACCGGATCAGAATATCCTGTAGAAGATGATCCTGTGATCACACGGTACTGGCCAGAGGAAAGATGCTCCTGGCTTTCAATGGAAACCTTTGCGGGATCCAGTTCCGTGCCGCCGTTCATGGTGTTTGTAAGGGGCACCTTGATCGAACAGGCTTTATCCTGGGCCAGGCTATTGCTACATGGACTTCCCGGTTCCCAGTTTGCCGGATTTTCTACGGAACTCTGTTCATATGGCGTATCGCCAGCTCCGGGTGTGTAGATAAAGGTTACCTCACTCTGGGTCGCCCGGTCAATAAGGTTGAACGAACTGAACCCGATAATTGCAGCGCCGGCTACCATAGCCATTGCATTATTTTTGATGAAAGATATTGCTTTCATACCGAGGCCTTTTTTATAGTAGCAAAAAAAGTTTACCTCCACAAAAAACTCTATGTTAATTTTTTTTGACCAACACTTTGCTTTAACGAGGTGCACCGGTCTGTCCTGTGCCTCGGGATCTGTTTTTACGGGCTGTGCCTTCACGTGTCATAATTTATAGCTCTAACCGGCCAGGCCGGGAAGACAGCAAACCGCATTTTAAATTTTTTGACGCGCTCCAGCATGACCGCATAGACCGGAATACGTACCACCTGAGGTCTGGCTAAAAATAAAATGACCTGCTTTTTATATCGCTTACACCCAGCCATGGGGGCAGTTGGGCCAGTCAAGTACCACCCCAGTATGGACAGCAGCAATAACAGTAGGTTGACGCGGATACTTGTGACGGTGATATGTGAAGCTGTTGTTTTCATTTTTTATACACTATAATTTCAGGTCGTATTTTTAATACAACTATTTATAAATCAGATGTTTAAATTTGTTTATTCGGTTTTGTATTTGTATCTTAGTTTTACCAAATTCAATTATTTCATTCCTGTTTATATAGCTACCATAAGGAAGCGATATGTACCCGCTATAAATGGCTTTGTTTTATAACTATCTGTTTGTGAGTACTATATTTTTCTTGTCGAGCTGTATAAAGCCTTTGTTATACTTAAATGATGAGCTATGGGGGAAGATCCTTTTGAAATTTTAGTTAAAGAGCCCGAACGGGGTTTGCGGCTCATTATGGCTAAACATGGTAGCCAGCTAAAAAATCGTATCAGAAACATTGTTAACAATGATGATGAACTTGTCAAAGACGTGGTTTCGGAAACATTGACCGCATTATTTGTGCAGCGGGAGAAAGTCGCTATATGCAGAGATCCCTTTTTATGGATGATGGCCATCGCAAGAAATATTGCCCTGAAAATACTCCGTCAGGAAAAGAAAGACCGGAAGATAGCGCTGGACGAGCTCCGGACCGTACCCCATAGCGATGACAGCGACGCTCATCTAAACTATCAGGAAATGCTGGAAGCAGTGCTGTCAAAAGCGGAACAGCTCACACCGATGGAAAAGAAAATTCTTATAGATGCCAAAGTGCACGGCCTGGACAATAAGGAACTGGAGATCCGTCATGACCTGCGGCCACAGCGGATCCGGAATCTGCTGAGTACGGCGCTTGCCAAGATCAGACGGCTCCTAAAGGGATCATGATACCGGGCTACAATTGGATATAGATTAGAATTGAAGAAAAGATAAGTTGTACTTATTTATAGCGAGTTCTAGTATTAATTGAATATAGATTAGAATTGAAGAAAATGGAACGCGATACTATAAAAGTTCAAGAGCTGATCAAAAAGCAGCTGCTGGAAATAATCAGCCCCGAAGAAGAGACAGATCTGAAAGAGAAGAGATCGCACTATACGGAGGATGAATACGACCTTATGGTCGTAGAGGTACTCAGGCAGCTGGAAGGTCAGCTGCCCAAAGACCCGCTTGAGGACTGGACACCTGATTACGGGGAAATAAAACGATGGGGGGAAGCTATACGAAGAAAAGGACAAATAAAGCGGTACAGCAAAGCCGGGTATGCAGCAGCTTTGCTGCTATTTGTTGGAGCTGCATTGTTATTCTTATTTTATCCACACAAAAAAGAGGATATCATGCTACATCTGGAGGGGCAATGTCTTGGCGTCGCAGACGACACGGAGATACCTTTAATAGAGTCTTCCTGTCTCCTGTTGGCTGCCGACTCCACATGGATAAGGATTGAGCAAGATACCTTTGGTACACTATTACAGCTGGGCGAGCTGGCTGTCACCCGTACCGGGGAGGGGCTGTTGCGTATCCAGAGAAAACCAATGGCAGGCGGTGAGAAATCAGCTTTAAAAAGTTTAAATATTTATACTGCTCCTCGTCAGCAATGTGTTGTTGAGCTGGAGGATGGTACCAGGGTACGGATGAATGCACAGTCCCAGTTGATCTATCCGCTCGGAAAAGGGGATTCAACAGTAGTATACATAAAAGGAGAAGCGTATGTTGACGCCAATAGCCGCAACAAAAATACACCGCTGATTATTGCTACCGAAAAAGGCAAAATTACAGCCAACCGTGCTGACTTTTTGATCCGGTCAGACAAAAACGAAACCAAGGTCATGCTCAATGCTGGAAAATTAGCTCAGTATTCTTATCGTCTGAACAAGGTACAGACTTTAGTGTCGCCGGGTGATTTTGGATTTGTTGGTGCTAAATATGCAGGCAAAAATCAGCAACTCCGTGATACAATGAGCTATGTGGCAAATCAGGATTTCAAAGATGCCAAGATGTGGACCCGAAAAATTAGGATTTATAGAAACATGCCTTTGTGGGTCTTTGTAGATGAAATGAGCCGCTGGGAAGGGTTTACGATCAAAAGATGGGAATGTATTCCAAAGGACAAGCACATTTCGGCAGCGATCTGTTATCAGAGCGGCAGGGAAGAAGTGTACAGTGCCATCCGCCAGGCAGGTGTGCTGCTGCATGAAGAGAAAGGGATGGTCAGCTTCTGTCCCGAGGATAAACGGGATAGAGTAGCCATGTGGCTATTAGATATAAAAGACAGGAAATTAAAATAAGAAAGGAGTATAGTGGACTTGGGTAGTCTAGTGAAGGCCTTTGGCTGACAGAGGGATCTGATGGGGAACAAGTTAAGACCATGTTATTGCCAAGTTCGCCCTGTAAGCAGAGTGAGTGTACAA
>RCUH01001924.1_pt1 | contig 13687 bp, 2 predicted proteins | sample 2166191 | NCBI WGS metagenome assembly RCUH01 (sample SAMN09932848, study PRJNA488358) | compost metagenome | feature: garden; material: soil; isolation source: compost soil in an enriched community after 214 h of incubation | place: Germany: Experimental Botanical Garden Goettingen | collected...
TCCTAGAACCCTATCATTTGCAAAAGAAAGCGATGTTTCCTGTATACGGTATGGCGGAAGCGAGCGTCGCCGTTGCTTTTCCACCAGTGGAAGAGGAACTTCAAGCTGTCTATGTAGACCGCAAGCAATTAGCCTTTGGAAAGGAAGTGACCTATTCTTCAACAGAAAGTGAGACAAGCATCGGATTCGTTGATGTTGGCTATCCCATAGCCCACTGCGAAGTGCGAATTTGCGACGACATGAACACGCCGCTTGGCGAAGGTTATGTCGGAAACATCCAGATTAAAGGAGGAAATGTTACAAGAGGGTATTACCGTAATACTGCCGCCACTAAGCAAGCCTTTACCGAAGACGGCTGGCTGCTGACTGGCGATTTGGGATTCATGCGGCATGGAAGATTAGTCATTACCGGCAGAAAAAAAGACATTATTTTTGTGAATGGCCGCAATTACTTTCCCCATGATCTGGAATGGCTGGCACAGGAAGTCGAGGGTATTGGGCTGGGTAAAATCGCGATATGCGGGATTACCAATCACGCTCTAGGCAAAGACGATGTAGTTGCTTTTCTTCAGCACCGCGGCCGTGGCGATTCCTATGCAAGAGCGATTTGGGAGTTGAAAAGGCATATTTCCAGAAAAATTGGCTTGGAACTCACGTATATTCTGCCTGTCCGACAAATTCCTAAGACGACTAGCGGGAAATTGCAGCGTTACAAGCTGGCAGAGATGTATGTGAATGGGGAATTCGCAGATCAGGTGCTTCAATATGAGAGTCTGCTTAACTTCCGAGCTGAGGAAGCTCGAAAAGAACCTCCAGCTGATGAACTGGAAAGCCGGATGGCCGAACTATGGTCAGATGTGCTGGGCCAGAGAACAATAATTGGCGTGAAGGATTTATTTACCGATTATGGTGGGGACTCCTTGAAAGCAGCCGTATTGCTGGCGCGAGTCCATAAACATTTTCATGTGGAAATTCCTCCGCATGTGCTTAGTAATGATGCTACCGTCAGATCGATCACCGATTACGTCAGAAGGTCAGAAGCAAGTCCTTATGTGCCTATTACCCATGTGGAGCCTGCTGAGCACTATCCGGTTTCTCCGACGCAGCGAAGAATGTACATTCAAGAGCAATTTGGCGGTGCTGGAACTGCTTATAATATGCCCTTTGCCATCAAGCTCGAAGGTGATCTGGATGTCAGCCTGCTGGAGCAGAGTCTGCAAAAACTTATCCAGCGCCATGAATCGCTTCGTACGACTTTCGCTATGGTGGGCGGGGATGTCAGGCAGGTTGTCCATCCGTTTGTTCCGATCGAAATCAGTTCTTTGAATGCAAATGAGCATGAAGTCACAGAAGTGATTAGGCGGCTTATACGTCCGTTTGATTTGCACGTGTCTCCATTAATCCGCTGCTTCTTGATAGAGGTACAAGCCAGCGAAGCCTATCGGATCCTGCTCATTGATATTCATCATATATGTTCCGACGGCATTTCGGCGCAAATAATGCTGCAGGAATGGTTTCAATTGTACCAAGGCCGGGAATTGCCGCAGCTTGCTTTGCAGTATCGGGACTACGCGGTGTGGACGGAACAACAATTACAGCAAGCGGAAATGTCTCAGGAACGACTGTATTGGTCCAAGCGTCTCCAGGGCGAAATCCCTGTCCTGGAAATGCCTTTGGATGGCGGCAGACCGCAAGCGAAAACATTTGACGGAGACACGAGCCGATTTGTTATTCCTAGAGAAACGGCTGTACAGCTGCGGAATTTTATTAAAGCAAAGAACGTGTCATTATACGAGTTCCTCTTAACGATATATTCGATATTTCTGCATACCTATACGCGGCAAGAGGATATGATCGTGGGCGCTTTGGTTGCCGGCAGGCAGCATGCGGATCTGGAACAGATGCTCGGGGCTTTTGTAAATTATGTTCCTGTTCGTTTTCAGATCGATGCCAAGCTTACATTTGACGAATACATCAAGCAGGTCTCCGCACATATGCAGGATGATTTCGGAAATCAGCAATTTCCGTACGATGAAATCGTCGCTTTAAAGGGCGGTAACACGCAGCCTTCTCGTAATCCGCTGTTCGACACGATGGTCATTTTGCATAATCAAATGGATATGTCTCAGGCGATTGCTTCTGATGTTATTAAAGCAACTTATTATCCGCTTCCCGGATGTACGTCTAAGATAGATTTCAAGTTGGATGTATTTGTAAACGGCGATCACGAACTAGAGGGCGTGTGGGAATACAATACGAATCTGTTCCGCAAGGAAACGATAGAACGGTTCAGCGTTCATCTGCTTCGATTGCTGGATCAGGTCACCGCAGAGCCGAATACACGGCTTGGGGATCTAAAGCTGTTGACGGACGAGGAACAATCGCAGCTTCTGCAGGCTCATAATCCCGCTCCCGTGCCCTACGCGGAGAATCAGCTTATTCATGAGTGGATCGAACAACAGGCGCAGATCAGGCCTGAGCGGACGGCGGCAATCTTTGACGATTGCCTGCTCTCCTACGGGGAGCTGAACGCCAGGGCCAATCAGCTTGCCCGCATACTACGCGCACGGGGAGTGGAGCCGGACAGCATTGTACCGATCGCGCTGGATCGTTCGCCTGAGATGATCATAGGCATTACGGCGATCTTGAAGGCAGGCGGAGCGTACCTGCCGATTGCACCGGATGCTCCGATGGAGCGTATCCGCTACATGTTGGAAGACAGCGCAGCCAAGCTGCTGCTGGTGCGCGGAGACCAGCTTGGCGAGACGCGGCTGGGCGAAGGCCCGCAAGATATAAAGCGGATTTCGCTGGACGACGAAAGCCTGTATCAAGGCGACGCCAGTGATCTGCCGCATGCAGCCACGGCGAGAAATTTGGCTTATGTGATCTATACTTCAGGATCAACGGGGAACCCGAAAGGGGTCATGATCGAGCATCATTCGGTGATCAACCGGCTTGCGTGGATGCAAAAGGCGTATCCGCTTACGTCTGAGGACGTCATATTGCAGAAGACGGCGTTCACCTTTGACGTATCGGTATGGGAACTGTTCTGGTGGGCGCAGGCGGGAGCCGCCGTACACTTCCTCGTTCCCGGAGGAGAGAAGGACCCGGAACAAATCATGCAGGCGATTGAGACAAGCCGGGTGACGACGCTGCATTTCGTGCCGTCCATGCTGCATTTGTTCCTGGCGTACCTCGAAGCAAGACCGGATCGTCTGGATCGCTTGCGGAGCCTGCGCTACGTGTTCGCCAGCGGTGAAGCATTACTCGCACATCATGTAGAGCGATTTCAATTGCTGCTGGGCGAGCGTTATGGCACGAAGCTGATTAATTTGTACGGTCCGACCGAAGCTACGGTGGATGTATCCTACTTCGAGTGCCGGGCAGATGCATCGCTGAGCAGCATACCGATCGGGAAGCCGATTGATAATACCGAGCTGTATGTCGTAGACAGCCATCTGCGGCTGCTGCCGCCGGGCATACCGGGCGAACTCTGCATCGGGGGAGCGGGAATAGCCAGAGGTTATCTCAATCGGCCCGAGTTGAGCGAGGAGAAGTTCACGGCCAATCCGTTCAGGCCGGGCGCCCGCATGTACCGGACAGGCGATTTGGCGAAGCTGCTGCCGGATGGCAATATCGAATACTTGGGAAGGCTCGACCACCAGGTGAAAATTCGCGGTTATCGGATCGAGCTTGGTGAGATCGAATACCATTTGCTTCAGCATGAGGCCATAACGGAAGCGGCAGCGATTGCCAAATCGGCGGGCGGTGAGCAGGCCGATCTGTACGCTTATTTCGTAGCCGATGAAGTGATAGATACGGCAGCACTACGGACCTTTTTGAAGACTACATTACCGGAATATATGGTGCCTGCTTATTTTGTGCAGCTGCCAAGCATGCCGTTATCCGATAATGGCAAGATCAACCGTAAAATGCTCATGAATATCAAGAACGAAGTGCCGCTAACGCGAGAATACACAGCTCCGGGAAATGAGATAGAGGTAGCGTTAGCGCATATATGGCAAGAGGTACTGCGTGTGGAGCGCATCGGAGTGAATGATGACTTTTTTGAACTGGGGGGCCATTCCTTAAAAGCGGCGCAAATTGTATCCAGGATTCATCAAAGCTTCCAAGTAGAAATTCCGCTTGCGGAGATGTTCGATCGATTGACCATACGGGAGCTGGCCAGCTGGATTCAGCAGGCGGAGAAGCGCAGCTATGAGCCTATTGGTGTAGCGGAGTCACAAGATTATTATCCGCTGTCCTCGGCCCAAACGCGCCTGTATATTTTGGACCGGATGGAAGGGATCGGAACGGCCTACAATCTGCCCTTTGCCATGGAGATCAGAGGCCGACTTGAAGTAGACCGGGTCAAAGAGGCATTTCAAGCGATTGTGGGTCGCCACGAAACGCTGCGTACCTCGTTCAGCTTGCAGAATGGCGAGTTAAGGCAGGAGATCTTGGCTGCCCATTCGGTAGAGCTGCCTGTTATCTTTAGCACGGCAGCGGAAGACAACGTTGATGCGGCGATTCATTCATTCATTCGGCCATTTGACCTTGAGCAGGCTCCGCTCTTCCGAGTAGGAATCATCACGCTGTCCGAGGACCGCCATTTCATCGTGTGCGATATGCACCATATCATTTCGGATGGAATATCGATCATCGTGCTGATGGAGGAATTCATCCGGTTATATGCGGGAGAAGAGCTTCCTCAGCCAAATATCCAATTCAAAGATTACACGAACTGGATGTCCCGGCGGTTGACAACGGATCATCTGGAGAAGCAGGAGGCCTATTGGCGTCAAGTGCTCCAGCAGCCTCTGCCGTCTGCGGAAATGCCGCATGATGCGAAGCGGGCGCCAGCGCTTTCTTTCGCGGGAGACCGATATACGTTCGAGCTGGATTCACGTGTCATGCAGCAAATCAAATCGTTAGCTAACGAAACGAATACAACGCTGTATATGTGTCTCTTGGCTGTGTGTAACGTGCTGCTCGCCCAATATACAGGTCAGGAAGATATTATCGTCGGCTCGCCTGTGTCGGGAAGAGCGCATCCTGATCTGCAGAGAGCGATTGGAATGTTCGTGAACACGCTGGCTGTGCGCAATTATCCGGAAGCTTCCAAGTTATTTAAGGACTTCCTGCAGGAGGTCAAGGCGAATAGTCTGTCCGCCTTTGAACATCAGGAATATCCGCTGGAGCAGCTGCTGCAGAAGCTGAATATCTCACGCGAAATGAACCGCAATCCGCTGTTCGATGTCCTGTTTGTGGTGCAAAATATCGGGATTCAAGATCATTGGGAGACGGCTGGTCTTAGCTTTAGCCGATATCCGCTGGTCAATCCCGCTAGTAAATTTGATCTGACCATAGAAGTGATCGATACGGAGACCGATCTTTCTCTTACGTTCGAATACAATACCGATCTGTTCCGCAGAGACACGATTGAGCGGCTTGGAAATCATCTGCTTCGATTGCTGGAACAGATTATTCTGGAGCCGAATACGCGGCTTGGCGATTTGCGGCTGCTGACGGATGAAGAACAATTGCAGCAGCTTAAAGCCCATAATCCTGCTCCGGTGCCCTACGCGGAGAAGCAGCTGATTCATGAGTGGATCGAAAATCAGGCGAAGATCAGGCCTGAGCAGACGGCCGCGGTCTTCGGTGATAGCCGGCTCACCTACGGGGAGCTGAACGCCAGAGCCAATCAGCTGGCCCGCGTACTGCGCGCTCTAGGAGTGAAGCCGGACAGCATCGTACCGATCGCGCTGGACCGTTCGCCTGAGATGATCATCGGCATTACCGCGATCTTGAAAGCAGGCGGAGCTTATCTGCCGATGGCGCCGGATGCACCAATGGAGCGCATCCGCTACATGCTGCAGGACAGCGCAGCCGAGCTGCTGCTGGTTCGCGGAGACCAGCTTGGCGATGCGCGGCTGGGCGAAGGTCCGCAAGATATAAAGCGGATTTCGCTGGACGACGAAAGCCTGTATCAAGGCGACGCCAGTGATCTGCCGCATGCAGCCACGGCGAGTAATTTGGCTTATGTGATCTACACTTCAGGATCAACGGGGCATCCGAAAGGGGTCATGATCGAGCATCATTCGGTGATCAACCGGATTGCGTGGATGCAGAAAGCCTATCCGCTTACAGCAGAGGATGTCATCCTGCAAAAGACGGCGTTCACCTTCGACGTATCGGTATGGGAGCTGTTCTGGTGGGCGCAGGCGGGAGCCGCCGTGCACTTCCTCGTTCCGGGAGGAGAGAAGGACCCGGAACAAATCATGCAGGCGATCGAGACAAGCCGGGTGACGACGATGCACTTCGTGCCGTCCATGCTGCACCTGTTCCTGGCGTACCTTGAAGCCAGACCGGAGCACGCGGAACGCCTGCAGAGCCTGCGCTACGTGTTCACCAGCGGAGAAGCGCTGCTCGTACACCAGGTGGAGCGGTTCCAATCGCTGCTGGGTGAGCGGTACGGCACGAAGCTGATTAATCTGTACGGGCCGACCGAAGCTACGGTGGACGTGTCCTGCTTCGAGTGCAAGGCAGGCGAGATACTGAGCAGCGTGCCGATCGGAAAGCCGATCGACAATACGGAGCTGTATGTCGTGGACAGTGAGCTGCGGCTGCTGCCGCCGGGAATCCCGGGCGAGCTATGTATCGGCGGCGCGGGACTCGCCAGAGGCTACCTGAACCGTACCGAGCTGAGCGAGGAGAAGTTCACGGCCAACCCATTCCGGCCGGGCACCCGCATGTACCGGACAAGTGATTTGGCGAAGCAGCTGCCGGACGGCAATATTGAATATTTGGGAAGGCTCGACCATCAGGTGAAGATTCGCGGTTATCGGATCGAGCTTGGTGAAATCGAACATCACCTTCTTGAAATTAAAGAAGTTCAGGAAGCGGCTGTATTGGTGAAGGAGGACGGGACGGGGAACAAGTACTTATGTGCTGTTCTCGTCATGAAGGAGCAGGTTCCTTCATCGGTCATTCGTACCGCCCTATCCCAGGCACTTCCCGACTATATGATTCCGGCGCATTATGCGTATGTAGTGGAAATGCCGCTGTCCGCGAACGGAAAGCTGGATCGCAGACAGCTGCAGCATCAGCCGCTGATTACGGAGACTGAGGATGCATTCACCGCGCCGCAAGACGAGCTGGAAGAACAGCTTGCCCTGTTGTGGGGAGAATTGCTGAATAAAGAGCGCGTCGGTGTTCACGATCAATTCTTTGAGATTGGCGGGCACTCGCTGCTGCTCTTGCAGCTGCACACTCGCCTGGAAGCTTCTTACCCGGGCTTAATCCAGGTAACCGATTTGTTCGCTTATCCGACTATTTCCAAGCTGGCGGCATTCATAAGACAAGTAGGTGAGCAGCCTTCGGCTGCACCGATCTCTTATCTGACGCTGCCAAGCGATTATTTCGCCCAGCAGACGGCTATGGGTCAGCAGTCATCGTATAAGCTGCAGCTAGGCGAGGTTGAGACGAAATTACTTGCCGAATTTGAGCAATCCGGACATGCGAATCGGCACGTTGTGCTGCTGGCCAGCCTCTCTTATCTGCTCGCTGCTGTTACCAAGAGCACGGAACTTATGATCATGTATTCCGATTCCTTGCGTGCCTTCCAGGCAGCGGAGCTGCAAATGGGGCAGGTGAGTGAAATCGCAGACTTGATGTCCCTGGTTCACAGTGCCCTGCACGAGAGCCAATCCAGAGAGCTGCAGCTGGAGCAAATCCAGCCTGTGAAGACCAAGGAATATCCGCACGCTGTGCTTCCGCTCTTGTATCAACGAGGGGCCGTTCCCATCCGGGATGCGCATCGCAGCAGATTTGACATCCAGTTCTCCTACTATACAGAGAATGACCAAATCTATGTGCTGTGTGAATACAACGATCAACGTCTATCGAAAGCGAAGATGAAAGAATTATTCAGCCAGTACATCCGTATTATTCGTACCGTTATTCAGCAGTACGCCAGAGAAGTTCAATTCATGGAGGCCGCTGCGGCAAGCGAGAACAGGAAGGTGGAGAGAAGCTAATGAAAATCGCCTTGATGTTCCCCGGATCAGGGACCCATTATGCGGGGATGGGCCAGGCTTGGCATGGAACGTATCCCATTGTCAGGGATACGTTCGATGAAGCAAGCGAGCGGATGGGATTCTCCTTCCTAGACCTTTGCTCAAGCGAGAAGCTTCAGCAGGGCATGGATCTAGTGACTGCGCAGGCGGCAGTCTTCGTATGCAGTGTTGCAGCCTATCGTGTCTATATGCAGGAGGTAGGCATCACTCCATATCTATCGGCTGGACATAGTCTGGGAGAGTATGCCGCCCTGGTCTCGGCAGACGCCCTAAGTTATGTCGATGCGCTTGATCTCGTATGCTTGCGAAGCAAGCTGATGATCGAAGCGGCCGATCACAGGGCGAGCGGGGTGATGGCATGCAAGCAGCTTCCGATTGAGGTTACCAGGCGGGAAGTGATGAACTGGAATCGCAACTATCCTGACCGTCCTGTGGATCTTGCCTGTTATAACGCAGAGGATCAAGCTGTCATTTCCGGATATCTGCCGGATACGGAGCAGCTTGCTGCCACTCTGGAAGAACTTGGAGGCAGGGCGATCCCCCTGTCTATCCAGGTTCCCATTCACAGCAGACAGCTGCAGGGAGCGGTAGCTCCTTTTCGCGAGCAGCTGGCCCGGACGCCTATACAAATGCCGAAATGGCCCGTCATATCCAATGTCACGGCCAAGCCTTATGAGGATGTCGAAGCCATAGTAACCGGTCTGGCCATGCAGTTAACGCAGCCTGTCCAGTGGCTTGATACCGTAAGGAATATGCAGCGAAGCGGGGTATCCCACGCGCTTGAACTGGGCCCCAAATCGACGTTATCCACGCTAACCAAGCGAACTGCGCGGAATATCAGGACCTATGCTCTGGATAAAGCAGATGACCTGCCCAAGATCTTGGCGCTGAAGTATTCTACTGGGGATCTAATAGGAAAATGTCTGGCGCACGCCGTCTCCTGCCGGAATCGGAACGACGACACTAAACAGTACGCAAGTGAAGTAGCAGAGCCGTTTCACAAGCTGGCGGAACTTGCGAATGCCCATGCGGAGCGAGGCGAACGTTCGCTGTCTGATCAAGATGATGTGCAGAAGGCTATTGAACTGCTTGTGCGGATTATGAAGGGTAAGAAGGTGCCTGAGGACGAGCAGCGGCGAAGACTGAACCGCCTCTACGCAGAGGGATGCGTAGCAGCCAGAGGCATAGACGATTTGGCGAAAAGCTATTAAGGGGTGTATGGATGAGAACATTCAAAACGTATTTTTTCACATTGGGCGAAGTTATTTTGCTGGCTGGGATCTTTCTCGCGGTGGCGGTTCTGCACAACTACGTGCTTATTCCGCGTTCCGGAAGTTACGGGCAATACTTAATGCACAATCTGCCGTTGTGGATCTCCATCATGTTTGCGATTGATGCCGTGCTGCTTACCGTCTATTTTCTCATCAAAAAGTCCATTTTGAAGGAACGTTACGTCAAGGTATCGCAATTATGCAATTTCTCCCGCTTAAAAGGGAAGGACTTTCTGATCTCTACGTATGTTGCGATTGCGGCAGGACTGCTGTTCGTCTGCCTGCTGAAGCTTCCTTTCGTGAAGACCAACTTCCCGGACATGCAGGATTACATTAGTTTATTCATGAATTCGGACAGCTTCATCCTGACCTTGCTTGGACTTGCCGTTATTGGACCGTTATTTGAAGAAATCTTCTTCAGAGGCATCCTGTTCTCCATGATGCGCGGCAAGCTTCCTTTTCTGGTCGCGCTGCTGGTACAGGCCGTTATCTATGGCTACTGTCAGCCGAGCCCTTCGATTCAGGTTACCGGATTCTTCCTCGCTATAATTTACGGGATTATGTACACGAAGATGAAGACGATTCTGTCCACCATATGGACGGCCGTGCTGCTGAATGCTTTTATTTTTACGTCGAAACAAATCGGGCTGCATGAAGTGATTGAAGGCTTCTCACCTTCCACGCTGCTCATCATCATCGCTCTGTGCCTATTCGTCATCGTCTCCAGTCTGGTTGTGCTGGGCCAGGAAGAGCGGAAGGTTCCTTATGTCAAAGTTATCGGCAACTTGCTGCTGTGGACCGGTCTGTATGTCGTCATCTACTACCCGATTCTGTATATCTGGAACACTCATATCATGAGTATCAGCTCCATCTCAGGCTGGCTGGGCGAGAACAATGTACTTGGTTTCATTTTCTTCGATACGATTTCGTTAGCCGTATTCTATCTGGTGATGAAGCTTATCCACAAGAAAAGCCTGATCGTCGAATGCAATTTCTCTGCTATTCCGCCAAGGGCCGGGATCGTTATGGGCATTTTGGGCGCGGCGATGGGAGTCTGGGTGCAGTGCTTTTTCAAAATCCCTTACTTTGCCGATAATTTCCCGCAGTTCCAGCAGCTGTTCGACTACTTGACGACGGCTTCACTGCCTGTATTTATTGCCTTCTTGATTCTTCACTCGATGTACAAGGAAGTTTACTTCCGGGCATTGATCTATAACGTGCTGCGTCCTGCTTTCTCGGTTCCGATGTCGATCATCGTGACCGGTATCATCTACGGCGGCCTGTTCTTCAACTGGGATATTCCGCTTACGATTTATGCTTCGGCAGGAGCGCTGATCTTCGGCCTGCTGTTCGAATGGTATCGCTCCATTTGGGCTCCGATTATTAACGAGATCATCTTGTTCGGTACGTACTTTATTATGAAAAAACTGCAGCTTACTTTCTCTGCGGGGATCGTAATCGCCATGGTGATAAGTTCAGTAGTTATCATTTACACCATGTATTGGTTATGGAAGCGCAGAGAGGTTGATCCAAGTAATGAGAATTCGGCCCATGTTCAGACTGCTGTTCAATCCGCCGTATCACTTTAAGCCCCGAGGAGGACCAGGATGTTGAATTTGAACTGGCTTGATGAGCAGCCCCAAGATGACATTGAGATTGAAGAGCTATCCGTTCAGGATATTGCCATTATCGGAATTTCGGCCAACTTGCCGATGGTTGATGATCTGGATCAGTTATGGGAATTCCTCAGCAGCGGCGTGGACTTCATCTCTGAATTTCCGCCCAGCCGCCGGAAAGATACGGATCCCTTCATGCAGGCAAGAAGAAAGGTTAATCCCTCAGCGGGATATATGGACGGAGCTTACCTGGATGAAATTGATAAATTCGACCATGCCTTCTTCAGATTGTCTCCAAAAGAAGCGAGCTTGATGTCGCCGAATCAGCGTCTGCTGCTTGAGACGGTATGGAAGTCAACCGAGGATGCAGGGTATGGAGGGGATGCGCTTGCCGGCAGCCGGACGGGCGTCTTCATTGGTCTGAATAATGACGCGATCTACGACTACAAACGGATGATCTCCGAATCGGATCTCTCGCTGCTCTCCTATGCCGTTCCAGGCAATTTGACCAGTGTAACGGCTGGTAGAATCGCTTATGTTCTCGATCTGAGAGGACCCTGTGTGTGTATAGACACAGCCTGCTCCTCCTCGTTGGTTGCCTTGCATACGGCCTGCCAGTCTATCCGCAATGGAGAATGCGATTCGGCGATTGTTGGCAGTGTGAAGGTCAACCTGCTGCCTCTGGATGAGATCAAGATCGGGATCGAATCCTCCGATTGGCGGGCAAGAACTTTTGACGACAGCTCTGACGGTACCGGGGGCGGCGAAGGCGTCATTTCTCTGGTCATCAAGCCGCTGAGCAGGGCGATCGAAGATGGCGATTCCATTTATGGCGTCATTAAAGGAAGTGCGGTGAATCAGGACGGTCGGTCAATTGGGCTGACAGCTCCGAATGTACTGGCCCAGGAGGATGTATTGGTTCGTGCATGGACCCATGCTGGTATCGACCCGGCCACGATAGGTTACATGGAGGCACATGGTACGGGAACGAAGCTCGGGGACCCGATCGAGATGGATGCGATAAGCCGCGCCTTTCGCAAGTATACGGATAAAAGGCAATTTGCTGCCATCGGCTCTGTCAAAACAAATCTGGGGCACCTCGACCATGCCGCGGGATTAATGGGCGTTCTAAAGTCTGTTCTTGCTTTAAAACATAAGCAGATACCGCCTCTCGTGCATTTTAACAAGCCAAACTCGAAGATTCCATTCATTGATTCGCCGGTATACGTCTGCGATGAATTGACGGCATGGGAAGCTGATGAACACCCGCGAAGATGCGGTGTAAGTTCTTTTGGCATGAGCGGCACCAACTGTCACGTCGTGCTGGAGGAATATCAAGCAGGACCGATGGCAGATGAGGAATGCGGTCCGCATTTATTCGTGTTATCTGCCGGCAGCGAAGAATCCCTCCGCCGTCTGGTTGATGCGTACTGCCAATATGATGTGCCGGAGGATCGCCTCCGTGATCTTTGTTTTACCGCAAGTGTTGGAAGAGGACACTTCGCCTATCGGCTTGCGTTCGTCTTCAGTACGAAAGAGGAATGGACGCACCAGATTCGCAAGGTCAAGGAAGAAGGCCTTCATACAAGCGAACAGTTCAGAATCTATTATGGAGATTCCAAGAAAGAGTGTGCGAGGGAAGCGGGTTCTCCGGCTTTACTTGCAGCTGAAATAGCGCTGGAAGCTCCAAAGCGCCAAGCTGATGATTTAAGTCAAATCGCGATCGCCTATGTACACGGGGCGAGTGTCGATTGGTCTACCTTGTACTCGGGAGAACGCAGAAAAAGAATCTCTCTTCCTACGTATAGGTTCGAGAGAACGCGCTGCTGGCTGGACGTTAGTGCTAGCACACTTACAGCTTCCCCGGCGCCAAGCCGTCATGACGGTATGCCTCTTTCCGAAGTGAAGCTGCGGGGAAGAGAGTCGGAAGCATACTCTATCACCGAACGAACAATCGCTAAGATATGGGGGGATATATTAGGTATTCAGGAGGTTCACATTGAGGATACGTACTATGAACTTGGCGGGGATTCGATTCTGGCTTTGAAGATCGCCAACCGCATGACCAAGGAATTTGACGTCTCTATCGATATAGCAGACTTGCTGCGTTATGTAACGATTAGGTCTTTGGCGGAGTGGATCGATTCGAGGCAGCTGCCTATCCAGACGAAGACGGAGTCCGATGCATTCCGCCTGGTTCCAGCCAAGCCTGCTGGCGGGTATCCATTAACACCTTCCCAGCAGCGCGTCTATATTCAGGAGCAGATGGATCATATTCAGACGAGCCATCACGCGCCATTTTGCGTCAAGGTGGAAGGGGAACTGGATACGGCCCGGGTCCTAAAGGCGGTTAATCAAATTGTCGAGCGGCATGAAGCTTTTCGAACGGTATTCGACTTCGTGGACGGCGAGCCCGTGCAGCGTGTGCTGCCGCATTTGGAGATTAAGCTAGCTTTGGCTCAGGCTTCAGAAGAGCAGGTGGATGAACGGATCGAAGCTTTTATTCAGCCGTTTCATTTGGCGGAGCCACCATTAATCAGAGTGGGAGTTCTAACCCTAACGGCAACTGAGCACATCATCATGCTAGACATGCATCACATCATTTCCGACGGGATGACGAACAGCATTTTTATCCGGGAATTCTGTGCTTTGTATCAAGGGCTGCCGCTGCCAGCGGTGCAAATTCAATATAAGGACTATGCCGTATGGCTGAATAGTCAGC
>RCUH01001926.1_pt1 | contig 13675 bp, 9 predicted proteins | sample 2166191 | NCBI WGS metagenome assembly RCUH01 (sample SAMN09932848, study PRJNA488358) | compost metagenome | feature: garden; material: soil; isolation source: compost soil in an enriched community after 214 h of incubation | place: Germany: Experimental Botanical Garden Goettingen | collected...
ATTATGAGGAGGCCAAGGAGCTTGCAGCACTGTATAACCAGTGTCACGGTATCACAACACGTCCGTTAATACCTGTCTCGAATATGTTCCATGTTCATGTAGAGATGGACAAGGAGAGGCTTGCGCCTCTGCTGATTAGCCTTTATGAGGAGACTGGTATTGGACTGACTGCGAACCTTAGGCCTCTCCACGAGAAGTCCTGTTATTTTGAATTAGGTATTGGTGACCGCTACACGGGGGTGCCGGGGGACAGGCTGCGGAGAGCTTTTCAGCTGCTGGATGAGAAGTTACGGGAGCATGCGAAGGTATAAGTAGACAGCAGCGTTAGACGTGGCCCGGCATACTTTTTGCAATTGCCCAATTCCCCTGATTATAATATTAATACCAAGTCTTGGAAAAAGGCGGGGTGTGGTCTTATATCTGGATTTCGAAAGGGGAATGAGCGTTGAATTCGAATGAATCCGTAACCAGTTCTCTATTTACGAAAGAATTTACGAAGAATCCTTATCCGGTCTATGCCCAGCTGAGGGAGATGGACCCTATTTACAAATGCGCTTTTCCACATGGTAGTCATGGCTGGATGATCACGAGATACGAGGATGCCGTGGAGGCTTTCAAGGACCCGAGACTTAGCAAGGATGCGGTCAAGCTCGGTGGGCAGCAAGGACATCAAAGTGTCTTCGCCCGAAGTATGCTGTTCTCTGATCCTCCGGATCATAAGAGGCTGCGTGGGCTGGTGCAGCAATCCTTCACCCCCGTCATGATCGAGGAAATGAGAGGGCGGATACAGGAGATTGCGGATGAGCTTCTGGATGGGTTTAGGGGTAGAGATGAGATCCATCTGATTGATGAATTTGCCTTCCCTCTCCCGATTATTGTGATATGTGAGATGCTGGGGATTCCAGCCGAGGACCGGGACAAATTCCGCCTCTGGTCGAGCACCTTAATCGAGGGCTACAATGAAGAAAACGCCGGCAAGATGAAGCAGCATACAGAGGAGTTCGTTCAGTATTTGGGGCAGATGTTCGATCGACTGCGGGCAGAACCGGGACGGGATATGATCAGTAAGCTTATCGCAGCTGAAGAGGAAGGCGACAAGCTTACTGAGCAAGAGCTGTATGGAGTTGTCGCACTGCTGATTATTGCTGGGCACGAGACGACTGTGAATTTGATCGGCAACAGCATCCTCACCTTGCTTCAGTACCCGGATCAGCTTGAGCGTCTTGTTCGTCAGCCCGAGCTTATTCATACCGCAATCGAAGAATCGCTTAGATTCAATGGCCCGGTTGAATTCAGCACCGGGCGATGGGCAAGGGAGGATTTCAATTTCAAGGGGAAGGAATTCAAGAAAGGTGATCTCGTTATCATTGCGCTGAATTCGGCCAATCACGACCCAAGGCAGTTTGAATCCCCTGATGTATTTGATATCACTAGAGAGAAGAGCCCGCATCTCGCTTTCGGCAAAGGGATTCATCTGTGTCTGGGAGCCCCTCTGGCCAGGCTTGAAGGCGAAATTGCCATTCACAGTCTGCTGCAGCGCTACCCTAACCTCAGGTTGAATGCAGGGATAGACGAGCTGGAATGGAGACCGGGAATGATCGTAAGAGGAGTAAAGGAAATCCCGCTCACTTTATAATTCTTGACCCCATATTAATTCCCCGTATGTACTTATTATGCATACCAAGAGACACCCGACTTTCGGGTGTCTCTATTTGTTATGAATTACTGCTACTCTAGTATGCCCGTAGAGCTGGGCGTCATCGCTAGTACTACATCCAGAACGGCCGGCTATCGCCTCGCTCCGAAGCAGAACTAGCTGCTTCAGGGCATCGTGTCGATCGGATTATGTGAATTATTATCAATATTCTTGTTAACTCTAGGGAAACAAGTTTCCACAGCCTCCAACTCGGCTTCTGATTATTTTGAAACTCAGGAACCGAGCATATTGAATTGTTAAGCGCTCTCATAATGGTAGGATGTTATTGTAAGAAACCACATTAGAAAGAGGGGCATAATCCTTGAATAAGACAAAGAAAAAACTTGCTGCTATGGGCACAACCGTGCTGCTCGTTACCGCCTTCCTAGCAGGCTGCTCATCCAACAATAATGCGTCAGAAACTGCTTCAAAAGGCGCATCCAGCGGGCAGGTCAAGCTGACCTTCTGGCGCAACTCCGGCAATGATGCCGAAAACTCTGCTTACGATCAATTGGTTAAGGGGTTCAATGCGAGCCATCCGGACATTAAAGTCGAAATGAGCCCGATTCCTTACTCGGATTACGACGCGAAGCTCAGGACCTCGATTGCGGCGAACAATCCGCCGGATATTATGACGATCGATGCGCCGAATATGGCATCCTACGCTGAATCTGGCGCCTTGCAATCCTTGACGGATTATTTCAAGGCAGACGGCGATCTCAAAGATATTCCAGAGGGTACAATTGGGGCCTATACGTACAAAGACAATATCTACATGGCTCCGCTTACCGAATCGTCCATCGCTCTTTTCTACAATAAGAAGATGTTCGAGGCAGCAGGTATTCCGCTTCCGTCAAAAAACCCGGATGAGCCGATGACCTGGGATCAAGTACGCGAAGCAGCAATTAAGCTGACCGACGCGAAAAAGGGCGTTTACGGCATTGATCCGGCACAGGGCTTCCAGAACGCGGGAGCGACCGCTTACTTCAAGTACCCGATTATCTGGCAGTTCGGCGGTGAAATTATGGACAAGGACGGCACGACATCTAAGGGCTACTTGGATATGCCGGAGACGAAGAAGGCAGTACAATTCTTCGCAGACCTGTATAATAAGGATAAAGTATCTGCGCTGGAGTACCCGCCGGATCCGTTCCCTACAGGAAAGCTTGCAATGACGGTCGACGGCTCATGGTCGTTGTCCTACCTGGCGGAGAAGTTCCCGAATTTCAAGCTCGGCGAAGATTGGGACATCGCACCGCTTCCTAAAGGAACGAAGCAAGCGGTGGCCAACGGCTCTTGGTCCCTCGCCATCTCTTCCATGAGCAAGAACAAGGATGCAGCTTGGAAGTTCGTGAACTACGTGACGGGAGCGGAAGGCTCCAAGCAGTACAGCAGCGTGACGAAGGATATCCCGGTTCGTTACTCCGTCGCGAAGCAGTTCCCGGAACTGAACGAATATCCGAAGAGCGTCTTCGTTATTCAGAACCAGAAGTACGGCCGCTCGCGTCCGATTACGCCGATCTTCCCTCAGATGTCGGATGCCGTCAACAAGATGTTTGAAGATGTCGCGATCGGCAAACGCAACGTCGATACGGCGATTGACGACGCCATCAAGAAGATCGACAAGGCTTACGCCGATATGCCGAAGAAGTAAAAACAAACGATAACCTGAACAAGACGTTCCGCAAAAGGCGGACGTCTTGTTCAGGCTTTTGCGTTCAACCCGATCCCATTTCACGTTCACCGGAGGTCTGACGACATGCTTTACTCGCTTCGAAGCCGGCTTATGTTTGCTTTCTCCATCTTGCTTATTATCCCGTTCGTTTCGCTTGTCTACATTCTGACTTCCGAGTCGGCGAAGCTTATTAAAAGTTCCCTTGAAGTATCCGCATCGCAGACAATCGAGCAGTACGCTTCGCACGTAACGACCTTGATGAAGCAACTGGAGGATATGGGCTACCAAGTTCTCAGCAGTTCGTTTACCCAGACTTGGCTCGCCGATCTGCGCAACGGCGAAGTTCAGGAAGAAGAACTGCTGGCGAAGCGGAGGTTGTGGGGGTTTCTGTCCTCCTACGCGGTGAATAATTCGAACGAGATCTCGGTCAGTGTGTTTACAACAGCGAAGGGTGGGCTGTGGACGCAGGACCGCACATATGAACAGCAGCCTTGGTTTCTGGATTACAAAAAGCGGGATGTGAAATGGACGGGAGCTCACCTGGACAAGGACCAGCCGGACGAGAGCATGAGAAGCCGGAGCGTGAACGGCTATATACTGCCTCTTGTTGAGCTTCAGACGTTGACCAGCGAAGGCATCATTAAGGTCAACTATCCGACGAGCGTGCTTCAGGATCCACTCGACCGGATTCATTTCGGCAAGACGGGGCGCGTCTTCCTGCTGGACGCCGAGGGACGGAGCGTGCTCGGCCAGCGGCTTACAGGGGAAGATGCCATCTTGCAGGAAGGGAGAAGCAAGCTAGCGGGAATCCGGCAGACTGATCAGGAGGCGGACCAAGAGAGGGAAAGCGGTGTGTTCGCCGTTCGAAATCAGGGCGAGCCTTACCTGGTCTTCTATCGGGAGCTGCCGGATCAGAACTGGACGATCATGGCCGTCGTGCCGGAACGGGAATTGTATGCAAAGCTGACCTGGATTAAGGAGACGATGCTGCTCGTAAGCGGAATTTTGCTGGTGATCGTGCTTGTCGTGGCATTTGGCCTGTCCAAGAGCGTTACGAAACCCCTTACGCGAATGGCCCGATCCATGAAGCTTGTGAGGCGAGGGGAGTTCGACGAAGCGATTAAGCAAATGTCGAACACCCAGCTGAGACACAGCGAGATTGATTATGTGACTGGTGCTTTCGAACAGATGACGCATCGGCTGAAATACCTGATCGAAACGGAATACGAGACGAACCTGAGGCGTAAAAACGCTGAATACAAAGCACTGCTGCTACAGATCAACCCGCACTTTTACAATAATACGCTCGAAATTATTAGCGGTCTGGCCGCAATGAATCGTAATGACCTCGTTATGGATGCAACTGAAGCGCTGGGGCAGATGATGCGGTATTCGCTGGATTTGAGCTCTGATCAAGTATGGGTGCCGGAAGAATTCGCATATATTCGAGATTATTTATTCATCCTGAAGCTAAGGCACGACGACCGACTAGAGGTGCGGATCAATGAGGCGCCGGAAGCTGGTGAACTTAGGATGCCTAAGTTTATTCTGCAGCCTCTGGTTGAGAATGCGGTTAAATACAGTTTGGAAAATGGAGGAAATGCGCTTGTTGAACTGGGTGCAACGGCTCGCGACGGTTGGCTGTATCTGACCATCGCCGACAATGGAATCGGCATGAGCCGGGAGCTGGCAGCCGATCTGCAGAGGGGGCTGTCTGGGCCGGATACGACGGCGATACTTTACACGAAGGGGAACAGCATCGGGCTGCGGAATGTGCTGGCGCGCTGCCGGGTGCAATACGGTGAAGCCTTTGAAGTCTGCATCGATACTTCCCCGAATTCCGGCACGACGATAACGATGCGGTTACCCGCAAACAGGAGTTGATCATCATGTACCGTGTCATGCTCGTAGACGATGAAGCCGGTGTTCGCAACAGCATCCGGGCGAAGATCGATTGGGAAAGTGCCGGATTCGTCATCGCTTATGAAGCGTCCGGCGGAGAGGAAGCGCTCCGCATGCTTGCCGAGGCAGTGGTGCGTCCGGATATCGTCATCTCGGACATTCGGATGCCGAAAATGGACGGAATCGCCTTCATCCGAGCTTGCAAGGAGGCGTATCCGGATCTGCGCGTCATCGTGTTGTCCGGCTATTCGGACTTTGATTACATGAAGTCGGCCATCCAGCTAGGTGTCAGGGATTACCTGCTGAAGCCCGTCGTGCGGGCGGAGCTATTCGCGCTGCTCGGGAAGCTGGCGGGCGAGCTGAAAGAGGAACGACTGCTGGAAGGCGAGCGCCAGCGGGAGGAGATTCAGTACAGCCAGCAGCTGCGGCAAATGCAGGAGCATTTCCTCCTTCAGTTGGTGAAGGAGGAAGGAGTAAGCGAGTCTGCGATACGGGATCGGCTGCACCATTTGCAGCTCGCCAAGCTGGACGGCGAAGGGCTAAGCCTACGCTTCGCGACACTGGAGATGCGCTTGACGCCAGGACGGCTGCGAAGCTTGGAGGGACGCCGCGATCTGTTGCAGCTGGCATTCCGAATGCTCTGCCGGGAGACGGCTGATAAGTGGGAAGACGTGTACCCGTTCTATGACGTGGGGCACCCATCGATGATGTTTTTCCTGCTGGTGGAGACGGGTAGCGAGGAGTCTGGGTACGCGGCCGCGGAGCAGTTCGTTCGCGATCTGAGGCGCAATGTGGCGACGTACCTGAGGCTTGAGAGCGTCGGTGGTATCGGCGAGCCCGTGCGCGGGTGGCGCGAAGCGAAGAACGGCTATGCCAGCTGTATGTTGGCCTGGAGCCGAGGGACGGTGGACGATTCGGCCGCCGCTTCGACCCAGCGAGAAGCACTGGATTGGGCGCAGTCATTCACGGCCGAGACGGAGCGGAGGCTGATTCAGGCGATCGAGACGCTGGATCGGCATGCTTTTTCCACTCAACTGCTCGAGCTGTTCCCTCCGAATCGGGACATGCCGATGTTCGCCTTCACGTTCTTGGCGCTGCGAGTCATCCTGACCTTCGGGTCGCTTGCGAAAAAGTTTGAACGGGGCGACACCTCGCTTCAACAGGTGCTATGGAATTGCCAAGCTACGATTGCGACCTATCGGAGCCGGGAAGAGGTGCTTGCGCAGATTGAACGGCTCGCCGATCTGGTTATGGGGGCGGTGCGAAGCAGCCGAGCCTCCAGTGGCCAGTTACAGGCGGAGGCGGTCCGCAAGTATGTGGACGAGAATTATCCTTATGAGTTGACGTTGTCCCAGCTTGCCGGAATGTTTCACATGAATGAGACTTACCTGTCGGGTCTGTTCAAGCAGAACGCAGGCGTTACATTTAGCGACTATTTAACGCGGCTTCGGTTGACGCGCGCCGCCGAGCTGCTGGAAGGAACCGATCTGAAACTGACGGATATCGCGATGCTGGTCGGCTACTCTAGCTCTAGCTATTTCAGCACCTCCTTTAAAAAGTATTACGGCTGCAGTCCAAAGGAATACCGGGAGACACGGCAGACAACAAATGAGAGATAGTGCAGGAAAACCATTCAGCTCGAAGAGATTGAGCCGAAAGGTTTTTTTGCTTGTCTGCACGCAGCCCAAGTTGTCCCGAACGAACCCAAACGAGGCGTTAGACTAATATTTCGTCCAATGGCGCGGCCCGCACAGGTACACGAAGTCACCCCTCTCCGGATTCTCTATCTCCTTTTCGCCCAGCCAGCATTTTGCAAGCTACTCCCCAAGCATAGTGAAAGTCTTAGCCTTACCCTCAGACTTACAATGGAGGCAATCGAAACTATCCTAGAAAGCTGTAGGGAAGGAAGGCTTTAATATGACAGGCAAAAACACGAGGCACGACAGTTGTGAATCTAAGCACGAAGAGGCGCTTAGGCTTGCGGAGGAAGCAGTGCAGGCCCAAGCCGCGCGGGCGGCGCAAGACCCGTTCCGCCTTCGCTATCACCTGATGGCGCCGTCGGGCTGGATGAACGATCCGAACGGCCTTATTCATTATAAAGGCGAGTACCACGCCTTCTACCAACATTTTCCTTTCGGTGATTATCAAGGTCCGATGTACTGGGGGCATGCGGTCAGCCGGGACTTGGTGCGATGGGAGCATCGCCCGGTTGCCCTTGCACCGACGGAGCCCTACGAGTTCGGTTCTCCCGAAGGCGGATGCGGATGCTGGTCGGGCAGCGCGGTAGAGCACGAGGGGAAAATGGTGCTTTTTTATACCGCCCATGTGGACGGGCGCACCCCGGAGGAAGTGCAGGCTATGGCGACGAGCGAGGATGGAATCCGCTTCGTTAAACATCCGGCGCCGGTCATTCAAGGCAGTCCAGACGGTGAATGCTTCGGGTTCCGTGATCCGAAAGTGTGGGAGCATGAAGGGCGCTGGTATATGGTCATTGGCTCGGGTAAAAATGGCCGCGGCCGCGCCCTCCTATATGAGTCAGCCAACCTTGTGGATTGGTCGTACAGGGGTGTTGCGGCGGAGAGCGACGGGACGCAGGGCGATATGTGGGAATGCCCGGATTTGTTCCCGCTAGGCGACAAGTACGTCCTGATCGTTTCACCGATGAACATGGACGGCGTCAAAAACCTCTACATGATCGGTGAGATGGACTATAAAGCGGGTCGTTTTACCCCCGAGAGAAGTGGCGTCATTGATAACGGACCGGATTTCTACGCTGCGCAGACGATGCGGGACAGCAGCGGCCGCCGCATCTTGATCGCCTGGATGGATATGTGGGGATCTCGGCTCATCAAGACAGGGCGTGCCTGGTATGGGGCTATGACGCTTGCCCGAGAGCTTCAGCTGACCGAGGATGGGCGTCTGGCCTCGAGACCGGTAGAGGAACTGGCTGCTCTTCGAGGACGAGAGATTTCTAAATTTGACAACGGATTAAGTCTGCAGCCCGGTGAAGAACGGATGTGGTTGCTGCCGCCGGCCTTTGAATGGCAGGCTGATATCGATCTGTCTGCAACAGAGGCCCAGGAGCTGCAGATTATAATTAGCGGAGCGGGCGAGGATTTATCGGGCGCTGAGTCCGTAGAGAACTCGCGGTCCGTGATCGACCAACGAACTGAGATCCGTTGGCTGGCCGCGCAGCGCCGCATTGAATTGAACCGGAATGAGGCGGGAATCGGCGATCCCGGCGTGTACGTATCCGACCTTCCGGCTTCGGCCGCCACTCGCCTGAGCATCCGTCTGTTCGCAGACAGCTCGTCCGTGGAGTTGTTCGTCAACGATGGCGACCGGGTGTTGACCAGCCGTATTTATCCGCTCGCTTCAGGCCGCAGGCTGCAGCTTCAGGCGGTGGGAGGAACCGTTGTATTTGAAGCCATGCACCTCTGGAATATGGATGGACTGGAGGCTGTTCAATGAGCGGGTTCCCGCGCAAGTCTAAGCTGACTCTGGCCATGATCGTGATCGGCGCGGCGGCTGTGCTCGCGATAGGAGGAGCAATGTGGAGGTATTTCCACTCCGTTTCATCAGAAGGTTCTGCTGGAATAACCAACAAGGCGGAGGAAGCCTACGCTCCGCCCGCTCCTTTCAAATTCAACCCGACCGCGAATTACTACACGGAACGCTATCGTCCGCAGTACCACTTAAGCGTCGAATCCGGCAATATGAGCGATCCGAACGGCATGGTGTATTACAAGGGCGAGTATCACCAGTTTTACCAGAACAGCGGCCAGTGGGGTCATGCAGTCAGTCAGGATCTTGTGCATTGGGAGCAGCTTCCAGTCGCCTTGATGCGCGATGAACTTGGCGAAATATGGTCGGGAAGCGCGGTTGTGGACTGGAACGATACGAGTGGTTTTTTCCATGGGAAATCCGGGCTGGTTGCAATCTTTACGCATTTCCAGGGCGGCTTACAGTCGCAGAGCATCGCCTACAGCAGCGACCGCGGTCGCACCTGGACAAAGTATGAAGGTAATCCGGTTATTCCGAATCCCGGACTTAAGGATTTCCGCGATCCGAAGGTGATCTGGCACGAAGCGAGCAAGCGCTGGGTCATGGTCGTATCCGTCGACAATCATGTGAGATTCTACTCATCGCCCGATCTCCGAACATGGACGGAGACAGGCGAATTCGGCATCGATCAAGGTTCGCATGCCGCCGTTTGGGAATGTCCAGATCTGTTCGAGCTTCCGGTAGATGGCAGTGGTAAGCGCAAGTGGGTGTTGACGCTGAGCGTCGGCAACAACGAGGCGACCAAAGGCTCGACAGCGCAATATTTCATCGGCGAGTTCGACGGCAAGACGTTCCATAATGATAATCCCGCCAATACGGTGTTGTGGACGGATTACGGGAAGGACTTCTATGCGGCTGTCTCGTATTCGGACATCCCCGAGAAGGACGGACGGCGCATCTGGCTCGGCTGGATGTCCAACTGGCGCTACCCGTTCACGATGCCGACCGATCCTTGGAAAGGCAACATGTCCATTCCCCGCGAGCTTATTCTTCGCGATATTCCTGGTGAAGGAATCCGTCTTATTCAACAACCTGTCAAGGAACTCGATTCGCTGCGTGGCACCGCTCTTAAGCTCGAAGCACAGCAGCTCGCGGTCAGCTCCAACGTGTTCGGGAAGTGGCGCGGAACATCTTATGAACTGAATACGACGTTCACCGTTTCGGCTGATGCTGCGTTCGCGCTCAAGGTGAGGACGGACGGTACGGGGGCGGAGGAGACCGCCATCCGCTATAATGCTGCAGCAGGGAAACTTACGATAGACCGTTCGAAATCCGGTGTTGTTTCGTTCGAGCCGGGCTTCGCGGAGAGCTTTTCGGCTCCGGTAAAGCCATCTGCAGACGGAAGGCTGCCTCTTCGGATCTATGTAGACGAAGACACGCTCGAAGTGTTTGCTGAAGACGGCGCGAAGGTGTTATCCGCCATCATGTTCCCCGAGCCGACAAGCAATGGCTTGTCGCTAGAACTTGAGCGGGGCAGCGTCAAGCTGGATGAAGCCTCATTCTACCCGATGCGCTCGGTGTGGCGTGACGAGAATCCTGATTCCAGCGTACCGAGCCGCATCCTCATTGGCAAGGACAGCGTGGATGTTGCGGTTGGCGCGCATGCAACCGTGAAGTCGTCCGTACTGCCGCTGGCGGCACCCCAGCAGCTCGAATGGATGTCCAGCGATGAGTCAGTCGCTAAAGTTACGCGTTCAGCGGATGGCAGCGGCGTTGACATCTCCGGCATAGGCGCTGGACAAGCCGACTTGATCGCGAAGACGCCTGACGGCAAAGTGACGGCGAAAATGAGCGTGTTCGTCTACAAGCCGTAAGAGGCGATCGCTCTCCGAATCAAGTTTATTTACCGACTTCACCCAATCGAAAGGAAGGGAAAACAATGGCACTCACTAAGTTGGCACCATCAATATCCAAGCGCCGCAAGGGAAGTCCACTCGGCCGGGCGCAGCGCCAGGAAGAGAGAACGGCATGGCTGTTCATCTTGCCTGCGTTGGCAGCGCTTCTGCTCTTCGTCTTTTACCCGATGGTCAAAGCATTCTTTATCAGCTTCCAGAACTATAACATGGTAGGCGGAACCCGGTCTTTTAACGGTCTCGATAATTACCGGACGTTGATGAATGACTCGGAATTTCTGGCAAGCCTTCGGCACTCGCTATTCTTCGCAGTCATCGTCATCCCGGTACAGACGGCGATTTCGCTAGGCCTCGCGATGCTGATTCAGCGGGCTAGGCGTTTTACAAGCCTGTTTCGCACGGCTTTTTTTATCCCTGTCGTTGTCTCGACTGCGGTCGCTGCTACGGTTTTTAAGCTCATCTACAACAAGGACTTTGGTATCCTGAATAATGTCCTCAAGACGATGGGACTGCCGATCACGAATTTCCTATCCAATCCAGATACCGCGATGTACGGCATCATCATTCTTGGTATCTGGAAAGCAGCTGGGTTTTTCATGATTATTTTCCTCGCGGGACTGAACAACATCTCCCAAGACTTATATGAAGCGGCTCGGGTTGACGGAGCAAACCGAGTGCAGCAGTTCTTCCGTATTACGCTGCCGATGCTGAACCGGACGATGGCTTTCGTTATCATCATGACGACGATCGATGCAATCAAGCTGGCCGGTCCCGTCTTCGTCCTCACGAATGGCGGACCGAACGGCTCCACTCAGTCTGTAGTGTATTACATTTGGAAAATGGCATTCCAGCAAATGCAAATGGGCTACGGCACCGCGGCGGCGTTTATTCTGTTCGCTATCGTGCTGATCATCTCGCTTGTGCAAATGAACTATTTCAATAAGAAAGCAGACTACTAGGAGGGATCATAATGCGGCAAACGGCAATTGCGCTTAAATACATCATTATGACGCTCATCGCCATCATCTGCATCATTCCAATATTATGGATGGTCGCTGGATCTCTGCGTCCTTACGATGAGCTGTTCCAATATTCATCGAGCTTGAACTGGCATTTGCTGGTGCCCGTTAAGTTCACTTGGGAGAACTACAAAAACGTTATTTTCAACGATACGAATCCATTCCTGCCCTACATCTGGAACACGGTACTCGTCGCCGGGTCCGTAACCGGCATCGTGCTCGTAGTAAGTTCCTTGGCCGCCTTCGCATTCGCGAAGCTGCGATTCCGGGGCAAGTCGATCGTTTTCGGCTTGTTCATGTCGGCGATGATTATTCCGGGTGAAGTAACGCTCGTGCCAAACTACTTGCTGATGAACAGTTTCGGATGGGTCAACTCGTACGCGAGTCTAATCGTGCCTTCCGCGCTGTCGGTATTCGGCATCTTCCTGCTGCGGCAGTTTTTCGCGGACATTCCGAATGAGATTATGGAGGCGGCGAGAATTGACGGAGCTTCGATTATGCGCGTGTTCTTGCGTATCATCGTCCCGGCGGCTGTTCCGGCGCTAATTACGCTCGGCTTGATGACGTTCCTTGGCAACTGGGACTCGTATCTCTGGCCCCTTATCGTTATCAACGACGACAAGAAGCAGATGATCCAGGTCGCGATTGCGTCATTCTCCTCTCTGGCGGGTACCGACTGGTCCAAAATCCTGGCGGCTAGCACGATATCAACGGCTCCGATCCTAATTCTGTTCCTGTTCCTGCAGCGCTACTACATTCAGGGCATCACGATGTCGGGGGTGAAAGGGTAATGGGGCGCAAAATATATGATGCTGTGGCGCTCGGCGAGTATTTGATCGATTTCGTGCCAGACGGCGTGTCGGCAGCGGGTGAGCCTTTATTGGAACGCAACCCGGGCGGTGCTCCGGTCAATGTGCTGGCGGCGCTCGCGAAGCTGGGCAACAAGACGGCCTTTATTGGCAAGGTTGGGCAGGACCCGTTCGGCGAGTATTTGCGGGATGTGCTGATTCAGCAGGGAATCGCAGATGAGGGGTTGGTGTTAAGTCGGGACGCTCATACAACGATGGCGTTCGTACATTTAGACGAACAGGGAGAGCGTTCGTTCCACTTCGCCCGCCAACCGGGAGCAGACGAGCTGCTTACGGAAGCAGAAGTGCGGCCGGAGCTTACGGGTGGAACGCGCCTGTTCCACTTCGGCTCCATCTCTCTAACATCGGAGCCTTCGCGCCAAGCGACGCTTTATGCGGTTGAGGCGGCGCGGCAAGCCGGGGCGATCATCTCCTACGATCCGAACTGGCGTCCATCTCTGTGGGAGACTGAGGAACTGGGGCTTGTCTGGATGAAGAGCGGGCTTGAAAAGGCTCACATCGTTAAGGTGTCAGAGGAGGAGCTGGCGCTGCTAACGGGCCAGCCTGACGCCAGTACACCGGATCTCGCTTTTGGAGCCGAAGAACTTATCCTGCGCTACGGGCTGGACGTTCTGCTTGTGACACGGGGAGCAGCAGGAACGTATTATCGGACGGCGCGCTACGCTGGCGAAGTGGCAGCGAGCCGCGTCGTCCCCGTGGATACGACCGGGGCAGGCGACGCTTTCATGGGTGCGTTTCTGCACTGCGTGCTCGGCAGCGAGACGAAGGCGGCGGACTGGAGCGAGGAGGAACTGCGCAGAGCAGTCGCCTTCGCCAACGCCGGCGGAGCGCTCGCTACCACTCGCAAGGGCGCCATTCATTCGCTCGGGACGTTGGGAGAAATCGAAGAGTTGCTTCGCGGGACACGTTAACCACGAAAAGCCAGAGTCAGTGTTGTCTGGGCATTCCCTTGTCTACTTGACAGGAGTATGACCACCTGACTCCGGCTTTTTTGGTCATCGTACCGTCTATTTCATGGTGAACGTTAGATTCTATCACACTTATTATGCATACCAAGAGACACCCGACTTTCGGGTGTCTCTATTTGTTATGAATTA
>RCUH01001930.1_pt1 | contig 13618 bp, 9 predicted proteins | sample 2166191 | NCBI WGS metagenome assembly RCUH01 (sample SAMN09932848, study PRJNA488358) | compost metagenome | feature: garden; material: soil; isolation source: compost soil in an enriched community after 214 h of incubation | place: Germany: Experimental Botanical Garden Goettingen | collected...
TTTAGTATATGGAAGAACGCAAGCCTGCGCTCCTGGTCCTGGAGGATGGAACAGTATTTTATGGCAAAGCTACCGGTAAGATAGGTACGACAACCGGAGAGATTGCATTTAACACGGGAATGACCGGTTATCAAGAAGTGTTTACTGATCCTTCCTATTATGGTCAAATACTAGTCATGACGACGTCCCATATCGGTAATTACGGTGTGAATCCCGAAGAAGTTGAATCCGAAACGGTAAAAATTGCCGGATTGGTAACCAAAAAATTCGCAAATAACTTTTCCAGAACTTCCGGAACATCCAATTTGCAGGATTACCTGGTAGAAAATGAAAAAGTAGGAATTACCGATATCGACACCCGGTCTTTGGTTCGCCACATTCGTCACAAAGGAGCAATGAATGCCATTATTTCTTCTGAGATCCTGGATGAAAAAGCGCTTCTGAAGCAAGTGAAAGAAGTTCCTTCCATGGACGGACTAGAATTGTCTTCCAAAGTGGCTACAAAAACCGCATATGAAGTTGGAGACTCAAATAGCCCGTTGAGAGTTGCGTTGCTTGATTTCGGTGTGAAGAAGAATATCGTTACCTGTCTTGCAGACAGAGGATGTTTGGTGAAAGTATTCCCGATGAATACTTCAATCGAAGAAATGAAAGCATTTAACCCGGATGGATATTTATTGTCTAACGGTCCGGGAGATCCTTCCGCTATGCCGAATGAGATCGCTTTGGTCAAAGAGTTGGTAGAAGTCGGAACTCCGATCTTCGGAATCTGCCTGGGGCACCAGATTTTAGGTTTGAGCCAGGGACTGAAAACAGAGAAAATGTTCAACGGTCACCGCGGGATCAATCACCCGGTAATGAATTTGATCACCGGAAAAGGAGAGATCACTTCCCAAAACCACGGATTCGTGATCGCTAAAGACAGCGTTCAGTCTAACCCGAGAATTAAAGTAACCCACGAACATTTGAATGATCATACCATTGCAGGAATTATGTTGACTGATAAACCTGTTTTCTCGGTGCAATACCACCCGGAAGCATCAGCAGGTCCGCATGATTCGCGCTATTTATTCGATCAATTTATCACTAATATGAAACAGGCGAAGCAGGAAGCTTCCAAATAAATCAAAACATGAGTTATATCGCACGCATTGTCGGAAGACAAGTTTTAGATTCAAGAGGTAATCCAACGGTAGAAGTGGATGTTTACACAACAAACGGTGCAGTTGGAAGAGCGGCAGTTCCTTCCGGCGCTTCAACCGGGATTCACGAAGCAGTTGAATTACGTGACGGGGATCAATCCGTTTACCTTGGAAAAGGAGTGTTGAAAGCCGTTGAAAACGTAAATTCCATCATTGCAGAAGAATTGATGGGGATGGATGTGTTCGATCAAAAACTGATTGACCGTGTTTTAGTGGAATTGGACGGTACACCGAATAAATCAAAATTAGGAGCGAATGCTATCCTGGGAACTTCTTTGGCTGTTGCGAAAGCTGCTGCACAGGAAGCGGGATTGAGCCTGTTTAAATACGTTGGCGGGGTTGGAGCGACAACGATGCCGGTTCCGATGATGAACATTCTGAATGGAGGTTCACACGCCGATAACCTGATCGATGTGCAGGAATTTATGGTCATGCCATTTGGAGCATCTTCTTTTTCGGAAGGATTACGTTGGGGAACGGAGATTTTTCATCATTTGAAATCGGTGTTGAAAGATAAAGGAATGTCAACTAACGTTGGAGACGAAGGTGGATTTGCGCCGAATCTCGGATCTAACGAAGAAGCAATTCAAGTGGTATTGCAAGCAATCGAAAAAGCTGGATTTAAACCCGGACATGATGTGCACATTGCTTTGGATGCGGCATCTTCCGAGTTTTACAATGCTGAAAAAGGATTGTATTTATTTGAATCGACAGGAGATTCCATGACTTCTTCCCAAATGGTTGATTACTGGGCTGACTGGTGTCAGAAATACCCAATTGTTTCGATTGAAGACGGGTTGGCTGAAGATGATTGGGCCGGATGGAAAGAAGCAACAGACAGATTAGGAAATAAAGTTCAGTTGGTTGGAGACGATTTGTTTGTAACAAACACAAAACGTTTGTCTCAGGGAATTGAACAGGGAATTGCTAACTCAATCCTGGTGAAAGTAAACCAGATCGGATCGTTGAGCGAAACAATCGAAGCGGTTCAAATGGCAACCAGAAACAGTTATACATCCGTCATGTCTCACCGTAGCGGTGAAACAGAAGATAATACGATTGCAGATTTGGCAGTTGCTTTGAATTGCGGGCAAATTAAAACAGGTTCTGCATCCAGAAGTGACCGAATGGCAAAATACAACCAGCTTCTGAGAATAGAAGAAGAATTGGGAGAAACTGCATATTACCCGGGAAAGAATTTCCGGTTTTTGTAAATAGAATGTTAAGAATGAATGGGGAGCGATGAGCTCCCTTTTTTTGTTTATAGATTATCCTTTCGGATGATCTGTGTTGGATGTATTGAAAAGATTCGTAACTTATACTCCTGAAATTCAACGGTCCGGGGAAATAGTTTGGAAGTGAAAAATGCAGTTAATTTCCGTGAAATGAACTGTATTTTAACAAAATGTTTGAAAGTGGTATGTTTTTATGAACTCAAAGCAACCAAATTGTTTTCAAACCGTTTAGAAATCAAAGTACTAATTATGAAGAATTTATTACTAGGTATTGCTTTTGCAATGGGAACCTTCTTGTGTAGTGCTCAAGCTACTAATTCACAATCAAACACTTCCGCTTTTTTTGCTCAATGCATGGTCGATTTAAACAATGAGTCCGAATTAACGGCATTGGAAAATCAATTACGTGCAATCCCTTACGTAAGTATTGTACGGGTTGATCTTCCATCTCACAGGTTATTCCTGACAACGAAAGACATCCAGTCGTTTACTGTAACAGAATTTGCTTCCTGGATGGGAGCTTACGCTTCTTCATACAGTTGTCTTCAAATAGGTTTGCACGGTGTAGATCCGGTTAAACCGTATCCATTTACTAATTGTCAGGATTAAAAAATACGGATTATGAAAAATATTCTACTTATCATTTCTTTTTTTGTAGGTACTCTTGCAATGGCTCAGTCAAATAACTGTTCCGGAGCAGTATCCGGTTGTTCAACTCCCGATTTTGCAATTGAACCACCGAATCCTGCAACAAACGTAGTTGACTTTGGAACGGGTACGATTTCCAATCCGAGTTCCAATCCGCAAGGGGTCAATTCAGGATGTTTGTTATCCGGTGAAACCAGTTCTACTTTTATTACCATTAATATTGTTTCAAACGGAACATTGCAATGGTCGATGATTGGTTTGAACGCATCCGGAAACCCTGCCAACACAGGATGTTTTGACTGGATCATGTGGCCGAATACAAACGGGAACGGATGTGCCGGGATAAACGGAAACACTTTGCCTCCTGTTGCTTGTAACTGGAACGGTACATGTAACGGTAACACAGGAATGGCCTCGCCGGGAAATTACCCTCCGGGAGGTGCAGCTAACAGCTATCAGCCACCGTTAAATGTTACTGCCGGACAATCATTTATTTTATGCTTGTCTAATTATAGTTCGGTACAGCAGACTGTAGGTTTGAACTTTTTCGGTACAGCTTCAGTTGTTTGCGGGGCTTCAGCACCTGATCAAACAATTTGTCTTGGAACTTCTGCTACTGTAAATATCACGACTCCCGGTTATGTGAATCCTTCTTTTAACTGGTTAACAACGACTAACGTATCCAACACTTCCGGAGGATCAGGAGTAATTGTAAATCCATCCGTTACAACTACGTATATGGTTGCCGTTGAAGATGTCGGAAGCACCACTCCATTACAAGATACAGTAACATTCACCATTACAGTAGTGCCGCCGCCGGCACCAAATGCAGGCCCTGATCAAACAGTTTGTCTGGGACAGCCGATCCAGTTGACAGGAAGCGTGGGAAGTACTACGAATACAGTAAACTGGCAGGCAATTGTGCCAACTGGAATGACACCTGCTGCAACAGCAGCTTTCAGTCCTAGCTTCAGTTCACTGAATCCAACTGTAACAGCAAATCAGCCGGGCGTTTATAAATTTGTTTTGCGCGAAACAAATACGACCTGCGGCACCGTCAGAGATACAGTCGTAGTAACAGTTTCACAACTTCAATTAACAGCAGCTTCTACAAACCCGGTGTGTAACGGTTCAAGTGACGGTACAATCACCATTACAAGTACAGGAGCAAGCGAGTATAGTTTCAATAACGGTGTAACCTGGCAGACATCCAATACACAGGGTGGTTTTGTTGCCGGACAATACACGGTATGTGCCAGAAATACTTTGGGATGTCAAAAGTGTGTTTCGACAACTTTGACCAATCCACCTTTGATTGTCCTGTCTGTTTCAAACGATACGATCATTTGTCAGAATGGTACTGCGAATATCTGGGCTTCAGCAACAGGAGGAGCAACTTATTCATACCATTGGGATCACAGCCCTTCTTTGGTATCAGCTACGCAAGTGAATCCACTTACAGATACTTATTATCCGGTTCGGGCGCAAAGTGATCTGGGCTGCTGGTCAAACCGGGATTCTATTTATGTAACGATGAATCCGGTACTTACAGTAGAAATGTCGGCAGACGCATTTACTTGCCCGGGATACGAAGATTCTCTAACGGTAACGGCTTCCGGAGGAATCGGAGCACCTTATACGATGACCTGGACAACCGGACAAACAGATGATGGAACAGAAAGTACTTTAAACGATGCTCCGCTTCAAACAACGGTTTACTCTGTGACTGTGAATGACGCATGTGAAACAACTCCGGTTACACTATCGGGAAGGATCGTTACGCATGCTGTTCCGGTTCCGCAATTTACCGTAGATTCCATTGTCAAGTGTGAACCGGCAGAATTCGTGTTGGTAAATACAACCGATCCTTTGATGTCCCAAAACACAATTTGGAGAATCGGGAACGGAGACGAGTTCCTGGATATGGATACATTGACAACAACTCCTACATTGTATGGAAATTATGATGTGCAGCTGATCGTAACATCTCCGGATGGATGTATTGATTCCCTGACTATTGAAAACTACCTGACAGTTAACCAAACTCCGGTTGCAGACTTTAAATGGAGTCCGGACCCGGTAACGATGTTCAATACGCAGGTATTGTTTACAGAATATGCTTTGTATGCAGATTCTTATGAATGGAGTTTCCCTGGGGCAACACCTAATAATTCAACGAACAATGATCAAACGGTGCTTTATCCGGATGGGCAAACAGGAACTTATTATGTTACTTTGATTGCGAAATCCTATTTGGGATGTTCGGATACGATAACAAGGCAGGTGGTAGTTTTACCGGAAGTTCTGTTGTATGCACCGAATACATTCACTCCGGATGGAGATGAGTTTAACCAGACCTGGAAAGTGTTCATTGAAGGAATTGACGAATTTGATTTCGACCTTCAGATCTTCAACCGCTGGGGAGAAGTTGTTTGGGAATCCCATGATTCAAGCGCTGCATGGGACGGAACTTTCAACGGTCAGCCGGTTGGTCATGGTACTTATATTTGGGTGATCCGCACCAAAGAATTTGTTTCAGATAAAAAATATACCTGGAACGGAGTTATCAATCTTATCAGGTAAGATAACTGATCCGCATGATAAGGGGCTGTTCGTATTATTCGAATGGCCCCTTATTGTTTTATCTGAAACCAATTAGCAACCCTTTATAATTTGGTCTTCAAAAGGTTTTTTTCTTAAAATAAATTCCCTCTCTGTTGAACCGTGCTAACGCTTGTCCTTCGCATCAAGCAATTTGTTATTGCTTTGCTCGTCTTCACCAGCTGCTGCTGGTTCTTATCAAAAGCTACGCTTTTTCTTCTTAATTTCGCAGGATAAGCGATACACTATGAATTTGAATGAATTTCAAAACGATATAAGAACAGGAATCCCTGAAATCCTGCCTCCGAAGAAAGCATACGAAACAGAGATAAATCATGCACCCAAACGAAAGGAAATTCTTTCGGAAGAGGAGAAGATCCTGGCATTGAAGAATGCATTGAGGTATTTCCCGCAAAGTCAGCATGCTGAATTAGCAAAAGAGTTTGCCGAAGAATTGGAAAAATACGGAAGAATATACATGTACCGGTTCAGACCGGATTACAAAATGTATGCCCGCCCGATAGATGAATATCCGGGAAAGTCACTGCAGGCAAAAGCAATCATGCTGATGATCCAGAATAACCTGGATTACGCTGTGGCGCAACATCCGCACGAACTGATTACTTACGGCGGTAACGGAGCAGTTTTCCAGAATTGGATCCAGTACCGCTTAACCATGAAGTATTTATCGGAAATGGAAGATGACCAGACTTTGGCTATGTATTCCGGGCACCCGATGGGATTATTCCCTTCACACAAAGATGCACCACGTGTTGTTGTTACAAACGGTATGATGATCCCGAATTATTCGAAACCGGATGATTGGGAGAAGTTTAACGCTTTGGGAGTGACACAATACGGACAAATGACAGCAGGTTCATACATGTACATCGGTCCGCAGGGAATTGTTCACGGAACTACGATTACTGTTCTGAACGGATTCCGTAAGATCGGAAAAAGCCCGAAAGGTTCGCTGTTCGTAACTTCCGGATTGGGAGGAATGAGCGGTGCACAGCCAAAAGCAGGTACCATTGCTGGTTGTGTAACCGTTTGTGCAGAAGTAAACCCGAAGATCACGCGTATCCGCCTGGAACAAGGCTGGGTTCACGAAGTGTTCGAAGATTTGGATGAATTGGTAAAAAGAGTGCGTCAGGCGCAGGAAAATAACACAGTGGTATCCATTGCCTATTTAGGAAATATTGTGGACGTATGGGAGAAATTTGACATAGAAAACATACACATTGACCTGGGGTCCGACCAAACATCTTTACACAATCCGTGGGCAGGAGGATATTATCCTGTCGGATTGACATTTGAAGAGTCTAATCGCCTGATGGCTGAAAACCCGGAATTGTTCCGCAAGAAAGTCCAGGAAACACTTGTCAGACATGCAGATGCAATCAACGCACATACGGCAAAAGGAACTTATTTCTTCGATTATGGAAATGCATTTTTATTGGAAGCTTCGCGTGCAGGAGCCAATATAATGGCAGAAAATGGGATTGATTTCAGGTATCCATCCTATGTTCAGGATATTATGGGCCCCATGTGTTTCGACTATGGTTTCGGGCCTTTCCGTTGGGTTTGTACTTCCGGAAAACCAGAAGATTTACAGAAAACAGATGAAATAGCTTGTGCTGTTTTAGAAGAAATGAAGCAAAACAGTCCGCAGGAGATTCAGCAGCAAATGGCCGACAATATCCAGTGGATCAAAGGTGCACAGGAAAATAAACTGGTAGTTGGTTCGCAGGCCCGGATTCTTTATGCTGATGCGGAGGGTAGAACAAAAATTGCTGCGGCTTTCAACCAGGCTATCGCAGAAGGAAAGATTGGTCCGGTAGTACTTGGTCGTGATCACCACGATGTGTCCGGAACGGATTCGCCTTACCGCGAAACATCCAATATTTATGACGGATCTCGTTTCACAGCTGATATGGCCATTCAAAATGTGATTGGGGATTCATTTCGCGGTGCAACGTGGGTTTCGATCCACAATGGTGGTGGAGTAGGCTGGGGAGAAGTAATCAACGGCGGTTTCGGAATGCTGCTTGACGGATCTTCGGATGCTGAAAGAAGATTGAGATCCATGCTTCATTGGGATGTGAATAACGGAATTGCACGCAGAAACTGGGCACGTAATGAAGGTGCGATCTTTGCCATCAAACGCGCAATGGAAGCAGAACCGAAATTGAAGGTTACGATTCCGGAATTGGTTGATGAAGAGTTGCTGAAAAACCTGAAATAATTGAAATTCCGCTCCGCTCAGTTTCCTTCGATAGAAACAAAAGGTGATTGAGCGGAGTTTAAATCATCTGTTCAATTAAAGCACTTTGATTTCCACCCTTCGGTTTGTTTGTTCTTCGGAAGCAAATTTTGCATTTGGAAAAACAGGGCGGGTATTCCCATAACCAACGGTTGTCATCCGTTCTTTATTAATTCCGTTTTCCATCAGGTAATTCGCTACTCTTTTTGCACGGGCTTCGGAGAGTTTCTGACCTTCAAAGGTGTTATCGCCATTTGAATGAACGTGGCCTTGCACTTCCACCTTGATTCCTGCATTCAGGGCTAAAAAGTCTTTTAAACGCCTTAATTTCGGTTCCGCAGTCACCAAAAACTCGGAACTTCCGGGGAAAAATTCGATTTCGTCGATCAGGAAACTTTTTCCTTCCCCCAAGGGTTCTATCCAAACAACAATTTCCGTTTCTGTATTGGCAGATATCGCTTCTTCTCTGTCCACAAAGAAATACCCTTCTGCATCAATCTTTAACTGCACTTTTCCGGAACGGTCAGTGGAAAAACGGAAATCAGAACCCTGGTAGGAAGCTGAGATATCTTTCAGTCCTGTGAGCGTTATGTTAGAGATCACAGGTTTTCCGGTTTCGTAATCCCGGATGAGAATAGCCAATCCGGATACAGATTTATCGGTTCTCAGGTCCAGTAGTTTTCCACCTTGCGAAGTTTCCTGGAGTTCACCGGTTTTATGTTCAAAGATGAAATCAACATCCAGGAATTCTTTCACTTTCGGAGTTGCAATAAAACAAATAATCAATTCCTTACCGGCAGTCAGATCGATCGGGTAGAGTTTATTTCCCGAAACGATCAGGCTTAAACCAAGTTCTAAAGACGGTTTGGCGATAATACGCCGGATTTCAGCCGAACCTTTCGAGATTTCTTCACAAGGATATTTTGTAGTACCTTCAAAAATGATCATTTGAATGGGCTCCGGACAGCTTGCATCTAATGTGAACCGACCGTTGAAAGATGCTTTGAAAGAACAAAACAAGGTGTTTCTCTCATCGAGTTCTTTTAAAGACGTGTAAGCTGAAAAATCATTGACTTTACCGCCTTTTCCGGGAAACTGCATGCGGTACTCTCCGGTTTTCAATATATTCACAGCTCCCGTACAATCCGAAATTGCATCGGAGCTTTCCAGTTGCAGTTGTCCAAATGTCTGGCTGGCAACGAGGGAAAGAAAGAAAAGGAGCTTTTGTTTCATTAACGGTAAAGATAGTTTTTTCATATAAATTATGAAAAACGGAACTGATTTTGAGTTTTTTAATGGTTGAGTTGCTTAAATAGCCGGTAACTTCCAACTACTGTTTAACTTTTAACTGAGCTTTTAGACAGGTACGGAGGTACAAATAATCGGTTGTCGGGAAGATGTGGACTACATTGATATCATGGGTCTTCCCGGATAAGCTGAAATCGCCGGTTTTCCTTTGGAGATTTTTGTCAATGGTTTTCTTCAATTCATTGAATTGAGGTGTCAGGTCTAATTTCGTAGCTTTTTCCAGTTCGGAATAAATGCGGTTGGAGAATAGCCATTTTGCACTTTTAAGCAGCATACTTTTCGTTTTGAGATCGAATTCAAGTTGGCTCAATTCAAGTTGGTTGGTCTCATTATCGAATACAGGAACACCCTGCAGGTACAAAATTCCCTTCTTCGTTCCGCTGAATTGAATTCCCAGAAGCAGTTTGTTTTTGTCTAATCCACTTACAGTAACGGCATTGAATTCAAAGTGATTCTTATTGAAATCAAGTTTTTTTCCCTTTATCTGCTCGGTAAATAGCTGCGAAATCGAATCGTAATGCAGTTCGAAATCAGTAAACAGGTCGAAAGTGTCCTTGCTTGCTTTGGGGATGATATTCAATTTCGGGAGCTCCGTTGCCGGTAATTTAGCCGGATTTTGGTTTAAAAAAGTCTTACAGTTCAATACCAGTGTAGTGTAAAGCGTATTGTTATCCAGGCGTGGCTTTACCAGTGACAGTGCTATCGGCTCAAAATGAATGGTTCCCAAACGGGGAATCTGGATTGACTGATTCATGTTTTTCCACAGATCAGCGGCATCTTTTTTGAAGGAAATACTGCCAAGCTGCTTGTCTGTTGCTTCACATTGTTTTTTCAGGGTTTTGCGAACTTCTTTCATCACTTCATCCGTAGCATCGAAGCGAAACAAGGTGACTTCACACGGATTCAGGGCTTTCAGTTCGTTGATGCTTGTATTGGTTTTCAGGTTGTAATCTTCCCCGATGCTTAAATCGGTGGCGAGACGGATCCTTACAGAAGGTTTGGTTTCGTTAATACCGCAGGAGAAGGGAATAAGAGGGGAGACGCAAGTTGGTTTGTCTGAGAATAATCCGGAACATGCGGCACAGTATTGCATTTTGATCCAATACGAACCGTAAAGCTCCGAAAGCAGTCCGTTATTCCTGGTTGAGATCTCAAATGAATCTTTCTGGAACTGGAATTCATACCGGATCCCGCTGCATGGTTTATCAGAACCTGTTGTGATTTTTGGAACCGTTTTGTCTGCTTCCCTGAAATAAGACGAAAGATTGATTTCTATCGGGACAACAATATCGGTAGTTAAAGCAGTTGGTGGCGGCGGGTTTTCAACGACTACAGCGACCGGTTTTTCGGGTTTGATCGTAGAACATGACAAGAAAAAAGCCATGAAAATAGTGATGGAGATCAGCCTGTAAAAATTACCGCTAATCATAGTAAAGAGATCATTAAAAAGACACCCGAATTCATTGTAAATGCAAAGGTATTTATAAATTACAGATTTAAAGAACTTCTTTTTTTGCTATATTCGAAAAAAATATCCGCATGAAAATCCGTTTGTTCTTAGTTGCCTTTTTGGTCCTGGGTGTGCTGTCCTGTACAAAAGATAATATTTGTGAATGTTCCGACGGATATCGTATTGAGATGACCGGAAACCGGAAGCAGGTGAGACAAGCCTGTGAAAAGCTGTCGGACGATGGCACAAACACGAGCTGCAAAATCAATTAATAGAATTGCTTCCCGATAAACTATCGGGATTCGGGTTGCAAATCATTTTTATAGACACTGAAATTAATCTGGAAAATTAGAAAGGGCGTTTGTCACATAACAAACGCCCTTTTCAGTTCTTTATAACCGGGTATCAGATCGAATCAATGATGTGATTCAATGTTTCACTTGGTCTCATTGCTTTTGTTGTCAGCTCTACATTTGGTTTGTAATAACCACCGATATCTGTTTTGCTGCCTTGCGCCCCGATCAATTCGGTATTGATTTTTGCTTCATTGCTTGTTAAAGCTTCCGCAATCGAGGTGAATTTTGCTTTCAGGTCTGCGTCATTGTTTTGAGAAGCTAATGCCTGAGCCCAATACAATGTCAGGAAGAAATGGCTTCCTCGGTTATCGATTTCACCTACTTTTCTTGCAGGGGATTTATCATTTTCCAGGAATTTTTCTGTTGCTGAATCTAATGTTTCAGCAAGTACTTTTGCTTTCTTGTTTCCGGTTGTGTTGAACAAATGCTCGAAGGAAACAGCCAGAGCAAGGAATTCACCCAATGAATCCCAACGTAAATAACCTTCTTCCAGGAATTGTTCTACGTGTTTCGGAGCAGAACCTCCCGCACCTGTTTCGAATAACCCACCGCCATTCATCAACGGAACAATCGAAAGCATTTTTGCAGATGTTCCAACCTCCAGGATCGGGAATAAATCTGTCAGGTAATCGCGTAAAACGTTTCCGCTTACGGAGATTGTATCTAACCCTTTCACAATTCTTTCCAAAGTAAACTGAGTTGCTTCAGACGGTGAAAGAATTCGGATATCTAACCCGGAAGTATCGTGATCTTTTAAGTACAATTCTACTTTTGAGATCAGTTCAGAATCGTGTGCACGGTTTTTATCCAGCCAGAATACTGCAGGTGTATTGCTCAAACGTGCTCTTGTTACTGCTAATTTTACCCAGTCGCGGATCGGAGCATCTTTTGTCTGGCACATTCTCCAGATATCTCCTGTTTCCACATCGTGCTCCAATAAAACCGTTCCATCCGGACTTGTTACACGAACTTTTCCGTCAGCAGGAATTTGGAATGTTTTATCGTGGGAACCGTATTCTTCAGCTGCCTGTGCCATCAAACCAACGTTCGGAACAGAACCCATAGTTGTTGGGTCCAAAGCTCCGTTTTTCTTACAGAAATCGATTACCGTCTGGTATACGCCGGCGTAAGATCTGTCAGGAATGATCATCAGGGTATCCTGCAATTTTCCTTCTTTGTTCCACATTTGTCCCGAAGTACGGATTGCTGCCGGAACTGACGCATCAACGATTACATCACTCGGAACATGCAGGTTGGTAATTCCTTTATCGGAATTTACCATCGCCAAAGCCGGGTTTTTAGCGTAAACCGCATTGATGTCTGTTTCGATTGCCGCTTTTTTGTCGGCAGGAAGCGCTTCTATCTTCGCATACAAATCTCCCAAACCATTGTTTGGATTGATTCCCAATTGCGCGAATTCTGCTGCATGTTTTTCGAATACTTCTTTGAAGTAAACCGAAACAACATTTCCGAAGATAATCGGATCGGAAACTTTCATCATGGTTGCTTTCAGGTGAACCGAAAGTAATAAGTTCTTCGCTTTTGCGTCTTCAATTTCCGTAGTAATGTATGAACGAAGCGCTTTTTGACTCATTACAGAAGCATCGATAATTTCGCCTGCTTTCAATGATGTTTTTTCTTTCAGAACTTTCGTTGTTCCGTCGTTCTGGATCAATTCGATTTTCACGTCTGTCGCATCCGGAAGAACAGTCGATTTTTCACTTCCGTAGAAATCACCATTCGGCATACTCGCCACTCTGGTTTGTGAATCTGCTGACCATGCTCCCATGGAGTGCGGGTGTTTTTTTGCATAGTTTTTTACAGCTCTCGGTGCACGACGATCTGAGTTTCCTTCGCGAAGGACCGGGTTTACAGCACTTCCTTTGATCTTATCGTATTTTGCCTTGGCATTTTTCTCTTCTTCTGTTGCAGGAGTTTCCGTATAATCAGGAACTTTGAAGCCCAAAGCCTGTAACTCTGCAATGGCATCTTTCAACTGCGGAATGGATGCGGAAATATTCGGAAGTTTGATAATGTTTGCTTCCGGTGTAGTGGCTAATTTACCCAATTCAGACAATGAATCCGGAACACGCTGCTCTGCTGTAAGTACTTCCGGGAAAGTTGCCAGGATTCTTCCTGCCAGGGAAATATCCCTCGATTCTACTTCAATTCCTGCCGTTCCTGCAAAAGCTTTCACGATCGGTAGAAAAGAATAAGTTGCTAAAGCCGGCGCTTCATCAGTAAGTGTATACAGAATTGTTGAATTTGAGTCTGCCATAATTTGAGTCTTAATAATTGATTATTGCAGTTAAGATTTATTCCTAACCGACGATGGCAAATTTAGTGGTTGAAGATTGGAATGTCAATAAATAAAGCGGTTAATTTCGAAGAGTTTGGAAAGGGGTAAAATGAGATGTTAAAATTTAAAATCATTTCATTGATTATCAATGACTTGCTGTTGAATCTGTTCGCGAATTCGCGAACACTCGAATTCGCGAATCTTAGATTCAATTCATAAATGCAACTTAGGTAATTGTTAAGTAAAATCAAGGGAA
>RCUH01001931.1_pt1 | contig 13597 bp, 9 predicted proteins | sample 2166191 | NCBI WGS metagenome assembly RCUH01 (sample SAMN09932848, study PRJNA488358) | compost metagenome | feature: garden; material: soil; isolation source: compost soil in an enriched community after 214 h of incubation | place: Germany: Experimental Botanical Garden Goettingen | collected...
GCGCGGCCGTCGCGCACGTCGAAGCGGCCCTGGTGCAGCGGGCATTCGATCTCATGGCCCGTCAGGAAACCGTCGCACAGCCTGGCATTTCCGTGCGTACAGAGATTGTCGGTGGCGTAGACCTCGCCCTCCACCCCGTACAGCGCGATCTCGCGGCCGCCCGCCTGCACCGCGATCACGTCTTCTTCCGGCACCTCGGTCCGCGCGATGGCCTTGATCCATTGCACACTCATTGCGTCGCTTCCTTGTCAGATGGGATAGATCAGCGAATTCGGGATCAGCTCGCTGTCGAAGATGCACAGCCGGGATTCGAATTTCAAGCCGTCGGGCGTCTGGCGTATGACATCCAGGTAGCGGCCCACGTTGTAGACGGTGGTGAACTGGTTGGGCTTGGTGCGGAACACGGCGTAGTTCGCTTCGGATTCGATGCGGCCGCCCTCCGCCGACAGCACGCGCGGCGCGCCCACCACGTGGCGCTGGTAGTAGGGGTCGTGGAAGATCGTGTCGGTGGCGCCGTAGATGCGGTCCTTCAGCATGCCGCGGCTTTCGAAGGCCATGGTGGCCAAGGGGTAGCCGCGCTCATGGTTCTCGCGCGGCAGCACCTTGTACACGCAGTCCTCCAGGAAGAAGCCGGGCCATTTCTCCCACTCCTCGGCGTCCAGCGCCGCGGCATAATCGCTGTACAGGCGGGTCAGTTGGTAGTACAGGGCAAAGTCCATCGTCAGGCCTCCATCACCCGGCGCCAGTAGGCGTACATGCCGCGTATCAGCGTTTCCGTGACCATGTGTTCGGTGTTCTCGGCGGTCTTGCCGCCCAGTTCCGCCACGCTGCGGTGCCACGGCTTCTGCTCGAATCCCGATTGCGAGAACTCGATGACCTCGCCGTCGTCGGCGGACACGAATCCCGCCGGGCCGAACAGATTGGCCTGGCGCAGCCGGCGGCGCGTCATCTCGGGACTGTCGTCGGAAAAACCGAAATGGGTCCAGACGAAGTCGAAGGCGTCATGCCCTACCGGCTGGATGTGGCGGGTGGACAGCGAGTTCACCTGCTGCTGGATGATGACGCTGGGAAACAGCGTCATCAGCACCGCGGTGGGCCCGTTCCACCAGGGCTCCTGCACGATGTCCAGGAAGCGGTCGTCATTCAGCGACATCTGCTCCTTGAAGCTGGATACGCCGCTGGTGACGTTGCTCTTGCCGCCCTGGCCGCGCGTGGAGATCATGGCGGCGTGGCGGAAATGGCGGTCCATCTTCAGTTCGGACCGGTTGTCCGCGCGCCACAGGCCGAAGGTCACGAACCAGGTATGCAACAGGCCGGGGTGGTAGGGGTCCTTGATGTTCTCCTGCATCAGCTTCCAGTTGCCGGGGATGCGCTGCCGGCTGTAGCCATGGATCACCAGTTCGCGGCCGTCGAACACGCGATCGAAGTAATGCAGGATGTCCGGGCCCAGGTAGTCTTCCAGCGGTTCGACGGCATGGTCGAAAGACGCGAACACCACGCCGTTGCGGCAGGCCACCGCCAATTTGGTCAGCCCGTGCTCTTCCGGCTTGAAGTCTGGCGGCATGCCGCCGTTGACCTTGCCGTCCTGTTTGACGCCGCGGCGGAAGGGCACGCCGATCAGGTTGCCCTGCAGGTCGTAGTTCCACTGGTGGTAGGGGCAGACGAATTCGCTGCGGTTGCCGGCGCGTTCGCGGCAGAACTGCACGCCGCGGTGGGCGCACACGTTTTCCACCACGCGCACCTGGCCGTCATGATCGCGCAGCAGGATGACGGAGCGTTCGCCCACGGCGGTGCGCTTGAAGTCGCCCGGATTGGGGATCTCGGCTTCAAGGCCCACATAGCTCCAATGCGCCTGATAGAAAAAACGCTCCAGTTCGCGCCGGTGCAGCGCGGCATCGGTATAGACGCCAAAGGGAATGCGGTGGGAGCCGTCGCCCTGCCAGGGCGGGACGATATGAATGGGCTGTTCGGGCGCGTTCATGGGCGTCCGTCCCTACAGGGCGTGCCGAGGCGATGCGTACAGGTGCGCATGGTTTGTCTCCATTTTCCATCTGGCCGCGCGGCGGCCGGGCAGAGCCTTGCGCGACATGGGCGCAGGCGTTTGCCGGATCATCCGGCACGCAGCAAAATAAATAAATAGAATCTGCTTGATGACATGAATCACCAGAATCAATATTGGTGGAGACAAGCGCATGGACCTGAAAGACGTGGACCTGAATCTGCTGGTCGTCTTCAATGAATTGCACAAGCATGGGCGCGTGTCGGCGGCGGCCGAAAGCCTCGGCATCTCGCAACCGGGCGTGAGCAATGCGCTGGGCCGCCTGCGCACGCTGCTGGGCGACGAGCTGTTCCTGCGCACGTCGCGCGGCATGGTGCCGACGCCCTACGCCCAGGGGCTGGCCCAGCCCATTGCCGATGCGCTGGGCGCGCTGCACGGCACCTTGAACGCGCGGGTGTCGTTCGACCCGGCCCACAGCGAGCGCGCCTTCGTGATTGGCGTGAACGACGTGGGCGAAACCTATTTTTTGCCCAGGCTGATGCGGGCGCTGGACGCGGCAGCGCCGGGCGTGACCATCCGCACCGTGCGCACCACCTCGATCGATGTCAGGGACGAAATGGAGCGCGGGCGCATGGATCTGGCCATGGGTTTCCTGCCCGGACTGAAAAGCGGATTCTTCCAGCGCCTGCTGTTCCGCCAGCCCTATGTGTGCATCTTCCGCCAGGACCATCCGCTGGCGCGGTCCGGCGTGTCGGCGCGGCAGTTCCGCGCGGCCGAGCACGTGGCCATCGTGTCGGAAGGCACGGGCCACGGGGTGGTGGACGAGGTGATCGAGCGCGCCGGCATCCGCCGCCGGCTGCGGCTGACGGTGCCGCACTTCATGGCGGTGGGACCGGTCCTGCAGGCCACCGACATGATCGCGGTGGTGCCAAGGCGCTTTGCCGATTGCGCCAGCAAGCCTTTCGGCCTGGCGACCGCGCCTTGTCCGGTGAAGATTCCGGAATCGGTCATCAATGTGTTCTGGCACGCCCGCAACCACCGTGAACCCGCCAACCAGTGGCTGCGGCAGGTGGTGGTCGAGCAGTTCGCGGACTAGGGCGGGTTCAGGCTTCCCGGAACACCACCGTGAACCACCCCCGCAGGGCGTTCGACAAGCGGATTTCGTCGGCGGCGTGCAGGTCGGCCAGGGTCAGCACGCGCTCCTTCGCCTTGCCGGCATCGAGCAGGTGGGCGCGCTGCACGCCGGGCAGGCAGCCGCTGTCCACCGGCGGGGTGTACCAGATGTCGTCCATGCGCAGGTAGACGTTGCTGCGGCTGCCTTCGCAGAGTTCGCCGCGCTCGTTCAGATAGATCAGATCGAAGATATGCGGATGCGCGGGCAGCCATTCGATCGTCTTGGTGTACCAGGGGCGGTGCGTCGTCTTGTAGCGCAGCAGCGGTTCGGACGAGCGCAGCGCCTCGGGCGCCAGCATGACTTCCTGGTGCGCGGGCAGCGGCGGCAGGACGGCGGTCTGGATCTGGCGGCTGCCGTCGCGCGCGACCAGCAGGCGCAGGCGGTGCGGTCCCGGGGTGCCCAGCGCCATGACGGCGACCAGGATGTCGCCTTCAACGGCGCGCCCGCCCCAGACGTAGCCCAGCGCCTTGCAAGAGGATTCCAGGCGATAGAGATGGCGGGCCAGCAAGGGCACGTTGCCCGACGCTTCCACCAGGATGGTCTCGATCAATTCGGGCTGCATGGGACTCTCCTGGTGGATGGCGGGCGGGGCGCGATCTATGCTACTACCGCCAGCCGGGTTTGCGCCGTCACGCGCGCAGTATCCGGGCTTTCCAGTGGCATTCCTGCCATTCCCCGGCGGGATCCGAGTCATGCACGATGCCGCCGCCGACGCTGTAGACGCCGTGACCGGCCCGGTCCAGCACCAGCGTGCGGATCGCGACATTCAGCGAAAAGTCCCCGTCCGGCGCAAGCCAGCCCACGCTGCCGCAGTACAGGCCGCGCGGGGCGGGCTCCATCTGGCGGATGCGGCGCATCGCGGCCACTTTCGGGGCGCCCGTGATGGACCCGCAGGGGAACAGCGCCCTCAGCACGTCCTCCAGCGTGGCGGCCGGCGCCGTGGCCGACACGGTGGACGTCATGGTCCAGACGGTGGGGTAGCGCTCCAGCGAGAACAGCGCGTCCACCTTGACCGAGCCCGGTTCGGCCAGGCGGCCCAGGTCGTTGCGCAGCAGGTCCACGATCATCAGGTTTTCGGCACGGTTCTTCTCGCTGGCCAGCAGTTCCCGGCCCAGGCGTTCGTCTTCGGCCGGATCCGTGCCGCGCGGCGCGGTGCCCTTCATGGGGCGGGTCGTCAGCCGGCTGCCGTCGCGCCGGACAAAGAGCTCGGGCGAAAACGACAGCACCGTGCGCTCGCCGTCCTGGATGAAGGCGCCGTGCGCGACCGGGTTGCGCGCGGCGATGCGCCGGTAGAGCGTGGCAGGATCGCCCTGGAATTGCAGGTCCAGCGGTTGCGTGAAATTGATCTGATAGAGCTCGCCGTCGCGGATCATGGCGCGGATGGCGTCGATCTGGCGCGCGTAGGCGGCCTCGGTCATGCGCGGCGCGGGCAGGCTGATGGCCGCGGGCGGCGCGTCTGCGTCCGGCGCTTCCCAGGGCGCTTCATCCACCTTGCGTTCGAACACCAGCGCGGTGAGACGGGCGCGGCCGTCCTCGCGCGGGGGCGGGCAGGGGCCGGCGGGCGGGGGCCGGGCGGCCTCGGGCAGCAGCCATTCGCCCAGCTCGTAGTCCAGCAGCAGGGCGACCCACCGCCCCTGGCGCCGTGCGGCTTCGATAGCGGCCAGGGCCGGGGCGACCTCGGCGGCGGCGCGCGCCTCGATCCTGGCGCAAAACCCTTCCATCCGCAGCGCGCGTCCGGCCAACCGGTCTTCAAAACGGCAATCCATGCTTGCTACTGATGTTGATGCGCCAGGAATTCCGTCAGGACCCGGCCCGTGTGGGAATGGTCGGCCAGCGTCATCACGTGTTCCGGCGAGCCTTCGCCCACGAGCTGTCCGCCGCCCGTGCCGCCTTCGGGGCCCAGATCCAGCAGCCAGTCGGCTTCGGCGATGACGTCGAGGTTGTGTTCGATCACCACGACCGTGTTGCCCGCTTCGACCAGGCGGTGCAGCACGTGGATCAGCTTTTCGACGTCGGCCATCGACAGGCCCACCGTCGGCTCATCCAGCACGTACAGCGTGTGCGGGATGCGCGAGGCGCGGCCGGTCTTGATCAGGCCGTCGGTCAGGCGGGCCTTGGACAGCTCGGTCACCAGCTTGATGCGCTGCGCCTCGCCGCCCGACAGGGTGGGGGAAGGCTGGCCCAGGGTCAGGTAGCCCAGGCCCACGTCCTGCATCAGTTGCAGCGGACGATGGATCTTGGGATGGGCGGCGAAGTAGCCGATGGCGTCGTCCACTTCCATGGACAGCAGTTCGCCGGCGTTCTTGCCGCGCATCTGCACGCTCAGGGTGTCGTTGTTGAAGCGCGCGCCGTTGCAGGCGTCGCAGGGCACCTTCACGTCGGGCAGGAAGTTCATTTCGATGGTGCGCATGCCCTGGCCTTCGCAGATGGGGCAGCGGCCGTCGCCGGTATTGAACGAGAAGCGCGCCGCCGTCCAGCCGCGCATGCGGGCTTCGCGGGTGTCGGCGAACTGCTTGCGCACGTCGTCCCAGAAGCCCACATAGGTGGCGGGGCACGAACGCGGCGTCTTGCCGATGGGCGTCTGGTCCACTTCCAGCACGCGGTCGATGGCTTCCCAGCCCTTGATGCTTTCGCAGCCCGCCCAGCCTGGCGCCTTGCCCTGCGAGACGGCCTGGGTCAGGTTGTCCAGCAGCACTTCGCGCGCCAGGGTGGATTTGCCGGAACCGGACACGCCGGTCACGACGCTCAGGCGGCCCACGGGAATCTTGGCATCCACGCTGCGCAGATTGTGCAGGCGGGCCCCGCGGATTTCGATCATGGGCGTGTCGGCCTGAACCGGGCGGCGTCCTTGCAGCGGATGCGCGAGCGGGGTCTTCAGGTAGCGGCCGGTGACGGATTCCGGCGATTCCATCAGGTCCTCGACCGTGCCCTGCGCCACGACGCGGCCGCCGCGGATGCCCGCGCCCGGTCCGATGTCGATGACGTGCGAGGCCCGGCGGATCGTGTCGTCGTCGTGTTCCACCACCACCAGCGTGTTGCCGTTCTTCTCAAGGCGCGCCAGCGCATCCAGCAGGATGCGGTTGTCGCGCGGATGCAGGCCGATGGTGGGCTCGTCCAGCACATAGCAGACGCCCTGCAGGTTGGAGCCAAGCTGGGCGGCCAGCCGGATGCGCTGCGCTTCGCCGCCGGACAGGGTCGGCGCGGCGCGGTCCAGCGCCAGGTAGTTCAGGCCGACTTCCTGCATGAAGTTGAGGCGTCCGCGGATTTCCGCGAGGATGTCGCGGGCGATCTCGCCTTCGCGGCCGCGCGCGACCAGTCCGGTGAAGAAGGTGTGCGCGTCGGATACGGGCAGCGACGCCAGTTCGGCAATCGACTTGTCGCGCCAGCGCACCGCGCGGGCGACGCGGTTCAGGCGCTGGCCGTCGCATTGCGTGCAGGCGCGGGCCTCGCCTTCGTACCAGGCGTTCCAGGCGGTTTCCTCGCCGGTCTGCTCTTCGTCGAAGCCCTGCAACTGCAGGCCCGTGCCGAAGCAGCCCGTGCACCAGCCATGCTTGGAGTTGTACGAGAACAGGCGCGGATCGGGTTCGGGGAAGCTGGTGCCGCAAGACGGGCAGGCCCGCTTGACCGAGAAATGCTGCTGCTGCAGTTCGCTGTTCAGCGCTTCGTGCAGCTTGTTCACGGGCCAGACCACCGACATCACGCCCTGGCCGTTTTCCAGCGCGCTCTTGACCGCCGCGCGCAGGTCGGCTTCGTTGGCCGGATCCACCACCACGTCCGCGACCGGCAGTTCGATGGTGTGTTCCTTGTAGCGGTCCAGGCGCGGCCAGGGGGCCACGGGAATGAACTCGCCGTCCACGCGCAGATGCGTATGGCCCTTGGAACCGGCCCACTTGGCCAGGTCCGTGTAGTAGCCCTTGCGCGCGGTGACCAGCGGGGCCAGCAGGCCGATGTGCTCACCCTTGTGGTCGCGCAGCAGGCGCGCCACGATCTGGTCCGTGTTCTGGGGTTCGACCGCCACGTTGCAGTCGGGGCAGTACTGCGTGCCCAGCTTCACGTAGAGCAGGCGCAGGAAATGGTGGATTTCCGTCATCGTGGCCACGGTGGACTTGCGGCCGCCGCGGCTGGTGCGCTGTTCGATCGCCACCGTGGGCGGAATGCCGAAGATGGCGTCCACGTCCGGCTTGCCGGCCGGCTGCACGATGGCGCGCGCGTAGGCGTTCAGCGATTCCAGGTAGCGGCGCTGGCCTTCGTTGAACAGGATGTCGAAGGCCAGCGTGGACTTGCCCGACCCCGACACGCCGGTGATGACGGTGAACTTGTCGTGGGGAATCTCCACGCTGATGTTCTTCAGATTGTGTTCGCGCGCGTTGCGGATCTCGATGGCCATGTTGCCGTGGCGGCGCTCGCGCACGACGGACTGCAGGGGCGTGCCCACGCCGGCGCCATAGGCGGCGCCGGGTTCCGCGATGCGCGCGGTCAGGCCGGCCTGCTCGACCTCCTGCGCGTCGGCGTCGCTTGTCACCACCACGTCGGCGTCGTCCGTCACCACGTCGGCGGGCAGGATGCTGACTTCGTAGTCGCGCAGGGCCGCGCCCGTGTGCGATTTGGGATTGTCCATGAGGTCCTGCGGCGTGCCCACGCCGATCACCAGACCGCCGGCGTCGCCGCCTTCCGGGCCCAGGTCGATCAGCCAGTCCGCCGCGCGGATCACGTCCAGATTGTGTTCGATGACCAGCAGCGTGTGGCCCGCGGCCAGCAGCTTGCGGAACGCCCGCATCAGCCGCGCGACGTCGTCGAAGTGCAGGCCGGTGGTGGGCTCGTCGAACAGGAACAGGCTGCCCTTCTTGGCGACCTTGGCGGTGGAAATGCCGCTGCGCGCAGCTTCGGCCAGGTGGCCGGCAAGCTTGAGCCGCTGCGCCTCGCCGCCCGACAGCGTCGGCACGGGCTGGCCCAGCCGCACGTATTCCAGGCCCACGTCGGCCAGCGGCGCAAGGCCGGTCTGCACGTCGCGCAGGCCCTTGAAGAAGTCCAGGGCTTCGCTGACCGTCATGGCCAGGACTTCGTCGATGGAGGCGCTCTTGCCCAGGTGTTCGACGCGCACTTCCAGCACTTCAGGGCGGAAACGCTTGCCGTCGCAATCCGGGCAGCGCAGGTAGACGTCGGACAGGAACTGCATTTCCACGTGTTCGAAACCCGTGCCACCGCAGGTCGGGCAGCGCCCGTCGCCACCGTTGAAGCTGAACGTGCCCGCCGTGTAGGCGCGTTCGCGCGCCAGCGGCGCCTGCGCGAACAGCTTGCGGATGGCGTCGAACGCGCCCACATAGCTGGCCGGGTTGGAACGGGCGGTCTTGCCGATGGGCGTCTGATCCACCATGACCACGTCGGCGATCTGTTCGGCGCCCAGCAGGCGGTCGAAGGCGCCCGGCGTTTCCGACGGCTTGCCCTTCTGCTTCAGCAGAGCGGGGAACAGCACGTCCTGCACCAGCGTGGACTTGCCCGAGCCGGACACGCCGGTCACGCAGACCAGGCGGCCCAGCGGCAGCTCGATCGACACATTCTTCAGGTTGTGCGCGTTGACGCCTTCCAGCAGCAGGCGCGGCGTGTTGGCCGCCACCGGCATCGGACGCGGCGCTTCCACGCGCAGGCGGGCGCCCAGGTAGTTGCCCGTCAGCGTGTCGGCCGCGCGCAGTTGCGCGGGCGTACCGTCGAAGACGATGTGGCCGCCGCGTTCGCCGGGGCCGGGGCCGATGTCGATGATGCGGTCGGCGGCCACCATGACCTGCGGATCGTGCTCCACCACCACCAGCGTGTTGCCGGCGTTGCGCAAGCGGTGCATGACTTCAACCACGCGGTGCATGTCGCGCGGGTGCAAGCCGATGGACGGCTCGTCCAGCACGAACAGCGTGTTCACCAGCGAGGTGCCCAGCGCGGTGGTCAGGTTGATCCGCTGCACTTCGCCGCCCGACAGGGTGCGGCTCTGGCGGTCGAGCGTCAGGTAGCCCAGGCCCACGTCGCACAGGAACTTGAGCCGCGCCCGGACCTCGGTCATCAGCAGATCGGTCGCGGCGTCCAGCGCGCCGGAGAACGACAGCGTGTCGAAGAACCGCCGCACCCGTTCGATGGGCAGCAGCATCACGTCGTGGATCGACAGGCCGTCCAGTCCATTGAGCTGTTCACGGCTCCAGGTGGCGCTGGCGGGCATGAAGCGCTTGTAGCGGCCGTCTTCAGGCGGCAGCACGGTGTCCGCCTCGTCTTTTGTGCCCAGGCGCCAGAGCAGCGCATCGGGCTTCAGGCGCGCGCCGTTGCAGGTGGGGCAGGGCGTGTAGCTGCGGTACTTGGACAGCAGCACGCGCACGTGCATCTTGTAGGCCTTGGTTTCCAGCCAGTCGAAAAAGCGCTGCACGCCGTACCACTGGTGCTTCCAGGCGTCGTTGCCGCCCTTCCAGTCGGGCGTGCCATAAAGCACCCAGTGCTTGTGCGCATCGCTCATGTCCTTCCAGGGCACGCCCAGCGGCACGCCCGCGCGCGGCGCGTACTTTTGCAGTTCGTCCTGGCATTCCTTGTAGGACGGCGTGGTCCAGGGCTTGATGGCGCCTTCCAGCAGGGTCTTTTTTTCGTCGGGGATGACCAGCCCGAAATCGATGCCGATCACGCGGCCGAAACCGCGGCAGGCCTCGCACGCGCCCAGCGGCGAATTGAACGAGAAGCTGCTGGGCAGCGGGTCGGTGTATTCGATGTCGCAGTCGGCGCAGTGCAGGCGGTCGCTGTATTTCCAGATGTGCGCGTTGCCGCCTTCGGCGTCCATCACGTAGACCGCGATGTGGCCGGCGCCCATGCGCAGCGCCGTGTCCAGCGCTTCCATGACGCGTTCGCGTTCGGTGCCGGCGAAGCGGAAGCGGTCCTGGATCACGTGCAGGATGCGGCGCGCTTCAGTGGCGGCCTTCGCTGCCTTGCCCTTCTTGGGGCCCTTGGCCGGGGCGGCCCTTGCCGGGGCGGCGGCGCGGGGCGCGGCCGTTTCCTCGGCATGCACTCGGGTGTAGCCCTGCTGCTCCAGAAAGCCGCGCACTTCCTCTTCGGTGAAATTGGCGGGCACGGCGATGGGGAAGGTCACCACCAGGCGCGGATCGCCGGCCACGGCGGCGCGTTCGGCCAGCGAGTGGTAGACGGAATCGGGCGTGTCGCGGCGCACCACCTTGCCGCAGCCGCGGCAATACAGGCGCGCGCCGCGCGCGAACAGCAGTTTCAGGTGGTCGTTCAGCTCGGTCATCGTGCCAACCGTGCTGCGCGAGCTGCGCACCGGGTTGGTCTGGTCGATGGCGATGGCCGGCAGGATGCCTTCGATGCGGTCCACCTGCGGCTTGTCCATGCGGTCCAGGAACTGGCGCGCATAGGGCGAGAAGGTTTCCACATAGCGCCGCTGCCCCTCGGCGTACAGGGTGTCGAAGGCCAGCGAACTTTTGCCGGACCCGGACACCCCGGTGACGACGACCAGTTCGCCGGTGGCGATGGTCAGGTCCAGGTTCTTGAGATTGTTCTGGCGGGCGCCAACGATGCGGATTTGGGAGCTCATGGACGGTATCGTAGCCTGAGGGAGGAAGCATGCCGGCGCGGCGATCCATCGCTGGTTCCGAGCGCGTCGATATGGAATAATTGACTATATTGTGAGGCAGGAGTCCATAATATGGACAATCCGGCCTCGGTAGCTGTACAAATAAACAGTATCGCAGATTCGTCTGAAATTCGCGCTGTTTGCGTTGCGCCTCTGCTTGGCTATCGTTAGTTGGGTGCCGACATCATTATTTGGGGACGTTCTTGCTGGAAACCAAGGTCGCGGGCGCCGCGGCATTCGCGAAGTTCATGACGGTGCTGCAGGCGGTGGCCGATGCGCCGCAGCCGCCCACGGCGGCCGCGCTGGCGCGTACCTGCGGTTATCCGCGACCCACCGTCTACCGGATCATCGCCGCCCTGGCCGAACAGGGCATGGTCGGGGAAACCGGCGGCGTCTACCGCCTGGGGACGCGCCTGATGTCCCTGGCCAGCCGGGCCTGGTCGCAGTTCGACCTGCGCGCCGCGCTGGCGCCCGAACTGCAGGCCTTGCGCGACGAAACCGGCGAAACCGTGCATCTGGCGGTGCCCGCCGGCCACGAAATGATCTACATCGACAAGCTCGAAAGCCCCGGCCCGGTGCGCATGGTGTCGCGCGTGGGATCGTCCGTGGCGCTGCATTCCAGCGCGGTCGGCAAGGCCTACCTGGCGGCGCTGGACGAGGCCGCGCGTGAGCGCCTGCTGCGCGATCTGCCGCTGGAGGCGCGCATGCCGTCCACGGTGACCAGCCTGCCCGCGCTGCGCGCGGTGCTGGGCGAGGCCGTCACGCGCGGCTACGCCATGGACAACGAGGAAAACGAACCCGGCATCGTCTGCTACGGCGTGGCGCTGTGCGACGCGGCCGGCCGGCCCGTCGCCGGGGTCAGCGTCAGCACGCTGCTGTTCCGGCGGCGCGACGACCCGCAAGCCGCCTACATCGAACCCTTGCTGCGGCTGCGCGACGCCGCCGCGGCCAAACTCGCCGTCCTGCCGGTATCGTCCGGCGGCGCGTGACCGTCATTCCCAGAGGAACTCCATGACCGCATCCGCTGCTCCTATCGCCTCCAAGCTTGCCGCCCTGCTGGCCGCGCGGGTCGTCCCCGTGCTGCGGTACACCGATGCCGCCACCGCGGCCTATGCCGCCGAAGTCGCGGTCGCGGCAGGCTGCACCACGCTGGAACTCACCTGGACCATTCCCGGCGTGACCGACCTGGTGCGCGCGCTGCGCGACAAGCACGGCGCCGGCCTGCTGCTGGGCGTGGGCACCGTGCTGGACGAGGCCCAGGCGCGCGAAGCGCTGGTGGCGGGCGCGGACTTCCTGGTGTCGCCGGCGCTGGCCACCGACATCGTCGACATGGCGCACGCCGCCGACGCCCTGTGCCTGCTGGGCGCGTTCACGCCCACCGAGGTGCTGGCGGCCCGCCGCGCGGGCGTGGATGTGGTGAAGGTGTTCCCCGCGGACACGGGCGGTCCCAAGCACCTGGCGGCGCTGAAATCCGTCTACCCGGATACGATCTTCTGCCCCACGGGCGGCATCACCCAGGACAACATGGGCACGTACTTCGCCGCGGGCGCCGGCCTGGTGGGCATCGGCAGCAACCTGTACGACAAGGCCGCCTTCGCCGCGCGCGACACCGCCGCGCTGGTGGCGCAGATCACCCGCACCCGCGAGGCCGCCCATGGCTGACTTCGATATCGTCGCGCTGGGCGAGCCGCTGGTTGAACTGAACCAGACCCACCAGGGCCAGCTTCAATACCTGCAGGGCTTCGGCGGCGACACGTCCAACGCGGTCATCGCCGCGGCGCGCCAGGGCGCCCGTTGCGCTTACCTGACCCGGGTGGGCAACGACGCCTTCGGCCAGCAGTTCCTGGACCTGTGGAACGCCGAGGGCGTGGATACGTCCGGCGTGCAGGTCGACGACGACGCCCATACCGGCCTGTACTTCGTGCAGCACGGTCCGGACGGCCACGCCTTCAGCTATCTGCGCCGCGGCTCGGCGGCCAGCCTGATGACGCCGGCCAGCCTGCCGGGCGGGGTGATCGAACGCGCCCGCTTCCTGCATGTGTCGGGCATCAGCATGGCCATCAGCACCAGCGCCTGCGACACGGTCTTCGCGGCCATCGAACGCGCGCATGCGGCGGGCGCGCAGGTCAGCCTGGATTCGAACCTGCGGCTGCGCCTGTGGCCGGTCGATCGCGCCCGCGCCATCCTGCGCGAAACGATGCGCGCGGCCGATCTGTTCCTGCCCAGCATGGACGATATGCAGCACCTGACCGGCAATGACGACCCCGAACGCACGCTGGACTGGATCCGCGAAGGCGGCGCGGGCGGCGTGGTGGTGCTGAAGCTGGGCAAGGACGGCTCGATCATCGACGATGGCCGCAACCGCACGCCGGTGGCCGCCTTGCGCGTGGACGCCGTGGACGCCACCGGCGCGGGCGACTGCTTCGCCGGCGCCCTGCTGGCGCGCCGCTGCCAGGGCGATTCCTGGGAAGACGCGGTGCGCTACGCCAACGCGGCGGCGGCGCTGTCCACCCTGGGCTACGGCGCGGTCGACCCGCTGCCGCGGGCCGAACAGGTCTGGGAGAGGCTGAAGGACACGGCAGCCCCGTAAATCCCGCCCGTTGGCGTGGTTTACGGATTTCAGGCTAAAATGCCAAGTTACCCGAATTTTCAGCCAGCCCTATTTCCGGTTGTGCGGGCTGATATCGTCACTTCACCGCAAATTCAACAGGAGAATCAACATGGCTGAACGCAAACGCGTGCGTCGTAACACCCTGGAACGCCGTTGCCTGGGCAAGGCCTTCAAGCGCTTGTTCGTCAAGTCGCCCAAGGGTGT
>RCUH01001935.1_pt1 | contig 13580 bp, 8 predicted proteins | sample 2166191 | NCBI WGS metagenome assembly RCUH01 (sample SAMN09932848, study PRJNA488358) | compost metagenome | feature: garden; material: soil; isolation source: compost soil in an enriched community after 214 h of incubation | place: Germany: Experimental Botanical Garden Goettingen | collected...
AGTTGACGCGCAGGCGGGTGTTGACCGGACCCAGCTTGCGCGAGGCGTCGGCCTGGTATTCCCAATAGTTGGAGTCGATCCCGGCGCGGTTGCCCTGCAGGTCGCGGTTCACGACCGAGAAATCGAACTTGTAGCCCGCCGCTTCGGGGCGCCAGCCGATGGCGCTGACGATTTCAGAGTCAGCGCCTTGCGACAGCTTGGCGGTCGAAGCGAAGACGCTGGCGTAAAAATCGCCGCTGGAAGCCTCGACCGAACCGTTGACGCTGGGATCGCCGGCGCTCTTGCCCAGGCCCTTGCCAATATACTCGCTGGCGACCCCGACCTGGACGTCGAATTTCAGAGTTTCAAAGGACTGCGCCTGAACGGCGCTGGCGCCCATCACCAGGGCGAGGCCGGCGAGGAGCGGGATGATGGCGACGCCGTTCTGGCGCGTAACGCAACGCTGTTCGAGCATTTTTACCTCAGTGATCATGAGGTCTATCTGACCGAACAACCGTAGATTTCTGTAAATCAGAAGCTACGTAGAAATCCGCACTTGGTGAGATTCCGCCGCCGTCGTCTCGCCTCGATCCAAGCCTTCGCATCGGGGCATGACGGGTGAAGCCTAATCCTTAACGTGCGGAAACCATGTTTACAGTAATTGACATTTTTTGGCCTTTATACAAAACGTCGATATCAATTAAGACTTAAACATGGCGGCAGATCATCATGGTTAACGGGTGGTTTGCGAAATACTCGACCAGTGTATAGAAGGCGCCCTTCGGCAGGATTCTGTAGATTGCTCTTCCGCAGCCTCACCGTTGGCGATCAAGAAGTGTGAGGGAAAGCCCATTCAACCAGTGATGGAAAGTATCCTGCGTCTCGCAGGCGCCATTTCCCGGCGCCGCTGGAGCGGTTTCGCGCTGGCGATTGTCGCGGTCGCGGGAGCGCTCGGCTTCAGAAGCCTGCTCGAAGGGCTGGGCCAGTTCTACTATCTGCCCATGCTTCCGGCGGTCCTGATTACTGCCTTGCTGGCGCGGCGCGCCGCCACCGCACTGGCCATTATCCTGTCCATCGCCGTCAATCTGAGCCTGGTGCCGCGCGAAAGCCTGAGCGACGCCGCCACCAACGCCGCGCTGTTCGCCGTCGTGTCCTGGATTCTCGCTGAAATCTGCTGGTCGTTGCAGAGCCGGGCCCGCGAGCTGTCGCGACAGCTCGTGGCCAAGGACGCCATGCTCGACACCGCCCTGGCCTCGGTGCCGGTGGTGACCCTGAACGGCGTCGGCGAGGTGCGCCATCTCAACCGCGCCGCCGCCGCCCTGTTCGACCTGACGGAAGAAGCCGCCCTGGGACGACCGTTCGCCGAATTGGCCCCGGGCTTCGACGTCGTCACGATCACGGGGACCGACGCGACCGGCGGCGCGCTGGCGTCGAAGGAAGGCCACTGGACCGGTCTTCGTCCGGACGGCGCGACCTTTCCCTTGAGCATCCAGTACGGCCTGGCCCCCGACGCGGACGGCCAGCCTCATATCGCCCTGTGCCTGACCGATCTCACCCGTTGGCACGCCGCCGACGCTCAGGCGCGTGAACTGCACGCCCAATTAAACAAGGTCTGGCGCCTGAACTCGCTGGGCGAAATGGCGGCCACCCTGGCCCATGAACTGAACCAGCCCCTGAGCGCCGCCGCCACCTATCTGCACGCCAGCCAGGTGGACATGGAGCGGGCCGGCGTCTTGGGCGACAGCGCCCTGCGCACCGTCGAACTGGCCAAGGGGCAGTTGCTGCGCGCCGGCAAGATCATCCGCCGCATGCGCGAGCTTCTGACGCTGGAAGGCCGCGCCCTGGATCGTGAACGCGCCTCGTCCATGGTCGAGGACGTGGCGCCCATCCTGACCATGATCGGGTCCAGCAAGGCCGTGGCCATCCGCCTGGAGATCGCCGCCGACGACGACGGAGTCCAGGCGGAACGCATCCAGTTCCAGCAGGCCATGGTCAATCTGGTGCGCAACGCGGTGGAGGCCGTCAACGACCACGCCACGGCGCCCGAGGTGGTCATCGTCGGGAAGCCGATCTCCGACACGCACTACCGGATCAGCGTCGAGGACAACGGTCCCGGGATCGCCGACGATCAGATCGACCGGATCTTCCAGCCGATGACCACGACCAAGACAGGGGGGATGGGGCTGGGGCTGTCGGTCACGCGCACCATCGTCGAACGCCACGGCGGACGACTGCAAGTCTCGAGAAGCGCGTTGGGGGGCGCGGCCTTCTCGTTCAACCTTAACCGAGAACCGGGCGTCGAGAACGCATGAGCCTCCATTCCGTCTTCATCATCGACGACGACGCCGCCGTCCGCGATTCCCTGCTGATGCTGTTGCGCGGCGAGGGCATTCGCGCGCGGGGCTTCGCCAGCGGGATCGACTTCTTCAACCTTCTGCCCGAGGACGCCACGGCCTGCGTCATCACCGACGTGCGCATGCCTGATATGGACGGCGACGAGATCGTGCGCCGTCTGGCCCAGATGCGCGGCCACGCCTGGCCCGTCATCGTCATCACCGGCCACGCCGACGTGCCGATGGCGGTGCAGATGATGAAGGCCGGCATCGTCGACTTCATCGAAAAGCCCTTCGACCCACGCCGCCTGATCGAGACGGTGCGCGGCTGCCTGGCGCGCCTGAACGACGTCGGACACGAGCAGGCCGCGCGCGCCGCCACGGAACAGAGGCTCATCCGCCTGACCCCGCGCGAGCGTCAGGTCTTCGACGCCCTGATTCACGGCCATTCCAACAAGGCCATCGCCCTGGAGCTGGACATCAGCCCGCGCACGGTCGAGGTCTTCCGCGCCAAGGTCATGGCCAAGATGGAGGCCGACAGCCTGTCGTCGCTGGTGCGTATGGGGCTGACGCTCGGATAGACGTTTCGTCGTCTTGCAGCCGCAAGCCTTGCGGCGCGTTATGAAGGCTCCCCTCGCCTCAGGAGCCGCCCATGTCCGATCCCGCCCGCCTGCTTCGTCATCAGGCCTATATCGACGGCGGCTGGATCGACGCCGACGACGGCGCCGCCTTCGAGGTGACCAATCCGGCGACGGGCGAGGTTCTGGCCAGCGTACCCGACATGGGCGTGGCCGAGACCCGCCGCGCCATCGCCGCCGCCGAGGCCGCGATGAAGCCCTGGGCCGCGAAGACGGCGGGCGAGCGGGCGCGCGTCCTTCGCCGCTGGTTCGACCTGATGATGTCGGAACAGGAGGCCCTGGGCCGCCTCATGACCCGCGAGCAGGGCAAGAGCCTGACCGAGGCCAGGGGCGAGATCGCCTACGCCGCCAGCTTCATCGAATGGTTCGCCGAGGAGGGCAAGCGCACCTATGGCGAGGTCATCCCCAGCCACGACGCGGGCAAGCGGCTGATGACCCTGCGCCAGCCGGTCGGGGTGGTGGGGGCGATCACGCCGTGGAACTTCCCCGCCGCCATGATCACGCGCAAGGTCGGCCCGGCCCTGGCCGCCGGCTGCGCCGTGGTGCTGAAGCCGGCCAGCCAGACCCCGCTGTCGGCCCTGGCCCTGGCGGTTCTGGCGGAGGAGGCGGGCCTGCCGCCCGGCCTGTTCAACGTCGTCACCGGCTCGGCCTCGGCCATCGGCGGCGAACTGACGTCCAACCCGACGGTGCGCAAGATCAGCTTCACCGGCTCGACCGAGATCGGCCGCCTGCTGATGAAGCAGTCGTCCGAGACCATCAAGAAGATGAGCCTGGAGCTGGGCGGCAACGCCCCCTTCCTGGTCTTCGACGACGCCGACGTGGACGCCGCCGTGGCGGGGGCCGTGGCCTCGAAATACCGCAACGCGGGCCAGACCTGCGTCTGCACCAACCGCTTCTACGTCCAGGCCGCCGTCCATGACGAGTTCGTCGCCAAGCTGACCCAGGCCACCCAGGCCCTGAAGGTCGGAAACGGCCTGGACGAGGGCGTGCAGATCGGTCCCCTGATCGACGAGAAGGCCGTGAAGAAGGTCGAGGACCACGTCGCCGACGCCCTGGCCAAGGGGGCGACCCTGCTGACCGGCGGGGCGCGTCACGCCCTGGGCATGACCTTCTTCCAGCCGACGGTTCTGTCCGGCGTGACCCAGGACATGAAGATGTGCCGCGAGGAGACCTTCGGTCCCGTCTCGGGCGTCGTCCGTTTCGAGACGGAAGAAGAAGGGATCGCCCTGGCCAACGACACCGAGTTCGGTCTGGCCGGATACTTCTACGCGCGCGACATGGGCCGCGTCTGGCGCGTGGCCGAGGCGATGGAGACCGGCATGATCGGCGTGAACACCGGCCTGATCTCCACCGAGGTCGCGCCCTTTGGCGGGATCAAGCAATCCGGCCTGGGTCGCGAAGGCTCGCGCCACGGCATCGAGGACTACCTCGAGCTGAAATACGTCTGCATGGGCCTGTAAGGCCCGCCGCGCCGCCGGACGTCAGTCCTCGGACGGTTCCGTGTCGTCTTCGGCTTCGCCGCCGGCCTTGGCGGCCTTCTTGGCGGCTTTCGCAGCAGCCTTGGCTTCCGCCTTCTTGGCGTCGGCGCGCTCGCGCTCTTGCCGTTCGAAACTATAGTTGGGCTTACGGGCCATTGATGTCCTCTCGCGCCGGGCCGCCAAACGGCGACGTCAAACCTTCATTTGGTCCCAGTCGCCCGCCGCGACAACCGTGAAACGGCGCCTGAGGCGATATTTGCGCCTCGCCCGCGCGACAGGCGCCGCCGTTCGACCAAAGTCGCTCTCTGCAAATCCGTCGCCCTGCTGTCAGTCTCACCCTCGACGATCCGGCAACAGGATCGCGAGGAAACGGTCGCGAAACGCGACCCTACAGGAAGGGACTGCCCATGACCGACCGCACCATGAGTGCGGCGGAGGGCGCGGAGCACACGGTCGACAAGAACGACCGGCTCGTGATTCTGGCGTCGTCCGTCGGCACCGTCATCGAATGGTACGACTTCTATCTCTACGGCTCGCTGGCCGCGATCATCACCACCCAGTTCTTCTCGGGCGTGAACGAGACCACCGGCTATATCTTCGCCCTGATGGCCTTCGCCGCCGGGTTCGCGGTCCGTCCGTTCGGCGCCATCGTCTTCGGGCGGCTGGGCGACCTGTGGGGACGCAAGAACACCTTCCTCGTCACCATGCTGCTGATGGGCCTGTCGACCTTCGTGGTCGGCCTCTTGCCGCCCTATGCGGCTATCGGCATCGCCGCCCCGATCATCCTGGTGCTGATGCGCCTGATCCAGGGCCTGGCGCTGGGCGGTGAATACGGCGGCGCCGCCACCTACGTCGCCGAGCACGCCCCCCACGGCAAACGCGGCTACTACACCTCCTTCATCCAGATCACGGCGACCGCCGGTCTGGTGCTCAGCCTGGCCGTCATCCTGGGCGTCCGCTACGCGGTGGGCGAGGAAGCCTTCGCCGCATGGGGCTGGCGCATTCCCTTCCTGGTCTCGATCCTGTTGCTGGGCGTGTCGCTGTGGATCCGTCTGAAGCTGGCCGAGAGTCCCTCGTTCAAGCGCATGAAGGCCGAAGGCAAGGGGTCCAAGACCCCGCTGAAGGACAGCTTCATGAAGTGGCCGAACCTGAAGCTGGTGCTGATCGCCCTCGTCGGTCTGACGGCCGGTCAGGCGGTCATCTGGTACACGGGTCAGTTCTACGCCCTGTTCTTCCTGGAGCGGGTGCTGCGGGTCGACGCCACCCTGGTCTACGTCCTCCTGGCCGTCGCCCTGCTGCTGGCCTCGCCCTTCTTCATCTTCTGGGGCTGGCTGTCGGACAAGGTGGGGCGCAAGCCGATCATCCTGGCCGGCTGCCTGCTGGCGGCGATCACCTACTTCCCGCTGTTCAACGCCCTGACGGAAGCCGCCAACCCGCGTCTGGCCGCCGCCGCCGCCTCGGCCCCTGTCACGGTCTATGCCGATCCCGCGGACTGCCACCTGCAGTTCGATCCCGTCGGCAAGACGGTGTTCAACCACTCCTGCGACGTGGCCAAGTCCTATCTGGCCAAGGCCGGCGTGACCTACACCAATGTCGCCGCGCCCGCAGGCACGGTGGCCGAGGTCCGCATCGGCGATCAGGCGGTCATCCCCAGCTTCCGCGGCGACGCCATGACCACCGCTGACTTCGCCGCCCAGAAGAAGACCTGGGATGCGGGTCTGGGCGAGGCTCTGACCACCGCCGGCTATCCCGCCAAGGCCGACAGCGCCCTGGTCAACAAGCCGATGGTGGTGCTGATCCTCTTCATCCTCGGCTTCTACGTGACCATGGTCTACGGGCCGATCGCGGCGGCCCTGGTCGAGATGTTCCCGACCAATATCCGCTACACCTCGATGTCCCTGCCCTATCACATCGGCAACGGCTGGTTCGGGGGCTTCCTGCCGACCACGGCCTTCGCCATGGTCGCGGCCACAGGCAATATCTACTACGGCCTCTGGTATCCGATCGTGGTGGCGGTCGCGACGGTCGTGCTGGGCTTCCTGTTCGTCAAGGAAGGCAAGGACGTCGATCTGAACGCCTGATCCATAAGGTTCGCCAACCTGCGGGCGGTTCGGCTTCGGTCGTGCCGCCCTTTTTTTGTTCTTGTCCCCAAGCCCCGCTGCGTCCCACATGCCGGTCATGTTCAGCCTCGCGACCCTGGCCCTGGTGGCCGCCTATATGGCGACCCTGTTCGCGGTCGCCTGGTGGTACGAACGCCCGTCGATCAAGACGCGCGGCGGAGCCTTGGGGCCGTCGCTCTATGCCCTGTCGCTGGCCATCTATTGCACGTCGTGGACCTACTACGGGGCGGTAGGGACGGCGGCGCGGTCGGCCTGGGAATACCTGCCCATCTATATCGGCCCGGCCCTGGGGGTGACGGTGCTGTTCCCGCTGTGGAAGCGGATCGCGGCGGCGGCCCGGCGCGAGAACGTCGGCTCGATGGCCGACTTCATCTCCTCACGCTACGGCAAGAGCCCGGCCCTGGGCGCGGCGGTGGCCGTCGTCGCCATCCTGGGGTCCCTGCCCTACATCGCGCTGCAACTGAAATCCCTGTCGATGGCGGGCGAGATGATCACCGCCGGAACCCCGGTGGCGGGCTCGGAGAGCGTGACGGTTCTGGTCATGGCCGGGGTGCTGGCCGGGTTCGCCATCCTGTTCGGCGCGCGCCGTCCCGACCTGACCGAGCACAATCGCGGCCTGATCCAGGCCATCGGCATCGAGTCCATCGTCAAGCTGGCCGCCCTGCTGGCGGTGGCGATCTTCGCCCTGGTGCTGCTGCGCCACGCCCCGGCCTCAGCGGATGTCACTGCCAGCCTGGGCGATCTGGCGCGCTGGCCCGATCTGGACGGGCGCTTCTGGGCCATCGTCCTGGTGGCGACGCTCGCCATCTTCTGCCTGCCGCGTCAGTTCCACGTCGCCTTCGTCGAGGGCGGCGATCCGGCCCAGGTGCGGCGCGCGCGCTGGATCTTTCCCCTCTATCTGCTGCTGACCAGTCTGGCGGTCCTGCCCCTGGTGGCCGCGGGCGGCCTGTTCGCGCCCCACGTCAATCCCGACCTGCTGGTCCTGGCCCTGCCGCTGAACTCCGGCCAGCCGGCCCTGACGGCCATCGTCTTCGTCGGCGGCTTCTCGGCGGCGACGGCCATGGTCATCGTCGAGGCCGTGGCCCTGTCGGCCATGGTGTCCAACAATCTGGTCCTGCCGTTGTTGGCCGCCGAACGGCGCCGACGCGGCGAGCGCGCGGGCGACATGGCCCGCGCCATCCTGAACATCCGCCGCCTGGCCATCGTGGCCCTGCTGCTGATGGCCTGGGTCTATTATCAGGCCATGGACCGATCCAGCGGGCTGGCGGCCATGGGGCTGGTGTCGTTTGCGGCCCTGGCCCAGCTGGCCCCGGCCCTGTTCGGCGCGGTGCTGTGGCGCGGCGGGCGCTCGCGCGGGGCGCTGGCGGGGCTGGCGGTCGGGATGACGGTCTGGCTGGTCATGCTGGCGGCGCCGCAGCTGGCGCCCGGTTTCGGCCTGAACGTGCCGGCCATGATCGGGTTGGAAGACCCGTTTGCGGCGGGGGTCTTCCTCAGCCTGGCGCTGAATCTCGGGGTCTTCATCGCCGTGTCCAAGCTGGGCACGCCGCGCCTGATCGACCGGGTCCAGGCCCGCGCCTTTGTCGACCGACTGGGGCCGGACTGGATGGAGGGGCGCGGCGGCCTGGCCGGGGCCTCGGTCGGCGATCTGAAGGCCCTGGCGGCCCGCTTCATCGGCGACGAACGGGCCGAGCGCGCCTTCGCCGCCTGGGCGCGCGAAACCGAGATACGTCTACGCGACGCCGACCCCGCCGACGCCGGGCTGGCCCGCGCCGCCGAGCGGATGCTGGCGGGCGCCATCGGGGCCGCCTCGGCCCGCCGCGTCATCGCCGCCGCCCTGGCCGCCGGGGGCCGCGCGCCCGAGGACGTGGTGCGGATGCTGGACGAGGCCTCGCAGGCGGTCCAGTTCAACCGCGACCTGCTGCAGACCACGCTGGACAACATCGACCAGGGCGTCAGCGTGGTGGACGAGGACCTGCGCCTGACCGCCTGGAACCGGCGCTATGTCGAGATGTTCGGCCTGCCCGCCGGCTTCGTCCACATCGGCCTGCCCATCGCCGCCGTCTATCGTCTGAACGCCGAGCGCGGCGAGACCGACCCTGGCGACATCGAGGCCTGGATCGAGCGGCGGCTGGAGGCCCTGTCGCGCCGCATCCCGCACGACCACGAGCGCGAGCAGCCCGACGGCCGCATCCTGCGCTCCTCCGGCGCCCCCATCCCCGGCGGCGGCTACGCCACCAGCTATACCGACATCACCGCCCTGCGCCGCGCCGCCCGCGAGCTGGAGGAGGCCAATGAGCGGCTGGAGGCCCGCGTCGCCGACCGCACCGAACGGCTCGAAGAAGCCCGGCGTCTGGCCGAGGACGCCACCGCCTCCAAGACCCGCTTCCTGGCCGCCGCCAGCCACGACCTGTTGCAGCCCCTGCACGCCGCGCGCCTGTTCATCGCCGCGTTGAAGGAGGAGCCGTCGCTGGCGCCGGGGTCGCCGGGGCGCGGACTGGCGACCAACGCCGACCGCTCCATCGACAGCGCCCACCGCCTGCTGACGGCCCTGCTGAACCTGTCCAAGCTGGAGGCGGGCGGGGTCCAGCCTGCGGTCGCCCCCCTGTCGCTGGACGCCCTGTTCGCCGAACTGAGCCGCGAGTTCGCCCCCATGGCCCGCGCCAAGGGTCTGAGGCTGAACGTCGTGCCGTCCGGCCTCTGGGTCGCCTCCGACCACGACCTGCTGCGCTCCATGCTGCAAAACCTGGTCGGCAACGCCATCCGCTACACCGACCGGGGCCGGGTTCTGGTCGGGGCGCGGCGCGACGGCGAGACGGTGCAGATGCTGGTGTGCGACACCGGGCGCGGCATTCCTGATGCGGATCGCGAGAGCGTCTTCGGCGAGTTCGTGCGTCTGCCCGGCGCGCCGGTGGACGAGCCGGGCGCTGGGCTCGGCCTGGCCATTGTGCAGAAGCTGTCGGACCTGCTGCGCCATCCCTTGTCTATGGCGTCCCGCGTGGGACGCGGCACGACCTTCCGCGTCAGCGCGCCGCGCGCCGCCGCCCAGGTCGTGATCGCCCCCCTCGCCGAGAGCGACGCCCGCCTGCCGCTGGCGGGGTTGCGGGTGCTGTGCGTGGACAATGAACCGGCCATCCTCGACGCCCTGACCGCCCTGCTGAGCCGCTGGGGGGCGCAGACGACCACGGCGCGGTCGGTGGCCGAAGGGCTCGCGGCCAAGGGGCCGTTCGACGCGGCCCTGGTCGACCTGCACCTGGGCGACGGGGCGGACGGGCTGACGGTGGTGGACGCCCTGAGGGCGCGCGGCCTGCGCCGCATCGGGCTTGTCACCGCCGACACCCGCGAGGGGCTGAAGGAGACGGCCACGGCGGCGGGCGCGACCCTGCTGCCCAAGCCGGTCAAGCCGGCGGCGCTGAAGGCGTTTCTGTCGCGTTGATCTTTCCTCCCTGTCGCGCAGCGATGGGGAGGTGGATCGGACGCGCAGCGGACGAGACGGAGGGGGCGGCGGCGCCCTGTCCTGTCAGGAGCCAGAACAGCTGACGTCGCGTCGCCCCCTCCACCACTGCGTGGTCCCCCTCCCCATGAAATGGGGAGGAAAGAGGCGGCGTTACAGGTCGATCGACTGGGCCAAAATCACCGCCTGCGTGCGGTTATGCACCCCCAGTTTGCGGAAGACGCTGGTCAGGTGGGCCTTGATGGTGGCCTCGGTGACGCCGAGGTCGAAGGCGATCTGCTTGTTCAGCCGCCCGGCTCTCAGGCCTTCGAGAATGCGTAATTGCGACGGGGTCAGGCTGGCGATGCGGGCTTCCAGATCGCCTTCATCAGGACCGGGCGCGCCGACGTCGGGGGCCCAGCCGTCGCCGGACAGGATGGCGGCGATGGCCTCGACCATGATCGGCAGGGCGGCGGACTTGGGGATGAAGCCGGCGGCGCCGAGCGCGAGCGCCCGCCTCACGGTCGGCGGCTCCTCGCTGGCCGAGACCACGGCCACCGGGACGGCGGGGTGGTCGGCGCGGATGCGGCTGAGGCCCGCCATGCCCTCGCTGTCCGACAGCTTCAGGTCCAGCAGCAGCAGATCGGTCGGCGCTTCCGCCAGGGCCGCCTGAACCTCGGCCAGACTGGCGCATTCCGCAATCACGGCGCCGGGTGCGGCCTTTTCGACGGCCGATCTCAACGCCGCCCGAAACAGAGGGTGGTCGTCGGCGACGACGATGCGATCCATGAAAATCCTTCCCGCACGCGGTTCTTTTTCGGGTCGAGGCCGCGCTGTGACGACACCATGCCGCGCCTCGACTTTGGTCGAAACTAGACCAATGGCTAATGGCCGCATACCGCCCCCGCGCGGAATGCTGCGGTCTCGAGGTTCGCATCAGACGCACCCGGGAGGAAATGACATGGGAAGATACCGCCTGCTCGGCGGCGCGGCTGCGGCTGCGCTTCTGTTTGCGCCCGGCGCCGTCCTGGCCCAGGACGCCAATGCGGCCCTCGAAGCGCGCATAGCCCTGCTCGAAGCCGAACTGAACAGTCTGAAATCCGAGGTCGCCGCCGCGCGAACCCAGCAGACGACCCAGTCGCAGGCCATGGCGCAGGACATCATCCGTCTGGAGACCCGCCCCGCCGCCACGCCGGTTTCGGCCCCCGCCGCCCCGCGCGAGGAAGGCTTCCGCATCGGCGATCACACGGTCAAGTTCGGCGGCTTCATCAAGGTCGACGCCATGGCCTCGAACTATTCCGGGGGCGACCCGGCCAACGGAGACGCCCTGCGCGAATACCACCTGCCCGGCTCCATCCCGGTCGGCGGCGCGGATGAGGACACAGCCACGGACTTCAACGCCCGCCAGACCCGTTTCTGGCTGACCACCGACGGTCTGGTCGGCGGCCACAAGGTCGGCACGCGGCTGGAAATGGACTTCCAGACCCTGCCCGGTTCGGGCGACCAGCGCACCACCAGCGGCGCCAACCCCGCCCTGCGCCGCGCCTTCGTCACCATCGACAACTGGCTGATCGGTCAGGAGTGGACCAACTTCCAGAACACCGCCGTCCTGCCCGAGTCCGCCGATTTCGTCGGCGCCGCCGAGGGCACGGTCTTCGCGCGCCAGGCCCAGGTCCGTTACACGCGCGGTCCCTTCTCGATCGCGGTCGAGAACCCCGAGACCACCGTCACCCCCTTCGGCGGCGGCGCCCGCATCATCGCCGACGACAACAGCCTGCCTGACCTGACGGCCCGCTATGCGATCAGCCGCCCCTGGGGCGACGTTCAGTTCGCGGGCCTGCTGCGTCAGCTGAAATATCAGAACCCGGCGACCAGCATCGACGACACGGCGACGGGCTGGGGCCTGTCGGCCTCGGCCAAGCTCAAGGTGGGGACGCAAGACGACCTGCGCTTCATGCTGTCAGGCGGCGAAGGCGTGGGCCGCTATCTGGGCCTCAACTTCTCCAACGACGCGGTGCTGGACGCCTCGGGCCAGTTGGACGCCATCGGCGTGATCGCCGGCTTCGCCGCCTATCGCCACGTCTGGACGCCGGGCTGGCGCTCCAGCCTGATCTGGTCGGCCCAGAGGGTGGACAACGACGTCCTGCTGACCGGCGCGAGCGCCAACCGCTCGGCCCAGAGCCTGCACGCCAACCTGATCTGGTCGCCCGTGACCGCGTTTGATATCGGCGCCGAACTGATGTTCGCTGACCGCAAGCTGGAATCTGGACTGGACGGCGACATGACCCGTCTGATCCTGTTCGCCAAGTACGGCTTCTAAAAACAAGAAACTGGGAGGAAAGCGCGCGTGTCCACCGAACCGGAAATCTATCCCGTCCCCGCCGACCTGGCCGCCCGCGCCCTCATGGACCGCGCCGGCTATGAGGCGGCCCGGATCGCCGCGCGCGACACGCCGGACGCCTATTGGAGCGAACAGGCCAAGCGCCTCGAGTGGATGACCTTCCCGTCCAAGATCAAGGATGTGTCGTTCAACAAGGCCGACTTCCGCATCCGCTGGTTCGAGGACGGGGTGCTGAACGTCTCGGCCAACTGCATCGACCGCCACCTGCCCCATCGCGAAAACGATGTCGCCATCATCTGGGAAGGCGACGAGCCGACCGACAGCGAGCACGTCACCTACGGCCAACTGCACGACCGCGTCTGCCGCATGGCCAATGTGCTGAAGGCCAACGGCGTCCGCAAAGGCGACCGCGTCACCATCTATCTGCCCATGATCCCCGAGGCCGCCTACGCCATGCTGGCCTGCGCCCGCATCGGCGCGGTCCACTCGGTCATCTTCGGCGGCTTCTCGCCCGACAGCATCGCCGGGCGGATCGAGGACTGCGGCTCCACCTTCGTCATCACCGCCGACGAGGGCTGCCGCGGCGGCAAGAAGGTGCCGCTGAAGGCCAATGTCGACAAGGCGCTGGAAAAGGTCTCGGGCGTCGACGGCGTCCTGCTGATCCGCCACACTGGGGCGGACGTGGGCTTCGTCGAAGGTCGCGACCGGGACTACGAGACTGAGGCGGCGAAAGTCACCGCCCACTGCCATCCCGAGCCGATGCAGGCGGAAGACCCGCTGTTCATCCTCTACACCTCCGGCTCGACCGGCAAACCCAAGGGCGTGCTGCACACGACCGGCGGCTATCTGTTCTGGGCCAGCTACACCCACGAACTGGTCTTCGACTATCGTCCCGGCGAGGTCTTCTGGTGCACCGCCGACGTGGGCTGGGTGACAGGCCACTCCTATGGAATCTACGGCCCCCTGGCCAATGGAGCCACGACCCTGATGTTCGAGGGCGTGCCCAACTATCCGACCGTCAGCCGCTTCTGGGAGGTCATCGACAAGCATCAGGTCGAGATCTTCTACACCGCCCCCACCGCCCTGCGCTCGCTGATGCGCGACGGCGATGCACCGGTGAAGACGACCAGCCGCAAGTCCCTGCGCCTGCTGGGCTCGGTCGGCGAACCGATCAACCCCGAGGCCTGGCGCTGGTATCACGAAGTGGTCGGCGACAGCCGCCTGCCCATCGTCGACACCTGGTGGCAGACCGAGACCGGCG
>RCUH01001940.1_pt1 | contig 13557 bp, 10 predicted proteins | sample 2166191 | NCBI WGS metagenome assembly RCUH01 (sample SAMN09932848, study PRJNA488358) | compost metagenome | feature: garden; material: soil; isolation source: compost soil in an enriched community after 214 h of incubation | place: Germany: Experimental Botanical Garden Goettingen | collected...
AAAGCTCGGTGCATATTAGGGCAAAGGGCAATGCCATTGGTTACGCTATCGTTTTGAGTACGACTAAAAGGCACAATGTGGCAGGCATCTATAAAGCTATGCTTGTAAATGCTGCTGAGGCTCATACCTGTAAAGCTGCATTGTTGTTGGTAGAGCTTGACAATATGCATTTAATTGTATTACGATATTGAGTGCTTTCCAAAGTATTTAAGTAAAGCTCTGATCTTTTCGTCTTCTTCTTCTTTACTTAAAGCTAATAAGATTTCGTTATTACTTGTAGTATAAACCTTACCATTAAGTATTTTAAAATGTTGATTAATAAAAGCCTCTGAATCTATCTCTGTTTTTAAGCGGTAAAATTCGAAGCCACATTTTGTTGAATCTAAGAAATAGGTTACAAATTCTTTTCTGAATGTATCCCTTACCTCTGACCTAAATTTTGATACGGCATCAGTACTAAATGTAACGTAAGCCTTTAGTACAAAAAGAAAATTGATCTTGTACTGATGCACGAATAGCGTATCCCTATCAAACAGTCTGTTTTTGAAATGGAAAGATGGAACAATCTCCCCATTAGGTATGAGCTCATTCAATAAATAATCATTAGGCTTATCGATATAACCGTAAATAAAAAAATTAGGTGTTACGTTATATCCCTCGGTTAGCTCATCCCGATAGCGTAAACTAGGTTTATAGGTTCTACCTCCGTCATTTAACAGATCAATGTTATATTGGATTACATTCTTGGCATAAGTGAACTGCTTATACCTTGAAAGGTCATGTGCTTGGGTTCCTGATTTATAATATTTAGAGTCGCCTATATAGAAGATACGAGAATCATCGAATAGAGAGGTGTGGTCAAAAAGGTGATCTATCACTTTGCCATCTCGGTTATGTTTTAATTGAGAAAGAGTGACGCCGCCAACCGACTTTTCTTCCAATTCGTCAGAAAACAAGCGATCTACCATTTCCTCAAAGACGATATTGTAACTGCTAATTGTGATAAAATCTTCCTGTACTTTTGAATTAGCCTGATCATATTGCGAGAAGAATATCATACAAAGACTGTGCATAGATTTAAGCATATCGGTAAAATACCTATACTTGATTTTCTTCAGCTTCTGCAGGCCATTTTTCTTTAGTTCAATAAAACGTTTGCCTTTTATAATTGGATAGATTTTGTCCAAGTGCAATCCTAAACTATGTTGCTCATTAAAATAGTTGATGATCGAAAGGAAGTAGATAATCAATTCCTCCTCATTATCTACTGCCTTACTTTTTGTTCTTACTCGATCGTAGATAAAAGTTTTATTATCGATCAAAATAGGACTACCTTTTCTTACCGTCTTTTCCCACTTTGGTTTCTTCGGATTGGCGTGTACGGCATCAATATGTTTATAAAGGATATAACCACTATTTTTCTTGTAGAACGAAACAAAACTTAGCAGTATATCTAAGTAAGAATACTGCTGCGTAGTACGTAATCCCTTTAACTGGTAAGTTGGTGAATAGTTGATCAACTCAGACTCTGGGAACTTCTTTTTGAAGAGAACCAAGCTCTTATAAAAGAACACAGAAAGATTCCTTAGCCATTCGAACTGTTCATCATGCTTAATTGACGTACTACGCTCTCCCATTTGACACAGCTCCTCTTTAGAAATGCCCCATACAGTCTGCTCGGCATCCCTCATAAACACTTTGGGAAGCATGAATACCAGTTCATTGGTTTCCATAGAGTGATAGTAGCCCACAGCCTTTACAATACCCTGATAGCCTTGAGGATAGTAAAACTGAGCTGACTTGAATATCCTCTCCAAATCTTCAATGGGATATTTCTCACCTTCAATGAGTATCTTCATCGCAAGATGTTTAAGATGTAGTTTCTTCTTCAGTTATAGAGGAGTCTTTTCGACCCGCAGCTATTACACTTTCACGGATAAGGTCATATTTATTGGACAATGAATAAAACTGAGTCCTACCGTTAGTATCAATAGGGAAATAATCGTTGTAGCTGTGATCTGAAAAAATCTCGTTTTCCTCATCTCTAAATATATCATTCCATAAATAGAACATTACCTTATTAATTACCATATCGATGGTAATTTCTCCACGATGATCTGGTTTAACAAAGAAGTTACCCAAACATTTGTCCATGCCAAGACTAGGGTTTTGCATGATGTGACCATTGATATTCTTCACGAAATCGATCCAATTGATATGATGATGTTCATCTAACTTGATTTTGTAGCCAAAAGATGGGCAGCTGCTGTCAGTTTCATCAATCGGATATTTAACAGGCACATATTCCCAATCCCATCTTCGCTTAAAGGCACTATCCATTGGATACAGCGACTGATCGGAAGTATTCATTGTTGCCAAAATGACAAGGTTGCTTGGCATGACTAACTTGCCTTGATGTAAGCTTTTGTTCGCAGCAACCTCATCTCTTTTAACAAGATATTTTGCGAGGTCTTCGGACGGTGTGATGGTATAGTCTGGATTTCTGTCTAATAATTGGAAAACATCACCGAAAATTTCGGCACAGTTACCACGGTTAATTTCTTCTATAATCAAATAGTAATTCTGGCGTGGGTTACGCCATGCCTTTTCGTAAATGTTAACGAATACTTGAGGTACGAATTTGTATTTCACGGTCTCGTTACCTTTTTCATCAGTTTCGGTAACGGGTTTATAGCCACCGATAAAAGAGCTATAGTCGTAATCCGGGTGAAATGTTACCCTTTCAATATTGCTTTCTCTAACGTTATTTTCTTTAAGTAACTGCGCAACGGCAAAGGACTTACCAGTACCGGGAGCACCAAAATATATCTTATTATATCCCAGTATTAGTTTTGCAGATATTTCTGTAGGTCTTTGGTATTCCTTTAAAAATTTAAGGTAATTCTCTTTACCTAAAATAGCTCTAGGTTGGTGATTAGATTTAGAATCACTGTATTCATAAAATTTACTTCCCTTGTTAGATATATTTTCTTCAATTACTTGTAACTTTCCTTCTATATTGTCTAAATCTACTTCAAAAAGCTCGTCAGAAAATTCGCTGTTGTATTCTTTTTCGTATCTATCTAGTCCATTTCTCACTCTAGTCAAGACGTTTTCAAAGTAACTATTGGTATTGCTCGCATGCAACCAAGTAGCAAAATCATCTTTTAAATTTACTACCAAATCTATTTCCTCATCATTTTCTTCAATGTCGACTTGAAATAAACTAGCAAGCTTTGTCAGATATGATATAGTCTTCTTAAGTTTATCTTCATTTAAATTTATTCGACTATCGTCGTAAGATGATAATTCTTTATTCGCAATAGCAACAAATTTAGCCAAGGCAGTATATAGAGGCTTTGTCTGAACGGTAATCATTGCATTTGAAGCCCTATCTTCAAAATAATCGGCACCCAAATCTCTCCATTGTTTCTCATCATAATTTTCACTGCCTGAAAATTCAGGAAGGTCTTCTAATATGTCCTCGAATATCGAAATCAGAGATTTTAACCCTAGAACAAAAACCTTTCCAGAGGTGTTGTGAATTTCTATAAATCCACCTAAGGTAAAAAAATCTAAAGTGAATTTAGATTTATCATTTAAGACATTTAGATCTTTTAGTAGTTCTTTTATCATTTGATTTGCGTTAATAATTGATTGGAAATTTCTTTTGCTAACACCTTTATAACAGGAACTGACACAGAATTCCCGAATTGCTTATAAGCTTGGGCATCTGAAACGGGTATCTCGAAACGTTCGCTTTTATCCTTTGCACCTATTGGATATCCCTGTAGTCTTGCGGCTTCTATAGGATGTAGTTTTCTTGGTCTTTTATCGAGTAGGCTTTGATCTATTAAAATCTCCGAGCCATCTTTGTTATATCTTGCAGAAATAGTACTAGTGTATGGAGAATCATCTTTGAATAGGGAGTAACCGAAGCCATTGCCCTTTTCGCCATGCTCCTTTCTTCTCCTTAAATGACCTTCCCAAAGCTTTTCTGAAATGGTATAGGTTTTATTGTTTTTTTGCTCAGATTTAGAAAGCTCCTTTTCATTTAGTAAGATGTTACCTAATGCTGTAGGCATTGAAAGTGTATCTTTCTTTGATTTGTCAAAGATCACCTCTCCTTCAGCATCTATACCCCAAGGAAACCTGAAATCATCAGCTTTGACAAGTTTTTTGTACCAAGCTATGATAAAAATCCTTTCTCTGTTCTGCGGAACCCCAAAGTTCTTACTGTTTAAGACCTCCGCTCTGACCTCATAGCCTAACTCCTCGAGATTAGCTTTAATTACAGCAAAGGTATGGCCTTTATCATGATTTCTTAACCCTTTCACATTCTCTAAGAAGAGAACCTTTGGTATTAAGCTGTCGTCTTTATTTTTCTTTGCTTGATCAATTTTAGTTTGAACGATTTGTTCAATATTAAAGAACAGTGTACCTCTTGTGTCGCTGAATCCTTTTTTTAGCCCCGCATGTGAGAAAGGTTGACATGGAAAACCTGCACATAGCACATCAAAAGCTGGTATGTTTTTGTAATCTAAACTCGGATCGGTGATATCCTGATTGAATAAATTGTTCTCAAAAACTTCGGGTGACCATTTCTTGTAGTTATGTTCGTAGGTTACCCGAGCGAACTTGTCAATTTCAGAGGCAAAAACACATTTGCCGCCAACACTATGCATACCGATATGAAAGCCCCCAATTCCAGCAAAAAGATCAATAAACCTAATATCCTCCTCTAATTTTCCTGTACCTTTCTTTACGTTATTTCCTTTCTTGCTCATGATCTCTTGGTGCCTTTCATCTTTCTTTTACTAAGGCACAAAAATTAGCATTTTTGTACAAATAGTTCATAAAACAGTTTTTTTTTTTGAAATTCGAGCACTCTATAAAATGAACTTGAATAATAGCACCTGCTAAATTATTCTTTCACAGTACCTGAACTCTGCGTTGTCTACAAATTAACTCTTTGTATTCCTTGATTATAATAGAGAAAAAGTTTGATGCAAAGTAGATTCAGATTTTCCCTATGTTTTTGGTGGCAGAGGAGTAAACAAGCATGAAAGTCTTTCTTGATAAGCATTATAAATGTATCTGGACGTCTCTACAACTTTATCACTACTAAAAGATAAAAGAGATGAAGCAGCTGACGTAAAATCTACCAACTGATGGTGATTGTAAGGAAGGAGGACACCAAAAATGTGGTTTCTCCCTCTAAAGTTTAACCTAACTACAGAAACCAATACCTTTCTTCCATCCATTTCACCTATGTAAACCCCCTCTTTATTTTCTGGAAATGCGTCCCTCAGTATAGAATTATGAAATGGATATATTTTTTGATTTGGATTCATCAGTTGCTGACGCACCACATCGTAATTCGCATCATCAACAATTTCGTAACCTTGGTTTTCAAAAGCCATTAAATACGCAGTTTTAAGTAAACCAACATTAAATAGATGTTGATTGAACTTAGGTAATATGTATTTAATATACAGTTTCGTTCCTTTTTTTGTTTCGCCTACAAATTTTTCTAGTTCTAGTGGATGATTATTTTTTCTGCTTTGTTTTAAAGTTAGATTTTTACCATTACTACTTACAGTGGCTTGCATAGTTTTCCCATCCCTACTCACTCTAGCCTTCTGCTCATCCATAGTTTCTAAAAAAGTTTTTTTATTAAACTGAATACCCTTTAAAAGTTCACTATCTATTGACGCACCAGCGCCACTATTACACTCCTTGCATGTATAACATGCTACTTTACCACCTAAGGATTGTGGAGGCACATGTTCGCGTGTGAGTCCAGAAGCATTTGTCATGTTCTTAACCGCAAAAGATTTTAAACAAATAGGACAAACGTAGGTCTCTTTTAATCCTGTCCTACGCTCGTAATCTTCAATAAATTTCTCGATCATTATTACTAGCCGTAATTTACATTGTGCCATTGAAAGGGCTTATAATCGGTGCTTTCGAGACCTTGTTTCTTAAAGTACGCATCAATCTTTTTGCCAAGAATATCATTTATCAACCTATGCATAGGAGTATTCGTAATTAGAAATTCTAACGGATAACCTCCTCTTTGTTGAAGATTGTGTAAACATGAGTCAAAATCGAACGACCTATCCCATATCTTTTCAAAATCATCGTCTATCAATGGCGGACAATTTTCTTCATTCGCATGAAAAAGAAGGATTTGTCGTAATGGCTTTTCCTTCGTCGAGAACTTAAAATAAAGCAAGCTAGGTTCATCATTTTCATACTTTGGAACGAATAAAAAGAGAATTACGCTGTATTCCCCAAAAAAATCAAGTTCTTTTTTTAATAATGGGAATCGATGATCGATTAATGCTTGGTAAAGCTTTGGAAAATCAAGTAATATTTTCTTTAAATTATCGAACATATTAGGAAGCACCCAACTTTCCCACACCAAACTCGCTACGATATTGTTATCTATCATAGGTAATAAATCGCCTTTCGGCATTAATAATCCATTTTGCTCTAAAAAATCTAGATAATACTTTAACAGCTCCAAATCAAACAAGCGAGAGATCATCTTCAATCTTGGATTGGGAATAAATCCTTCACTCAATTTCTTTTCAGCTTTTTGCAACATCGTCAAATATTCTTGGCTCCTATTTGCAGCGAAGTGATCTATATAGTGGCTAATATCACCTGTTGAAGGACCACACTCCAGCTCCCTTATAATTGGCATAAGAACAAACACAATCCTTTTTAAAGCTCTAATATCTACTTCCAAAGGCTTGTTCTTATACCCCAATACGAAGCGAAATTTAAATGCAAAACTAAAAACATATTCTTTGGCCAAAAAGATGCTATCCATTGCAAACCTCTTGTTATTTATAACTTTAAACACTTCCTGTTGCAACAATTTTATAGCAAGTAATTTTGGATTTTCTCTAATCGGATTGTCTTGGTAATGTGCCATCATCAGCAGAGCTTTATCTTTTTGGAACACCTCATCCATTGAAATGCTCTCACTATCGGCAACTTCCAGTATCAGGGGGCTGTTGCTTGACAATGGAATTGGCAATATAAAGAAGTTACAGCTACCTCTCTCGTACATCATCAAGGCGATCGCAAGTTTCCAACTATTCGGAAAAAGGATATCCTTAATAGTCTTAAATTCCGTATCTAAGCTAATATTCAACACATCCAAAAAAAGATGAATTTCCCTAAAAGCTAACTCGTTTATGCTATAGGCTGGAATAAGTCTTGGATTAGCACCTCTCAACAGTTTGAAAAAAGTCTGCCTTTGTTTTTCAATATCATCAAAATCCTGGAGTTTTGTTTTTATCCGGAGTATAATTTTTTTCCATTCGGAAATATATGAACCATCCGTACCAGTAATGACTTGTTTAGGATCCAAATAAAGAGAGAAAGTTCTCGCAGTAGAATTTGGCGAAATAGACTTAACCAATTTCTGATCTAGATGCATCCAATAAACCTGATCCTTTTCTTGATCTACAACCAACAGAAAAACAGGCAAGATAGAATCTAATGCGTACGCCATCAACGAAATATCACATTGAAATCTGGGACTTTTAGCCTTTCTTTTTGTAAGCGTCTTTAGTTGAACGTCAAAATGTCCAATTGAAATTTGTTGATCGTCCAAAAGTGTCAAGAAGCCATCAGTATTTGGCACCTTATCCATTACGGTAACATTTCCGCGTATGTAGCGTCTATCCACCAGTTTGTGAAAGATATCAGCAGAAATCTGTTCGGTCAATGAGGTTTTTGGATAGGCTGCAGGTTTTCTAATTATTCTTTTTTCCATTTCACTTCCATCTATCTTATTCAATCGTATTTGTTGTTTGTACAGAAATATCTCTTCCCAACTCTTCGGCTTTATTCTTGGCATTTATGTTGGCTTTATTTATTTCTTAAACACCTCTCCCCTATGCCAAGCCAAGGCTTCCTGTGCTGGGTAATGATTTTGTTGTTTAGGCAATATGATCTTTCTTCCTTTTAATGCGTTGAGCGCATAAGGATGGGTTTTATCTTCTGCTACATTTTGGGATACTAAGATGCGGTAATCTTCATCTATACTGAGCAAGCCACGATCAAAAGCACGGTGCATGTTAGGGCAAAGCGCAATGCCATTGGTACGGCTATCGTTAAAACTCACAGCAAACGGAACAATATGGCAGGCATCAACAAAGTTATAGTTAAACGAATTGCTCAACTTCATTCCAGTAAAACTACATTGGTATTTGTAAGCATTCGTTACCCAACGTTGGAACAATCCATCACGCACAATAACTTCCTCCATAGTATATACACGTCTTTTGCCATATTTTGGCGCAGCATCATTCAAAATGCTTTGCGTCTGTAATCGCAGATAGGCTTCGCCAACCTGCTTTGCAGCGTTAAAGAAAACTACTTGTTCAGGGAAATAAGTATCCAACAATACCTGCCGCAAAAACTCACGGTTTTGGGCATCTAGCAAAAGCAACCATAGCTCTTCAGCCAAAGCACCAAACGCACACACCTCCGCCAATTTACCTAAAGCCTTAATAGGCTTGGTAATTTGATAACCAAATTTAGGGTAAAGCAACCAAAAAGCTTTCCCCGCTATGGTATCGTTTTGCAAATAGTAAAATGGTTGTGTAAGGTCCTCAACATTGGCTGTAGTAACCAATAACTGCCAGTTTGCTTTAAAAGTGCTAATCAACTCATTATTTACAAATACACGGTTATCAGTAACAATGTCTTTTTCTATCAGCTCAATAATGCTCAGCAACAGAATAGGCTTATGCGGTGCTAGTCCATATTTGGTTTGGCCACGGTTAAGGCCTGAAAAGGCTTTGGTGTATTTTTGGAGAGCGAGCAATTGGTTGTTTTTTTAAAAGGCGGGCGAAAGATGTTTCGCCCGTACTTTATCGCCTAAAGATAGCAGGAAGTTTAAAAAATTCAAATCTTAGCTATTGATTGTTCAGAATTATTTCATTATCATTAGTTAAAAATCAACATTAAATTAACCGCCTTATCATTTCTAGCACACAAATTTTAGCGACGTTATAACTCATACAAAAACATGGTGTGTATGAATTCATATAAATATTTAATCATGAAAAAATATTTAATCATCATCATTAACATACTATTTGCGCAAGTATCTATAGCACAAGAGAAAGCTTCTATTACGACACTTCGCTCAAAAACCTATATCAGTACTCCCGACAAAGAAAACCTTTCGGGTATTTGGGTATCATCTGATAAAAAATATAGCGTATCCATTGTCTTTGAAAAAAAACATGTAAAAAAAGGAAAGGCAGCTTTAGATTATTACTATGATGGCATAAGAATGTCCTTTGAAAAAGTTGAAAAGGGAGAGAAAAATGTTTCTCATCATTTCCAAGGCGCACCTATAGAGCTGCTTACTGTTGACGGTGTCAATTACTCAGGAGGTTATCAGGACCCAATTACGAAAAATTATGTGAACGTAAAACTCTTTATCAAAGATAGGGCATTAAAAATGACGTCGATCGTGAATAGCCAAATTTCTAATGGACAATTATCCGACGGCATATCTTTCCCATATGAGCTGAGCTTCACCAAAAAGACTAGATAAAGTTAATTACAGAATGTAAAACGTTATGCATTGGAGTGTGCACATAATCCATATTAATTAATTCTATAGCCAAAGGTTAAAAACCTTGGGCTAATGCCAAGAAAGTTCATACTATCGCACTAAGATACCGGACTAAATCCGGCATGACGATCTAGGAATGGGCGGTGGGATATTTTCCGAAGTGTTGGGATCTTGCTTTGCAAGCTCGACATTCATAGCCCTTGATTTTCTAATGTTTTTAGGGCGAAAGATGTTTTACCCGTACTCTTAGGGGATGATGGAAATGGCAACTAAATACGCATCTTATGCTAATTTATTTAACGCCTTCAGTTTTTCCTCAATAGGGTCAAAATAAATATCATCGTCTATATTGGCACTTTTGGGTTGCGGGAAACGTTTAATTTTACCATGTTCATTTAGCTCAATCCGCCCTATATCTTTACCATCTAGGTTGATATGAAAGTGCGATCCGTCCTGTATAACAACCACATGGGCTAATTTCTCGTTAATCAACACATCGAAGATGATTTTTTCACCTTCATGAGGTGGCGAGCTAATGGTAATTGGAGTATGCTGATCAGAGTCGTTGCTGCTTGGCTCAGCTGTGATTACGGCACCGGTATAAGCATCGTCACTTAAGGAATCATTACCCTGTGTGCCTGTATTATCTAGGCCATCTCGAGCAGCAGGTTGGTCGGTAATTTTGTGAGTTGTATGGGTCATGGTTTATGTTTTAGCTATCAGTTTAACAAACGAACAGGAAATATGTTTAGTTGGGGAAATGGGTTGCGGGTTATGAGTTACGGGTACAAGTTGCATGGTCTCGGGCAAAAGGTGTTTCGCCCGTACGTATGGTGTGCTATTCATTGCCCCTCGGTTTTAACCAAGGGCTAATATCAGGTATATCAAATAGATCCTTCGATACCGACTACATCGGCACAGGCTAAGCTTCCCGATATTATCGGGACAGGCTAAGATGACAAGAAGGTGAGGATGACGATGCGGAATGGTTTGTGGGTTTATCATAGCCCTTCGGTTTTAACCAGGGGCTAGTATCAGGTATATCAAATAGATCCTTCGACAAGCTCTGGATGACAAGAAAGTGAGGATAACGATATAGGAATGATTGGTGAGTATATATAGCCCCTCGGCTTTAATCAAGGGCTAACTAATTGGAAAGATTGCTTCACTCCCATACATATTCCCAATTCTTCGGTTTCCCGAACAATCGGGACAGGCAGCAATGACGGATTTAGGCATGAGTGATGGGTATTCATAGCCCTTCGGCTTACAACTTAGAACTAAGCTGAACTCATCGTAATTAGCATCTAAACAGCAACATACAAAACCAATTAAGAAAACATTAATCTGCCTTTTTTAATTTAAAATTTCTATATTTTTACAACTATTAAGAATAATTAAAAAACCAATCAATTCATTAGAAAATGAGAAGAAAATCAAGATTAAACGTATTCACAAGCGTGTTATCATTGATAACACTAGCAACAGCTCCCTTTACATTAAAAGCTCAAACGCCAGAGAAGTTGGTAGATATTAAAGACCAAAGCCAAAATGTCAAGATGACTGTTTATGCAAATGGTTCTTTAGTTTTACCTACATCCTATACAGGTACGGATAATATTCCAATCGAAGGGGCAGGAACAAGGCTCCTTTGGTATCCTGGTAAATCTGCTTTTAGGGCTGGCAGTGTATCGGGAACTCAATGGGATGATGCGAATATTGGCCACTACTCCGTTGCCATGGGGCAAAACGTTAGGGCATCGGGTGATAACGCTGTCGCATTTGGCATTGGTACTACCGCAGCACAATTCTCGAGCGTAGCCATGGGTGAAAACACGGTAGCAAGTGGTGCAGCCTCGGTAGCACTTGGATATAGTGCACACACTAATGCCCGCCAAGGTTCATTCGTGTTTGCTGACCGCAGCGTGGCATATTTACCTAACGATCCAAACGGAAATGATGGCATTTTTAGAGCAGGGGTAAACCATTCTTCCAATTGGCGTGTATCGGGTGGCTTTAGGATATTTTCTAGCAGCAACCTTTCTACGGGAGTAACGATACAATCGGGCGCATCGGTAAGTAATTGGGGACAGTCAAATGCTGTAATCTCTACTTCTACTGGTGCCATGCTAACTGCTGGCGGTGTATGGCAAAATGCCTCGGATGTAAACAGGAAACATTTGTTCGAAAAAATATCAGGAGAAGAGGTACTGCAAAAAATTGCTCAACTCGATATCCAAAAATGGAGCTATAAAGCAGAGGCGAACCATATCAAACATATTGGTCCAACCTCTCAGGACTTTCATGGGGCGTTTGGCCTTGGCTCTGATCAAAAGTCTATCGGTACTGTAGATGCAGATGGTATTGCCTTGGCAGGGATTAAAGCACTTGAGCAAAGAACGGTGAAGCAAAACAACGAAATTGGTATCCTTAAAGCAGAAAACCAAGATTTAAAGAAGAGATTGGAAGCACTGGAAAGAAACAGTGGTACGGCAATGGCAGGATTCTCGCTTCCGTTAAGCATAGCCTTAGGCATTATAGCCCTAGGAGGTTTATATTTCAGCCGCCGCAAAACCTCGATCAATACTAAAAACTAAAGCCGATGAAAAAACAGCTACTCTTTAGTATGGTGATAAGCTTGGTCTGTAGCCATCTTTATGCCCAACAACTCGAAATTTCAGGCAATGCTACATTGGAACTTTCCAACGGGGTTTCTTTCTATGCAAACGGACTGACACTTAAACCATCAGCCACGGTAAACTTAAGTGATCTGAGTATACAGCCAAAGGCTACGTTGACCAATCAAACCTTAGGCACGGCCCATATCTCCAGAACTTACTCTTTGGGTACAAATGCGCCTAATTTTTCTGGAGAGATCCTTATCAACTATTTAGATCAAGAACTCAATGGATTGGATGAAAGCCAGTTAAAATTCGCGGTATACAACAATACCCAATGGCAGTATATAGCCACAAGTACTACAAACACGGCTGACAATATTGCTACAGCTGCTCAGCTCGATAATATCATATTGGGAGAGTTAGCACTAGGCTTAGCTAACGTGTTGCCTTTGCGATGGGGCGAATTAACAGCTAAAAGACAGGGCCTGAATGTCAAAATAGTTTGGCAGACTTACGATGAGCAAGATATAGCCCACTTTGTTGTAGAGCGCAGCAGGGATGGTCAAAATTGGGAAGTAGCCATCCAACAAATCGTTGCTCGCAACTTGGCAGGTCCAAATTTGTACGATCAGATAGACAGGCCCAACGATATGCAAAGACGTTATTATAGAGTTAAACAAGTAGACATGGATGGAAAGGAAAGTTATTCTGCTATCGCCGTATTACAAGGCACATCAGCACAGGAAAGCTTGTCGATTTACCCTAATCCTGCAAAGCGCATCTTCAGCATCAATGGACTGGATGAACGCAACGTAAAGAACGTGATGCTTTATGATCTTAACGGAAGCCTACTAAAGCAATGGGAAAATACCGTCTCCAATTATGACATCTCCGCTATCAGCGAAGGTCTACATCTTGTAAAGATAATTTCAGCAGATGGCACAACGGTTACCCAAAAACTGTTGATCAAGAAATAGAACCACAAGCCCAAGGTGTATGCCTTGGGCAATTATTAGCGCAACTACTGCTATCGCATTAAGATACCGAACTAAATCCGGCATGACGATATAGGAATAGTTGGTGGGTTTCATAGCCCCTCGGTTTTAACCAAGGGCTAACTAATTGGAAAGATTGCTTCACTCCCATACATATTTCCCATTCTTCGGTTTCCCGAACAATCGGGACAGGCAGCAATGACGATCTAGGAATGAGTGGTGGGTTTCATAGCCCTTCGGTTTTAACCAAGGGCTAATATCAGGTATATCAAGATAGATCCTTCGATACCGACTACATCGGCACAGGCTAAGCTTCCCGATATTATCG
>RCUH01001949.1_pt1 | contig 13482 bp, 9 predicted proteins | sample 2166191 | NCBI WGS metagenome assembly RCUH01 (sample SAMN09932848, study PRJNA488358) | compost metagenome | feature: garden; material: soil; isolation source: compost soil in an enriched community after 214 h of incubation | place: Germany: Experimental Botanical Garden Goettingen | collected...
ACATAAGCATCACTTCCAAATCTTGCCAATAGAAGTCCTAAAAACGCTCCAAATACTGCAAAAGGAGCTCCAAGAAGTACACTGAATGGTAGTTTCCAGCTTTCGTATTGTGCGGCTAGGATTAGGAACACAAAGACCAATGCCATAATAAACACCGATGATCCTCCAGGAGAATGTTTTTCCTGATATGATAAGTTGATGTAATCGTAACTCATGTCTGCAGGTAAGGTCTCTTTGGCGACTTCCTCCAATGCAGTTAAAGCTTGCGCACTACTATAACCGTCGTTTGGACTTCCGCCAATTTCAGCAGATCGGAATAAGTTTAAACGATTCGTAAAATCGGGGCCTGATACTTTGGTTGCCGTAACCAGTGTTGAAACCGGAAGCATATCGCCTTTATTATTTTTTACATAAATCATGTTTAGGTCTTCTGGTTTTACACGATTGATGGCTTCTCCTTGGACATAAACTTTATATTGACGTCCGAAACGGTTAAAGTCATTTACATAACTTCCCCCTAAAAAGGCTCCAAGCGCTTCAGTAACTTTAGAAACAGGTATTCCTAATTTCATTGCCTTGTCGTTGTCGATATCCAACTTAATTTGCGGAGTACCAGCATTAAAAGTGGTATAAATTCGTTTTATTTCTGGACGTTGCTGTGCCGCGGCAATAAACTTTTGTGTTTGTTCTGCTAAATATTGCGGCGTATTTCCTCCTCGGTCTTGCAGCATTAAGCTAAATCCTGCAGAAGCACCCAAACCTTGAATTGCGGGTGGACCAAATGAAAAGCAGGTTGCAGTTGTAATTTGAGTGGCTAGTTTTTTATTGAATCTGTCTACAAACTGTTTAGCCGTTTCAGCTCTTTCTTCCCACGGTTTTAGAGAAATAAAGATGAAAGCGTTGTTAGGCTGATAGGAGTTTGTAAGCATACTAAATCCGTTTATCGTTGTATAAGATAAAATCGATTTTTCTTCTTTAAGGAAATTGTCAACCTTTTTAGATATTTCATCTGTACGCTGTAAAGATGAAGCAGGAGGCAAGGCAATATTTACTAAAACATAGCCTTGATCTTCTTCTGGAATAAATCCTAACGGAATCTTTTTGCCTAAAAGGACAATTGAAACGAGTATGACAGCCAATAAAATAACAATACGAATTGCTTTTTTGGCAAAGAATGTTGCTCCGCCAATATACTTTCCTGTCACATTTTCGAAAACTCTATTAAACCAAGAAAAGAATTTAGCAAGCCATCCTTTTTGCTGATCAATAGGTTTCGTGGGTTTTAATAGCATTGCGCAAAGTGCGGGACTTAAAGATAACGCACTAAACGCAGAAAACGCGACCGAGACGGCAATGGTTATGGCAAATTGCTGATAAAAACGTCCCGTAATTCCAGGCGTCATCGCAACTGGTATGAAAACGGCACAAAGAATTAAAGCAATTGCAATTACTGGTCCCGAAACCTCTTTCATCGCCTGAACGGTTGCTTCTCTTGGGGTTTTTCCATGTTCGATATGATGTATTACGGCTTCTACAACCACAATCGCATCATCGACCACGATACCAATCGCTAATACTAATCCTAAAAGCGAAAGCGTATTGATCGAAAATCCTAACATTGGGAAAACCGCGATAGTACCAATCAATGAAACAGGAACCGTAATTAACGGAATTAAAGTAGCGCGCCAGTTTTGCAGGAATATAAACACCACCAAAATAACCAATATAATAGCCTCAAAAAGTGTGTGAACAATATCATCAACCCCTGCAGTAATGGCAAGTGTAGTGTCTAAAGATTCTTGATATACAATATCTTGCGGAAATCTCTCGGACAATTGTTTCATTGTTGCTTTTGCAGTTTCTGCCACATCGAGAGCATTACTTCCAGGCATTTGGTATAAAGCCACAACGGCACTTGGAGAACTATTTCTTCTGGCTGTTGAGCTGTAATTTTCAGTTCCTAATTCGATTCGCGCAATATCGGCAAGTAAAACCTGTGCTCCATCTTCTTTGCTTCGAACTACGATATTTCCAAATTCTTTTTCAGTTACCAATCTATCTTGAAGTGTTACACCGTAGGTAAATTCAGTATTAGCAGGAGCTGGTTCAGCTCCAAATTTTCCTCCGGGACTAATCATATTTTGCGCATTCAACGCATTTTTGACATCTTCAACGGTTACACCGAGTTTATTCATCACATCAGCCTTTAGCCAAATACGCATAGAGTAATCACTACCTCCAAAAAGCGCAACCTCTCCAACTCCTTTTATACGAGCTAGCTGGTCAACTACATTGATACTGGCATAGTTATTTAAAAACTTAGCATCATATTTCGGATTGGTAGATGTAATCGTAAAAAGCATCATCGGGAACGATAAGGACTTTTTTACCACTACACCCTGTTGTTTTACGCTTGAAGGCATAAATGGAGCAGACTGGTTTTGTCTGTTTTGGGTAAGCATATTGGCGTTGTCCAGATTTGTTCCTACGTCGAAAGTTACCTCAATGGTACAAGCGCCATCAGAAGTGTTTATCGATTTCATGTACAACATGTTTTCAACACCATTCACTTTTTGTTCAATAGGAGTAGCTACTGCTTGCTCCACATTTAGTGCATTCGCTCCAGTAAAACTAGTTGTAATTTTTACAACCGGTGGGTTAATATCTGGATATTGCGATATAGGTGTTTTTTGTAATGCCAGTAATCCAAGTATCACAATGATAATACTAATTACAATGGCAACAATCGGTCTTCGGACGAAAAATTCTCCCATAATAGTATGTGATTTAGGTTACTTTGCAGCTACAGTTTCTGGATCGCCCAATTGCCATTGAACGATTTTAGGGGTAATGACACTTCCGTTTTTCAATAGTGAAGTACCTCCCATGGCTATCTTGTCGCCAGCTTTTAATCCTTCTTCAATAATATAACCGTTTTTAACGGAAGGGCCTGGTTTTACAATCTGCATTTGCACTTTGTTATCATTGCCTACTACATAGACTTGATAGATTCCTTGGACTTCGATAACGGCGCGTTGTGGAATCACAATTGCATCCTTGCGAATATCCGTAAGCAAAGCAACTTTTACATATTGACCTGGACGGAGTAATTTATCTGGATTAGGAAATGTTGCTTCAAATGTGATTGCTCCAGTAGAAGGATCGATCTGTCTGTCAGCAAAACTTACTTTTCCTTTTTCTGGATAGACAGAACCGTCAGATAATTTTATAGTTACAGTAGCACCAGAGCCTTTTAAAGCAGAATTTGGTTTGCTAAACTCTCTAAAAAGACGTAGAAATTCTTGTTCGCTAATAGTAAATCTTACTCTTACATCGCCAAGATCAGAAATAGTGTTCAAAATAGACATGGCGCCAGGTCTTACATAATCACCAACACGAACTTTAGAAATACCAATTAATCCTGAAATTGGTGCCAAAATTTGACAATAACCCAATTCGATTTTAGCATTATCTACTGAAGCATCAGAAGCTTTTATTTGAGCTAATGAAGCATTGTATGCTGCTTTTGCAGAAACTAATTCTCTCTGACTCACGGCATTCATTTTTGCCAATGGAGTTATCATATCCAAATCTGATTTGGTTTTAGATAATCTCGCCTGCGATTCTGCGGCAACTCCCTGGGCTTCGTTAAGTTTGGCTCTGTACGGCAAAGGATCAATTGTATAGAGAACCTGTCCTTTCTTGACAAAACTTCCTTCTTTAAAATTCATACTTTCAATTATACCATCAACTCGAGGGTTGATTTGTATGTCTGATTGACCAAAAGTTTGCCCCGTGTATTCAGATTCTAAATTTACATCTTGCTGTAAAACCGAAGTAACTGAAATTTCTAATGGCTTGGGCGCTGGCGGGGTTTCTTTTTTGCAGGAAAAAAATAAGAAACTTAATAAAATTGCTGAAGAATAGATTTTGTTCATTGTTAAATTCTTTAGATAAAATTCATTAAATACAACTGACTAAAAACCAATAAAGTGCAATAGCTAAGTTAGCGTTTTTTTGGTTAGATGATTAAATATTGTACGAATTTTGTTAATTTTAGTTAAAATTTTATTTGCCTGTATATCAATTGATAGTGCAAAGTCGGATGAAATGCTGTTTAATGCCGATAAACTGCAATTTTGTAAGAATAAATTATTCAATGAATAAGAAATAATAATTTAAAAAACTTATGTAATCATGTCAAAAAATAATAAGAAAAAACACAAAAAAGAGGGAGAAGATGATAATGATTTAAAAAAATTAAATAAAAAAGAATTGTTACATCGGGCAAAAAAATTTTCTGAGCAATATTGTGTTGGAGATGATAAGAACTTCACATTAAAAGATAAACCCACTTCTTATTCTATAGAAGGGGCGGACTTCTCTGTGAGAAAAACATTAAAAATGGGAGTCAAAGCCTTGGCTGCCATGCAGGATATTTTGTACGCACAAGATAAATGGTCGGTTCTTATTATTTTTCAAGCCATGGATGCTGCCGGAAAAGACGGTGCAATTAAACATGTCATGTCGGGCATAAATCCGCAGGGTTGCCAAGTTTCTTCTTTTAAAGGGCCAAGCTCTGAAGAATTAGACCATGATTATTTATGGCGTTGTCAAAAGCATCTTCCCGAAAGAGGCCGAATAGGAATTTTTAATCGCTCTTATTATGAAGAAGTATTGGTGGTTCGAGTTCATGAACAGATCTTGAGGGGGCAGAAACTTCCTGAAAAATTGATTACAAAAGATATTTGGGATAATCGTTTTGAAGACATTCGAAACTTCGAAAAGTATCTCAATAGAAACGGAACGGTTGTGATTAAGTTTTTTCTGAATGTTTCGAAAGACGAACAAAAGAAAAGATTTATTGAAAGAGTTGACAATCCTGATAAAAACTGGAAATTCAGTGCGGCCGATGCCAAAGAACGAGGCTATTGGGATGATTATATGCATGCGTACGAAGAATTAATTAAAAATACATCGACGAAAAAATCACCTTGGTATGTAATTCCTGCCGACGATAAATCGTATGCTCGAATTGCAATTGCTTCGGCAATAATTCATGCTTTAGACGAAATGGATTTGGAATATCCTAAAGTGAGTCCAGAAAAAATAGCAGAACTCAATGAGGTTAAAAAAGCATTGTTGGAAGAGAAAGAGTAAGCTTTCGCAGCTATAAACATTGATTTGTAATTGTGAATTACTACTATCTTAATCTTTTTCAATATGATTTCTAAACTTTTGCCTTCACTAGATTGGATTAAAAATTATGAAAAACAGAATTTCAAAAGAGATTTCATTGCAGGAGTAACTCTTGCCGCTTATGGAATTCCTGTTTCTCTTGCCTATGCAACTCTTGCAGGTTTGCCTCCTCAATATGGAATTTACGGATACCTCATTGGCGGTATATTTTATGCTTTGTTAGGATCTAGCAGGCAGCTTGCAATTGGTCCGACATCTGCAATTTCTTTATTAGTCGGCACAACTATAGCGGGTATGGCAAACGGTGATGTGCAGCGTTGGTCAGAAATTGCGTCACTTACCGCGTTAGTATTTGCAGCAATGGCCATTATAGCTTATTTGCTCAGATTAAGTGGGATTATCAATTTTATTAGCGAAACCGTTTTGGTTGGGTTCAAAGCGGGTGCTGCGATAACTATTGGTTTAACACAATTGCCGAAATTGTTTGGAGTTAAAGGAGGCGGAGATAATTTCTTTGAACGGATTATTATCCTTTTTCATCAAATTCCAGACATGAATACTGCTGTTTTCATTTTTGGAATAATAGCTATTCTGATATTAATAATAGGAGAAAAAGTGGTTCCTCAGTTTCCAGTTGCAATATTGATTGTCATTTTATCTATTATCCTTATTTCGGCAACCTCATTACAGTATGCAGAATTTAATACAGTCGGAATTATTCCGACAGGGCTTCCTGAATTTCATGTGCCTTCTTTGCGAATTCGAGATGTAGAGGGAGTTTTGCCTCTCGCCATGGCTTGTTTCTTATTGTCTTATATAGAAAGCGTTTCTGCGGGTCGTACCTTAGCACAAAAAAACGGATATGTTATCGATCCGCGTCAGGAACTTTTGGCACTTGGAGTCGCTAATGCTGCCGTTTCACTCGGACACGGCTATCCTGTTGCGGGTGGTTTGTCGCAATCAGCCGTAAACGATGCCGCTGGAGCTAAAACACCATTGTCACTTTTGTTTGCATCGGCTGCAATTGCTTGCTGTCTCTTGTTTTTAACAGGATATCTTCAAAATCTGCCAACCGTAATTTTGGCCGCTATTGTTCTAGTAGCGATAAGAGGTCTTTTTGACTGGAAAGAAATGAGACATCTTTATAAAATAAATAAACAAGAATTTGCTGTTGTGATGATTGCGCTTGCAGGAGTATTAATCTGGGGAATTCTCGCTGGAGTTTTGCTTGCAACACTTGTAACCTTGTTACTTTTATTGAAAGCTGCTTCAAAACCTCATGTAGCTTTTTTAGGAAGGGTTCCAGGAACGAGAGTTTATACAGACCTGAAAAGACATCCCGATAATGAGGAAATAGATCATACATTGATCGTTAGAGTAGAATCCTCCATATTTTATTTTAATGCAGAGTATATTAAAGAGCAGATCTTAGAAAAAATCTACAGCGAGCAAGGTTCTTTAAAAACAGTAATATTAGATCTTAATTCGTCACCGCGAGTCGATATTGCAGGCGCGCGTTTCTTAAAGAACTTGTTCATTGATTTGCAGGCAAAAAATATTACCCTAAAAATTGCAGAAGCCCGTTCAGATGTCAGGGATAGTCTGCGTTCAGAAAATCTTGAAATTTTGTTTGGGCATATCAGCCGTTCTGTTTCTGTAGACGATTTAGTGCAACGTGCTATGCAGGATAATAGAAAATAAAATAAGGGTTGTTGGGAGAAGAATTCTGTTTTTGATGTTAAAAAAATCAGATAATTAGGGTAATATCATTTTTAATCTCAAAATAAACCCTAAATTTGCCGCAGATTTAAAGAAAAATCTAAAAAAACATATATTCTTAACTTAAAACTGTTTATAGCATGCAACTGTATAACACTTTGAGCGCAGAAGAAAGAGCCATCATGATCGATGATGCAGGTAAACAACGACTAACGTTGTCTTTCTATGCGTATGCCAAAATTCAAGATCCACAAAAATTTCGTAATGACTTATTTCTAGCCTGGAATGCCCTAGATGCATTAGGCCGAATTTATGTTGCCAGCGAAGGAATAAATGCTCAAATGAGTATTCCTGCCGAAAATTTGGAGGCTTTTAGAACAACTCTTGAAGTTTATGACTTCATGAAAGGCATTCGTTTGAATGAAGCTGTAGAACATGATGACCATTCGTTTTTAAAATTAACAATCAAAGTTCGTCACAAAATTGTTGCAGACGGTTTAAACGACGACACTTTTGATGTAACAAATATAGGCGTTCACTTGAAAGCCAAAGAATTTAATGAGATTTTGGATGACCCGAACACAATTGTGGTTGATTTTAGAAATCACTATGAAAGTGAAGTAGGGCATTTTAAAAATGCAATCACTCCAGATGTGGAAACTTTTAGAGAGAGCTTGCCAATTATCAACGATCAGCTTAAAGATCACAAAGACGATAAAAATCTAGTAATGTATTGTACTGGAGGAATTCGTTGCGAAAAAGCGAGTGCTTACTTCAAACACCAAGGTTTCAAAAACGTTTATCAATTAGAAGGCGGAATTATTAATTACGCTAAACAATTGAAAGAAGAAGGTTTAGAAAGTAAATTCATTGGAAAAAACTTCGTATTTGATAATCGTCTAGGCGAAAGAATTACAGATGATATTATCTCACAATGTCACCAATGCGGAAAACCTTGTGATAACCACACGAATTGCGAAAATGATGGCTGTCATTTATTGTTTATTCAGTGTGATGAATGTAAAGCAGCAATGGAAAACTGCTGTTCTACAGAATGTTTAGAAATTATCCACATGCCTTTAGTTGACCAAGTTCGCTTAAGAACTGGAAAACAAGTTGGAAACAAAGTATTCAGAAAAGGTAAATCTGAAAATTTAAAATTCAAACATTCAGGCGAATTGCCAGAAACTGCTTTGGCAACTGCGCAAAAGCAAGCTGATATCCGTCAGAAAATAAAAGTAAAAAAAGTGCTTCTTGGAAAAGCGGAACATTATTATGTAAAAGCTCAAGTTGGACAATTTACTATCGAAAACCAAGAGTTAAACAGCGGTGATAAAATCCTTATTTCTGGTCCAACAACAGGAGATCAGGAATTGGTTTTGAATAGAATAATCGTTAACGGCGCAGAAACTCAATCTGCTAAAATTGGTGATAAGGTGACTTTTGAGGTTCCATTTCGTATTCGTTTGTCAGATAAATTGTATAAAATTGTAAATTAGCAAAATTTTTATGCTAATTTATTTATGTCGCAATCGTTTACCAAATTATGGATTCATGCAATTTGGGCTACAAAAAATCGTCAGGAATTAATTGATTTTTCAATTGAGAAAAACTTGTATGATTTTATTAGGCAAGAGTTAATAGAACTTGGTTGCCCGGTTAGAACCATTAATGGAATGCCAGATCATGTACATGTTTTATTTTTACAAAATCCACAAAAAACGATCACAGATATTGTAAAGCAAATAAAAGGAAGTTCTTCTCATTTTATAAATAGAGGAGAATTTATCCTTGAAAAATTTGCATGGCAAACTGGTTTTGGTGCTTTCTCTGTCAGCGAATCTCAGTTAAATGCTGTTTACAATTATATTAAAAATCAAAAACAACATCATCTTAAGAAAAATGGACAAGATGAATTTGATGAGTTTGTAAAATTGCATGGGTTGGGAGATAAATGATCGCTTTAGATACGTTTCCCGTGGTTGAAACCACGGGCTATATTTGAGAATAGATACGTAAAGAAAAACATAGCCTGCGGTTTCAACCGCAGGAACGCAAAGAATGTTCTCAGCGATACGTTCCCCGTGTTTGAAACCACGTGCTATATTTGAAAAGCATACGTAAAGAAAACATAGCCTGCGGTTTCAACCGCAGGAAAGCAACGTATATCCATAACGATTATTTGTTTTTCAAAATTGAATTTGAAAATGCTTAACATTACGTTCCCCGTGGTTGAAACCACGGGCTATATTTGATGATAGATAGGCAAAGAAAAACATAGCCTGCGGTTTCAACCGCAGGAAAGCAACGTATATCCGCAGCGATTGTATATTTTTCAAAAATTGAATTTGAAAATGCTTAACAATACGTTCCCCGTGGTTGAAACCACGGGCTATATTGAAATACATGATGTAAAGAAAAACATAGCCTGCGGTTTTAACCGCCGGAACGCAACGTATATCCGCAACTATTGTATATTTTTCAAAAATTGAATTTCAAAATTCTTAACATTACATTCTCCGTGGTTGAAATCATGGACTATATTAATACTTCTACGAATAATTTTTAAAACATAGACTATGATATAAATCATAGGAATGTAATCTATACCCATAGTATTTTTGCTAATTGTTAGATGATTAGATTCAGAATTATATCATCGGATTAATAAAATCAAAAATGACAATTAACAATACAATTGAACTCATGTCTCCCGCTGGAGATTTTGAGTCACTTCAGGCTGCCTTAGATAATGGCTGTAATTCAGTATATTTTGGAGTTGAACAGCTTAATATGCGTGCTCGTTCAACGGTCAATTTTACAATTGATGATTTAAAAGAAATTGCCAATCGATGTGAAACCAAAAACGTTCGAAGCTATCTTACTTTAAATACGATTATTTACGATCACGATTTATCGGTTGTAAAAACATTATTAACAAAAGCTAAAGAAGCTAATATTACTGCAGTAATTGCTTCAGATCAGGCCGTAATCGCTATGGCAAGATCAATTGGAATGGAAGTTCATATTTCGACCCAGTTGAATGTAACCAATATTGAAACCATTAAATTTTATAGTCTATTTGCTGATACAATGGTTTTAAGCCGTGAATTAAGCTTGCGTCAAGTAAAGAAAATCACGGAACAAATTGAAAAAGAACGAATCAAAGGGCCGAATGGAAATTTAGTTGAAATCGAAATCTTTGGTCACGGGGCTTTGTGTATGGCGGTTTCGGGAAAATGTTATTTGAGTTTGCATTCGCATAATTCATCTGCGAATCGTGGAGCATGCAAACAAAACTGCCGAAAAAAATATACGGTTATCGATCAGGAAACGGGTTTCGAAATCGAATTGGATAACGAATACATGATGTCGCCTAAAGATTTATGTACACTGGATTTCTTAGATCAGGTTATCGATTCAGGAATCAAGGTTTTAAAAATCGAAGGACGAGGCCGTGCGCCAGAATATGTGGCAACGGTTACCAAAGCCTATCGTGAAGCCATTGATGCGTATTATGACGGGACTTTCTCCAAAGAGAAAACGACAGATTGGATGAAAGCATTAGAAACAGTTTACAATCGCGGATTCTGGTCTGGATATTATTTGGGTCAAGAATTAGGTGAGTGGAGCGATATTCCTGGATCTGCAGCGACTCAAAAGAAAGTTTATGTGGGTAAAGGAACGCATTATTTCCCCAAAGCAGAAGTAGGGCAATTTAAGATTGAAGCTTATGATATTAAAATTGGCGATAAAATTTTAGTAACAGGTCCAAGTACAGGTGCTCAGGAAATGATTATCGATCAAATGTTTGTAAATGATATTGCTGGCGAAAAAGCTACAAAAGGAGACGATTGTACTTTCAAACTTCCGTTTAGAATCAGAATGTCGGACAAATTATATAAAATTGTTGAGGCATAATGGTTATCGTTACTTTACAAAGAGACAAATGCATTGGCTGTAACTATTGTGTCGAAATGGATCCGGTGCATTTTCAGATGTCTAAGAAAGACGGTAAATCGGTTCTCATTCATTCTAAAGATGCGAAAGGGTTTTTTACATTGAAAACCTCCAATCATGTTCTTGTTGAAGGATTTGAATTAGCAGCGAAAGCGTGTCCGGTGAAAATTATAACGGTTAAGGAAACTTAACAGAACTAAAAAACACAAAGCCCATTCTTCTTGCAGAATGGGCTTTGTGTTTTTTATAGGATAATAAAATAAGGATCGTATTTAAAATTTAATGTCGCACAGGACTTTGTGTACAAGGACAATTACTAATACCGCGAAGAAAATCAAGTCCAAGTGTAATAACATGGGTTCCTGAATTGTATGCGCCAATCTGGTTTAATGAGGCTTGGTAAGAATAGCCGAAATAAAAACTATTCTTTTTAAATCCTGCCATTGGTCCCAGCATTAAAGGCTCTAAAATCTGATCGTTTAGGAAACGGTAAGAAACGCCAATCCAGAAATAATCTTCATATTTATTATATTGTCGATATTTAAAATTCAAATCGGTACTGGAACGTTTGTCACTGGCGAACATTTGATAATAGACTGAAGGTTCAAATTCAATTCTGTCTGTTGGACCTTTAAAAGTATATCCCGTATATATTTGGTAATTCCGAAGTAAACTTGGTTCTATTCCTCTAAATTGATCGATTTTTTTATTTAGGATATTGCTAATATTTAAGCTCAAAAAATAACCTTTATTTCTATATAGCGCTCCAATATCAAAGTTGTTGTTAGCTACATATCGATCATTTTTAATACCGGGATCTGCAAATGGATTTTCATAAGTGGGTTTGAACTCATTAATATCTATTTTAAAGCTATTAAAGTTATAAGAAATTCCAAATGACAAGTATTGCTTAGAATAATAATCCAAAATTAAGTGATGAGCAAATGATATTTTGCCGCCCATCTGTTTTGTATAGCCATTACTGTCATTATAAAGTGAAATTCCTACTCCAGAACGATCTAGAATTCTAAAGTCGGCATATACAGATTGATTGTCTGGAGCGTCTTTTATTCCAACCCATTGTGTTAAACCATTGGCACGTATTCTTAAATTATCACCAATACCCGCATAAGTTGCGGATACAACAAATGGATTATCAGCCAAATACTGCGTAAAAACCGGTAAATTTAACTCCTGACCGTAACTGAAGGTTACGATCATAAGTAATATTGTAATTATAAATTTTTTCATTTTATTGTAAGTTTTAGATAACATATCGTTTCGTTATTAGTTATCTGTAAAGGGTGAAATGTCCAACAAACTCTCTATTGTCTTTGTTGTCGTTTAGTTTTAATACATACCAATAATCTCCAGAAGACAATTCAGCGCCATTGTATTTTCCATCCCATTTTTGGCCATATTTATAATTTCCGATTATACGACCGTATCTATCAAAAACTGTAAAGGTTAAGTTTTTGTATTGTGTGGTGCACCCAGGTCCCCATTCATCATTTATACCGTCTCCATTTGGAGTGAAATGATTCGGAATACAGACATCTATATATTCAAAATATTTTGAAGTTGTTGTTGCACAGCCATTTTGATCTGTTACAGTTACAGTATAATCTCCAGATTTATAAAAAATGAATTTATTGGTGGTACCAAAAGCTTCATTATTAAATGAATATCTGTATTGCCTATTACCACCCGTTGCGGTTGCTACGATTTCATTTAATTCAACATTAGCAATTGTTAATGTCAAAGGATCTACGTAGTCAATAATAAAATCTCTAGTGGATTGTATACAGCCGTTTGTATGTCTTACTTTTATCGATTGTTTTCCTGCGGGAACATTTGTAAATGTATTCTCTGATTGATAATTTACTCCATCTAGAGAGTAATCTAAATCTTTAAGATTTGTAATGCCAGAATCTAGGGTGATCGTAACTGAATTTACAGGAAGATCATCTAGGCAAGAATAACTAATGTTTGCAACAGGGTTAATAGTTATTCCGTTTGGTATAGAAACTTCAATTTCTGTAGTGCAATCTAATGCGTCTTTTATGTAAACAGTATGCCTGCCTCCTGAAAGTTCAATAAAAGTATAGTCATTATCGGTGATTGGAGTATATGTGCCGTTTTTATGATCTAGAGTTACACTATAAGGTTTAATTCCTCCTGTGATTTCAATTTTGAATGATCCATCATTTTCTCCGTTACATAATTCTGGAGATAAACTATTTGATACGAGAGAAGCATTTAACTGTTCGTTTACGGTTAATTCCAATACCTGATCGGCTGTACATCCGTTATTGAATTGGGTATATGTTCCCGAAGCGGTATAAGTTTGCCCGTCAGCTTCCCAAGTAAAAGATTCGCCAAAGCAGATTTCTTTTTTAGTTGTTATTGATTCTGGTTTAGTGCCGACAATTAATTCCAATACCTGATCGGCTGTACATCCGTCATTGTTTTTAGTGTATGTTCCCGATGTGTTATAATCCAACCCCGTTGCACTCCAAGAGTAAGTAGCTCCGGAACATATTGTTTCATTGGTTACAATATCAGCAGGTTTAGGAGTTACAGTCAAGTTCAATATCTGATCAG
>RCUH01001957.1_pt1 | contig 13403 bp, 10 predicted proteins | sample 2166191 | NCBI WGS metagenome assembly RCUH01 (sample SAMN09932848, study PRJNA488358) | compost metagenome | feature: garden; material: soil; isolation source: compost soil in an enriched community after 214 h of incubation | place: Germany: Experimental Botanical Garden Goettingen | collected...
TATGCGGCGCAAACCGCGAATACCCTATACCGTTACGGCCTTTAGTCTATTCCAATTCGCGCCCAAACTGAAGCAGATAGCCATTGTTATCGTAAATTGCAAACTCTCTCATGCCGAATTCGAAATCTTCAATAGGGTAGCAGATTTCGCATTGATCTTTTAAATTTTCCCAAAGCGTTTCCACTTCATTGGTTTTGATGTAAAGTGAACCGCTCATAATGGGTTTCGGGATATTGCGGTGAGCATTGGGCATACTGAACATGATCTCTATCTCATCTTTAATGAGGCTGAACCAGCTCAGATCATCAAATTTTGTGGCACAAGTGAAACCTAAAACTTCGGTATAAAATTTTAGGGTTGCCGGCATATCATGCGATTCGAGCATGGGGGTAAGTTTGGTGGCGGTATATTTTGGCATTTTCTAAGATAAAAAATTGAAGTTGATTTTTAATGTCAGGCCAGGGATAAGTAAAACTATTCTGGTACTAGAAACAACCAGAAAGATAGAGACCTTGAAATAAATTCAGGGTGACAATTACCTTTAAATAAAAAAAACTATGCTGGTGGGCATAGTTTTCTTTGAATTATTTATTGGTTATTTCTGTTATTGGTTCTCCTACCGTTCCGTTTGGCATTTGGATGTGGAGTAGTGCAGCCAGTGTGGGTGCAATATCAGTCATGTAGTGTGTTTTATTGGTAGCACCTGGTTTAATGCCCCAACCCATAAACACAAGTGGAATATGCGAATCGTATGGGTTCCAGTTACCGTGCGTAGTACCGGTACTGCCGCCATTAAACCAGTTTGGCTGCAAAACGTAATAAATATCGCCGCTTCTGCGTGCGTTATATCCGTTGGTGATCATCTTTTTCTGAATCTCCTGAAGCGTGCTTTGAGAAATGTTCGCAATATCTACTGCATTCTGAAAGCCATCTAAAGTTTTTAAGAATTCAACTGATGCTGATTTGATTACATTGAAACTTACTGAAGCTTTATCTGTTTTCGCGTGGTCGAAAATGATCTGGTTGTTCATCGATCTTAAAACCACATTGTTTACTTTGAATTTATCGTTCAGATAAGCATTTAATTTATTGGCAATATCCCTGTCGCTTACAACACCAGAAGGCATTTTGTTTTCTTGCATAAAGCCTGGTACGTGTGCAGCACCGTGATCAGCAGTTAAGAATACGGTATAACTACCTTTACCTACTTTTTTATCCAGGTAGTTAAAGAATTCTTCAATGTCTTTGTCTAAACGCAGGTAAGTATCTTCTGCCTCAATAGAATTAGGTCCGTAAGCGTGACCAACATAATCAGTAGAAGAGCAGCTAACCGCTAAGAAATCGGTAATGTTATCCTGACCTAAATCTTCTGATAAAATGGCCAGTTTAGCCAAATCTAAAGTAATGGTATTGCCATAAGGCGTACTTCTGATGGCATCGAAATTTTTATCGATATTTTGGGTTAACTGGTGTGGAAAAGTATTGTTTTTGCCTTCATATTCTTTGGCATCGGCAGTACTGTTTACGTAAGTGTTAATTGGGTATAATGTTTCCCAGTTTTTAGCGTAAAACTTATTAGCCAGTTTTAATTTGTTATAGTCAGCAATCCAGTTTGGTACTTCTTTCATGTAATAGCTACTGGTAATCCAGTTTCCGGTACTGCCCTGATACCAGTAAGCCGCATTTGCAGCATGGCCTGCAGGAAGGATAGAACCCCTGTCTTTTAACGAGATACCGATTACTTTACCTTTAAAATTGGTGGCTAACCTCAACTCATCGGTAATGGTGGTGGTTAACATATTTTTTGGCGACATGTTTCCTTCAGAAGAAGGCGTGCTGCCAACCGTAGTTGCGGTCGAATCTTCGGTACAATAAACATTCTTTTTGGTCTCCGGATCGTACCAATCGTTACCAATAATGCCATGTACAGCTGGTACCGAACCTGTGTAAATACAAGTATGGCCACAAGCAGTATAGGTTGGTGTGTAAGGAATAAATGTATTTTCTACTGAAAAACCTTCGTTTACTAATCTTTTTAAACCACCATTGGTATAACGGTTGTAAAAGCGATACAGGTAATCCCAGCGCATTTGATCTACAACCAGGCCAACCACCAGTTTAGGGCGGGCTACTTCGGCTGGAAATGCTTTAGCTGGTGCAGGTGTTACTTTTTTGGATTGCCCGAAAGCAATAGAAATAGAAAGAATTGAAACTGAGAGAATCAGACCGGGAATTTTTTTCATTTTATCTTTATTATGCGGCTAAAGTAACCATTTTTGAATGAAGAAATTTTTTATTTGTGTAAATATTTAGAAGCGAAACAGGCGATTTCTGGAAGTAATTTAAACGCAAACGGTTGTCTAAATAACATTAATCAAAAAACGGTCATTGGGTATTACATTCGACATCTTTTGATTCATGAAAAATATCTACAGGTAGAATTTTGATTGTTAAACCTGCTCATTTTCATGTGTTTGTAGTTGATTTGTCTAATAAATTAGAGTTAACACTATAGCAATTAACACAATCGTTTGCGTGGAGAAAAATCAGCTCATTTTGATTTTTGTGGTTAATTTAATATGATAATTAATCACCTAACCAAAATGTAAAACTATGAAGTCAACTAAATTTTCGACCTGGTCTTTAATGGCTATGGTTACCCTCGTTTTTTTCTCTTTTCCTGTCAAAAAAGTATTATTGCCGAAAACCCGCAGTTAACAAAGAAGACCCTGGGTTTGGCAACAGCTGCTGCATTAAGCGGAGAGAATGCAGCACCATCAGAACACCTTTATTTTTCCTTTCCTTCGGATGCGATTGCTAAACTGCATAAAATAAAAATTACACAATCAGCTAATGCCGAATATTTTTCGGTGCACAATTATGCCGGTGGCTATGCAGGTTTACAGCAAACCCCCGATAATTCTTTTGGAACACCTAACATTCTGATTTCTTCGCTATGGGATCCGAATACTGCGGGTGGGGTTTATTCGGAAGTGGCTTACACAGGATCAGCGACCATTAGCAGTCGGTTTGGAGGTGAAGGGGATGGTTACAAAACTATCAATCCTTACCAATGGGAACTTAATACCTGGTATAATTTAGCCTTAAGGGCATGGAAATTAAACGGGAAGTTATATATCGGATCTTTTATCCAAAATCAAACCACCGGAGTTTGGGTCCACACGTCTACACTGGCCATCGCTGAGCGTACACAGTTTCTGGGTTCCAGTAACGATGCGTTTTTAGAAAACTGGACCGGAACTAATCCTGCTTATGATGGCAGTTTTATCAGAAAAGCTTTCTTTAAAGATTGCTGGAATTTAAGCACAAACAATACCTGGGAAAAGCATACCAGCAGAAGTTTTAGTGCCAATGCCGGCGATGCCGGTAGAAACGGTATTTACGACAGGGCTTTTAACTCGGGATATGATGCTACAGAGGATGCTTATTTTATGGAACATGGTGGAAATGTTCAGCCGGGTTCGGGTTTCGGTACCGGGCGTACATTGACACTTCCGGCACAAACCAATCAGGGTTCGGCACCCACATTAACCATTGCAGAAGTGCAATCGGCAACAGCCACCAGCAACGGTAATACGGTAACCGTAAACTGGACGAATAACCAGACCAAAAGCCCTCAGTTTTCATCAAAAGTAGAGTTGCTTAACCCATCTGGTACAGTAGTTAGCACAATAAACGAAGTATTGCCTCAAAAAAGATCGGCCACCATTAGCAGTACTTTAGGAAGTGGGACTTATTCAGTAAGAATTACCATCACGGATATTTTCAATCAGAATTCTACTCCATTAACAGTGCCTGTTACCAATGGCATTACAGCAAATACCTGGTACAAAATCAAAAATGCATCAAGCGGTCTTTACCTCGCTATCGAAAATAACAGCACAGCCAATAGTGCTTTTCTGGTTCAAAGCACCAGTGCCACTGGAAATGGACAAAAATGGAAATTTAACACTCAAGGAGCAAATTATGTGATTGTTAATGCCAACAGCAATAAGGCACTGGATATAGCCGGCGGTACACAAACATTAAGCGGCAATATTATTCAATATACAATTACCAGCGGTGCAAATCAACAATGGATTATGCTTCCTGTGGGTACAAATAAATATGTAATTCAGAGTAACCTATCTAGCCATTATGTGTTGGATAACCCGGGGAGCAGTACAACGAGTGGTACTAAGATTGTGCAATATAGTATCAATGGTGCTTCTGGTTCTGCAAATCAACAATGGATATTAGAAGCGCAATAATATAAGAACCAAAGAGGTGAGTGGTACAAGGCACTCACCTCTGTTATTAATTTGTATTTTGGAGGATAAGTATCAATTTACAGCGCTTCAGCTACTACAAAAGTGCTTCCACCAATATAAACCAGGTCTTTTATACCAGCCGATTGGATGGCAGTTGCTTTGGCTTCAGCTACCGACGAATAAGTATTTCCTTTTAAGTTAAATTCGGCGGCCTGCGCTGCAAGTTCACCGGCAGTTAAGCCTCTTTCTAAATCGGGTTTGCAAAAATAATAAGTAGCGTGTTTAGGCATTAGCGATAAAACTTTAGAAATGTCTTTATCCTTAACCATCCCGAAAACAATGTGCAGGTTTTGATAAGGCGTTTGACTAATGTTTTTGATTACTTCGCTAATTCCGGCCTCATTGTGTCCCGTATCGCAGATTACCAAAGGGTTTTTACTTATAGTTTGCCAGCGGCCTTGCAGGCCGGTTTGTTTTTTAACCTGATTTATTCCCTTAAAAATACTGGCTTCATCGGTTTTGATTTCCGTTTTCTCGTTAAGCACGGCCAAGGTTTCTAAAACAGTTAAAATATTTTTATGTTGGTACACACCTGTTAAATCACTTTGCAGATTTTTATACCTGATTTGATTATCCTGATAAACGGATAGCGAAAGTTTGTTGTTCCTGATCTTAAAATCTTGAGCCCTTAAAACAGCATCTGCAAAAATAATCTGGGCATTTTCTTCCTTTGCCTTTTTTTCAAAAACCGGAGCCGATTCGGGATGGGTTTCGCCAATTACGACCGGAGTATTTTTTTTAATAATCCCTGCTTTTTCACCCGCAATTTCGCCCAGAGTATTGCCCAACATATTGGTGTGGTCTAAACTGATATTGGTAATTACTGAAATTAGCGGTTTAATGATATTGGTCGAATCTAACCTTCCACCCAGGCCTACTTCAATTACAGCAATATCTACCTGATGTTTGGCAAAACAATCGAAGGCTAAGGCAACGGTAACTTCAAAAAACGAGGGTTCAACTTCTTCAATCAGTTTTTGCTGATTTTTAACAAACGAAATCACTTCCGTTTTACTGATCATCTTTCCATTGATCCGGATCCGCTCGCGAAAATCTTTTAAATGCGGAGAAGTATATAAACCGGTTTTGTAACCTTGCGCCTGTAAAACCGAGGCCAGCATGTGCGAGGTTGAGCCCTTGCCATTGGTGCCGCCTACATGTATGCTTTTAAACTGATGTTGTGGATTGCCTAAAGCTTCGCAAAAAATGATGGTATTGGTTAAATCTTTTTTAAAGGCCGAAGCACCTACACGGGTAAACATGGGCAGTTTACTGTATAAATAATCGAGTGTTTGCTGGTAGTTCATAATAATGATCAAATATAAGCTGAGTATCGCTATTATGAAATGAAATAATGAAGATTTTGTTAGCGTTGATGCAGGTTACAAACAAAAAAAGCACAGATAAATCTATCTGTGCTTTTCGAATTATTTATTTAGATTATTATTTCACTTTAAAGTTGAAGATTACGATACCCGTTTGTACATCGGGGGCCGATTCTAATTTATTTAAGCTGGCTCCCATTACGGCTTGCTCGCATTTTCTCCATAAAGCTAAATCGGATAGGGTAGTTCCTTTTGCACCTGCACGGGCCTGAACCACTTTACCATTTTTATCGACCCGGATTTGGACAGCAATTTTACCTGCGCTTTGTCCGTCGTCTTGTATACGGGGAATATCGATAAATTTTCTGCTGGCAAGCGAAAGCTGAACATTCCCATTTCCTGAACCGCCTTCACCGTAATTAGAAGCTAAAGGATCTCCGTCTTTATCGCCCTGGTTTCCAGGAGTACTGCCAGTTCCATCGCCTTGCCCTTGTCCTGTATTCTTTTTGCCTTTGTACAAAGCATTTTGATTGATAACCGGTTTTGCAGGTTTTTCTTCTGTTTGTGCAGTTGGGGTAGTAGTTTTAACCTTGGTGGGTTTAGTATTTACCGCTAAAGCCTCTTCCGTATTCTGCGTTTGAATTTCTTTTTCGCTCGATTCTGTTGAAGTATTCGGGGTAACTTTTTCTTCTGGTGTAACTTTATCAGGTGCTTTTTGGTTTGCATTCGGATCAACAGATGGCTCTTCAATGCTGGTGTAGTCGTCGCCCATACCTTCTGCCGCAGTACCATAGTTTACTACCATACCACCCATACCAATATCCTCTGGCGGCTGGAAAGAGCCGATTACAATGAAAAAGCTGATCGCAAGCAGAAAAGCCATTATCCCGGTAGAAATGGCAACTGCTTTTGGGTAATTATTTTCTTCTGCAGTATTCATTATTTTTTAGGCTCAACAGCTAAAACAAGTTTTAATTTCAGTTTATTTGCAACATCATAGGCTACCATAATGTTTTCGGCAGGTACATTTTTAGCTACGTACAAAATGATGGTTAAATCGGGGGCCAGTTTTTGGAAGCCTTCGATAACCGGTTGTAACTGATCTTCTGGTGTCGGTTTCTTATCAACGAAATAATTTAACTTTTCGTCTATAGTTACGGTAACTGCTTTTTTGGCTGTAGATTGTTGTCCGCTCGATGATTGGGGCAATAACAATTTAACTACCTGGGGATTTACCACAGCAGATGCCAACAGGAAAAACAGCATCAGGAAGAACATAATGTCGTTCAGTGCCGATGTATGTACTTCTACACCTCCTTTTGTTCTTTTGCGTAAATTCATTATTTGCCAGGTTCTTCTAATAAATCAATAAAGTCAATTGCATCAGTTTCCATCTTAAGGATGATTTTCTCTACCATAATATTTAAAATATGGTACAATACATAAGCAATAATACCGATAATTAATCCGGTTGCTGAAGTAATCATTTTAGTGTATAAACCGCCCGAAATGGTTCCGATTTCGATAGCTCCTTTAATCGATACCTGGTGGAAAATGGTAATTACCCCCACAATAGTACCTACGAAACCAAGCATCGGTGCAATACCGGCAACAATACCCAATATGCTGATGTTTTTCTCGAGTTTAGAAACTTCTAATTTACCCACGTTTTCAATGGCACCTTCAATTTCTTTAATCGGGCGACCAATGCGTCTTAAACCTTTTTGCAACATGCGCGAAAGTGGAGAATTATTGTTCCTTAAAAGCGACATGGCGCCATCTAAATTGCCCGATTGGATATATGACCTGATCTGACCCATCAGGTTCGATTCATCTTTAGTCGCTTTTTTAATGGTTAAGTAACGCTCTACAAATATAACCAATGCTAAAAAGGCCAGAAATGCCAGGGGAATCATTACCCAGCCGCCTTTAAACAATAGATCGATAAAATGTAGTTCTGGTGCAGGCTGTGTTACGGCCTGGTTAATTGCATTTGCTGTGTCTTGTAATGCTTGTGTGGTGTCTTGAATTAATAAAGTTATCATTATGGTTGTGTGTTGTTAAATATGGGTTGTACGTAAAAACCTTTCCCTTTAAGTTTTTTCTGTAATAAATCTCTTTGGCTTATTGCTTCTTTTTCGCTGGTAAATGTACCCAGGCTTATGTTTTGACGTTTGCCCGGCATTTTCGCAATTTTAGCTGTTATACCTACCTTTTTTAAGGTTTTAATGTGTTGCTCGGCTTTTTCAACGCTTCCGAATGAGGCACTGATTACTTCAAATGTAACCGGACCGGTTTTTTTAGCTTCTGTTTCGGGTTTAGCCGGTACTGCTTCTGCTTTTGGCGCTACAGGTATTACTTTTGGTGCCGAATTTTTAACGGTATCGGCCTTTTTCTGTACCTGATTGGCTTTTAAAATGCTATCTGTTTTGGCGATAGAATCTCGTTTTGCTTTCAGGGTATCGGTTGCCACCTTTGTCGAGTCAATCGCTGCAGGAGTATTGATTACTGGTTCTGATTGTCCGTTAAACAATTCGGGTTTAACCAGGTAGGTAATGGCAGCAGCAATAATGATAACCAGGGCTACAATAACCACTTTTAACCAGGTAGACATGCCTTGCGATTGTTCTTCGTGCTCAATAGGATCGTGGCCAAAACGGTTTGGATGTTCTTCGTGCTGATGTTTAATAAAAGCAGGAGCCTCAATAACAGGTTCAACAGGTTTAACCTCTTCTTCGAGTGGAATATAAGTTTTCGGCTGTTCTGATTCTGGTGTATGCCCAAAACGGTTCGGGTGTTCCTCATGCTGGTGTACAACTGCTGGCGGAACTTCTACTTCGTGTGCCTCGGCAGTTTTACTGGCTTCTTCCTGTTCTGGCGTATGTCCAAAACGATTCGGATGCTCTTCGTGCTGGTGAATAATGGCTTCCGGAACTTCAACTTCGTGATGCTCATCAATTGCAGTTGCTTCTTCTGATTCGGGTGTTTCAATTAAAGCCGGATCAGGAACAACAGCCGCCGGGCTTTCTGAAGTTTTTTCAACTGCTTGCCCGGTATGTTGTAAGGTTTTTTTAAGATCGTCTTTTACCTCGTCTAACTCTACATTTTCTATTACTGGTTGCTGGTACGATTTATTTTGAAAAGGTGAGGGCGCAACCGGTGCTTCGGCAATTTCATCATAAACAGCTTCGTCTTCTTTGGCTGGTTCTGTCTGTGTTTCTTCAACCACAGTGTCGGTAAGGGAGGGCAAGCCGTAAAACTCAGAACCATAGTTCATGTTTTTAATCGGTTCGAAATCCAATCCTTGTTCGGTAAAAAACAAACGACCGGTATTTTCTAACTCAATTTCATGATCCTGCTCCAGTTTCTGGTTAACTTCTTCAACAAATTGTGCGATGTAATATTGGGCACTTTCGGCAGAGATATTTCTTTTGGTCGCAATAAAATCAGTTAACGCTTTTTCTTCGGTAATATCGGCAGCAAACTGAAGGGTATAGCCAGGAGGTAAAAACGTTTGTTTTTCCTTATCGTATCTACCGGGATATTTCTTTTTATAAAAAGTTCCTAAGCCGGTAATCCCAACTTCTTTGCGTTGCTGCAAGAGTTCTAAAAGGTATGATAAGATATCCATTCGGGTAAAATTAGCGTTTTTATTTTAATTTGTTAATTCTACCTTCAAATGTAGCAATGGCCATATTTTTAATTTTCGGTTAAAAAATTGAATACAAGAAAGATATGATTTTTTATGGATGATAACGATTTAAATTATGTTTTCGCAAAAATCATACCTGTATCTACCCAAACATAACGTAGATAAATACAGAAATGGTATATCTGCAAGCAAATGACTAAAGCTTTTCCGATAAATTATAAAGGTAGTGTAACCAATGGTACAATTTCCTGAAGGGTGATTTAACTGCTCAGCGGAGTCCTGAACAACTCTCAGTGTTATAAAGATGCTGTGGCCAGGATAGCGGATGCTGAAGTGAAAAAGTGTTTTACCTATAATTTATTTAACCACTGAGGCACAAGGATACATCTCCCGAATATAAAAAATACCATCGTAAATATCCGTCCACGATGCCGATTCGGTAAAATGATACACGCCCTTCATAAGGAAAGGTTTTTTATTGTCTGGATTTTCTTCACGAAACTGCTTAAAGTTTACGAAAGTATAGGGTACTGTTTCAGGAATCCAGGTTTCAAAACTGTTCTTAGCCGGTAGCTCTACAGTAAACTTTTTATCGGTGTAAGTTCTACCATAGCTTCCAACCCTGGAGTTAAAACCTAAGATATAAGTTTGTTCGTTAAGCTGTTTATCTGCTGTGAATAAATTGCCCATAATTTTAGTCTCTTTACTATTGTGCCATTTTGAGTTTTTGATTAGTTCGGGGTGTTTAATAATATGGGCATTGTGTGCCCAAACAATTATTTTTTCTTTTGGAAACTTGTACTTTAAGAGCCATTTTAAATTCTCTGCCATTTGATTATCCCTAATTTCAGAATCATCACTTTTTTTGCTTAAAAAAGAAATCTCACTTTCAGTTAATGCCATTAAGCTTTTAAGCAGCATCGTTTCAAAAGACGTAGGATCAGCTGCGGAAAGTTCGTGGCTGATTTGTTGTAGTGCTGCCTTAAATTTTCGCTGTTTTTGAAGGTTTTTATTGTACGTTATCGAATCGATAAAAGAGAGAAAATCTACTTGATATTTTTCAGTGTTAGTGTAGTTAATCTTTTTTCCTTTTAAATAATTGTCGATAAATGTTTTCAAATTTGTATCGCTGTAGCTGCCAGTTATCTGATTATCGAAACCAGATATGATTAGTGGATTTTTATCTCGATAAGTTTTTGGTACATAATTGTACAATAAATCGTCGCAAGAATTACATTTGCTCCATATACTAAAAATATTATCCGATAGGAAAGGATCAATTTTAGACTTTTGTTTTTCCAATCGATCCCAGCCTTCGTTTAATGCAAAAAAGTCACTTTCAAATGCCAAAACATTAAATCCTTTTTCTTCGTGAAGATATTTGACTAATCTTGTTTTCGCTAGAAAAGCTGGCGAGTCGCCATGATCCTGTTCGCCCATCATCACCACCCTCGAATCTCCAATTGCTTTTCCAATGGCCTGCAATTCAGAAAAATCAGTCGAATCTGGTGATATGGTTTTAATATCAACCCGCTCATCTGCTACAAATTGTTTTATATCTTTTTGTACGCAAGCCGAAAAAACAATTGAGATAAGTGCGCAGGATAATAATCGGTTTAACATGGTTTATTATTTGATCAGTTAAAAATTTGAAATATAATGTTTTTAACTCACTTATACCTGCCATTCCAACTATTTTGTCCATCGAAAACAGACCTTTTGCAATCTGGCATTTGCTAAACAGCCGTAACAAAAAATGCCTCCCGATTGCGGAAGGCATTTTTTGTTATGGTTAAATTTCTGAAGTTTTGCCAGGCATTGCCTTGGCAGAAATCGAGTGTTTCCTATTTTAAAACGAATAGGTCAATCCACCAAAAATGTTAAACCCGTTTACCTGGTAGAACAGGTATCTGTTGTAGTTCTTATTCAAAATGTTATTTGCTTTGGCAAAAACAGAGAATTTATTGTTAATTCTATAATCTGCCCCAATACCTAAATCAACAAAACCTTTAATGGTTTCGATTGATTCGATTGAAGTATTCGGCACCACATACTGTTGCGGGTTAACAGGATTAGCAATGTATAATTTTGCTTTAACATCGTCCTGAATAACAACAGCTGCGTTAAAGCTTAACTTTTTGTTGTAGGTGTAAACAAAGTTAGAGCTTACTTTTAAGCCTGGTTTAAACCACGAGTAAGTTTCCTGAGCAGGTTTCCAATCGTCGATATTTAGTTTACCAGTCCATTTTAATGCGTCGCTCACCTGTACCGAGATTTCGCCTTCTAAACCGGTAAGTTTGGTTTTGCCGAAATCATAAATCACATCAAACTTATTAAAATCAGTATAGTTATTTACAAACAGTGGCATGTCATCAAACTGTTTTACATAAATACGGGCTTTATAACCGAAACCTGGTCCGCCGGTACCTTTAATACCTGCACTAAAGCTTAATTTTTCGATGGTATTTCTAATATTGATATTGCTGTTTAACCATGGATTTTCATCAGTTAGGCCTTTAAGCGAGTTTCTGTTTACATCTCCTTTTACCTCACCAAAAACCTGCAGGTAATCGGGGATCAAAGTGAAATCGGCAGTAACGGCAGGGAAAATCCTCGAGCTGCTATAAGTACCAAATTCCTGCACAAAATTAATACCTGCTGTGATTTTTGCACCATTAACCTGCAAACGGATGTATGGGTTTAAGCGCAATAAATTGTTGCCAACATTGGTTAAAGCATCTTTGGTATTGCCAAATTCAGTTGAAGCTGCCAAACCTAAATTAAAAGAGCTGATACGCTTGTTTAAATAACCATTCAGGCTGAAATAGTTTTCTTTAGCGCTAAATTTATCTCCCCAGATATAACCATTCGCTTTTAAAGCATAGCTAAAGGCATCTTGGTCTTCGGTAAAGTTTTTCACCATTTCACCTTCCAGCTCTACAAAGGTTAAAGCCTGCTTTTCGGGATTTGGATTTAACGTTGGGCGCAAATCATCGATACCGTAAAAATAGGTGCCGTTGCGTTCGAAATTCAGCTTGCCGCTAAAAGTATTTTCATCCAATATGCTGCGGCCGAAAACACTCAACTGCTGACTGCTGCTGTTCTGTTTGTTCAGCTTTCCTTCCTGACTAAAATGCCTGAAATAGCCACCAAGTTGTAAGCCTTCGTCTTTGCCTGTATTAAAGTAAGCTTCGCCCAAAAGTGTAGCCAACGAACCAAAGGCACCTTTAACATAATTATTTACCAATATACTCGCTTTTTCCTCGGCAAGGGCCTGGGCTTGTAGCTTTTGGATATCGCTGTTCAATTCCAGTTTTCTGTCGGTAATGCTGTAGTTCAGTTTGGCCTTGTAGGTTTTAACATCGTCAAGATTCGGACTTCTTCTCAGTTTTACTGCCTCTGCCAAAATTGGCTTATAGGGGCGAACCACTTCAATCTCTTCGTTTACAGCAGTTTTTTCTTCTGGCTTTTTATCCTGCGCCTGTGCAGTCATTAATCCAGCAGTTAAAAAAAACAGTGAACTATATATATATTTAATCGATTTCATATTGCTACTTCTTCTTGTTTAGTTTTTCCAGTTTTTCTTTGGCTGTAGGGATGATGTCATCCTTACCGTCGTAATTATCAATGATACTGAGAAGTGTACTTTTTGCCTGTAAATTATCTTTCAGGGCCACATAGTTATCCGATAGCAGGATGAATGATTTGGCTACCCAATAATCGTAAGAGGCCATGTTGTTAATCAGATCGAAACAGGTTTTAGATGAGGTTTTGTAATCACCTTTATTATACTCTACTAAAGCCAGGTTGTATTTCGCCTCGGCAGCAGCAACCGTTTTGGTTTTGGCCACTACGTTTTTAAATTCTTTCACCGCTGTGGTGGTATCGCCTTTTAATAAATAAGCTTTACCAGAGAATAAGCCCGAACTGTTTTTCTCTTCTTCAGAGGCTTTTTCCGAATCTTTAGTCAACTGTGCGTATTTCAGCATGTCATCGGGCATGTTTAAGGCCGTATAAGCCTTTAACAAGTTGTTGATGGCGAAACTATAGTGCGATTTATAATCGGTAGTGGTTTCGAGTCTTTTTAAGTAAACG
>RCUH01001958.1_pt1 | contig 13402 bp, 11 predicted proteins | sample 2166191 | NCBI WGS metagenome assembly RCUH01 (sample SAMN09932848, study PRJNA488358) | compost metagenome | feature: garden; material: soil; isolation source: compost soil in an enriched community after 214 h of incubation | place: Germany: Experimental Botanical Garden Goettingen | collected...
GGCATATTGCAGTTACTTTGACGCGTACACTTCCTCATAACTATGAGACCGCTATCGGTATTCTTACCGAGATCGCGCCGCAGTGCAGGGGATTCGAATATTTATTCTTCCCGGATTTTGTGGAGTTGAATGGTCTGGAACAGTATGATATTTCAATCCCTGCCCTGGAGCATTTCACTACATTTTCGAGCGCCGAATTTGCAGTGCGGCCTTTCATTATTCAGGACCCTGAGCGTATGATGCAGCAAATGCTGAGGTGGTCCTCTCATGAGAATGAGCACGTTCGCAGGCTTGCTACCGAAGGATGCAGACCGAGATTACCTTGGGGAGTCAGCTTGACAATATTCAAAGAAGACCCTCAGCCCATTCTGCCGATTCTTAACGCACTGAAAGAGGACTCTTCCGAATACGTCCGCAAAAGTGTAGCTAACAATCTCAATGACATTTCCCGTGATCACCCAAATCTTGTGCTTGATATTGCAAAAGAATGGGTTGGGCATAATCCGCTTACGGATTGGATTGTCAGACATGGCTTGCGGTCTCTGATTAAGAAAGGCGACCCGAAAGCTCTTGACCTATTCGGTCTTGGAGATTGTACCGATCTGGAGATACAGACTCTTAAAGTGGTTAATCCAAGAGTTACAGTGGGCGAAGACCTTCATTTCTCCTTCGAGATCCTGAACCTGTCGGACGAGCCCAGAAAGGTTCGCATCGAATATGAAGTTGGCTATTTGAGAAACAACGGTAAGCTATCATCGAAGCGATTCAAGCTGTCCGAGAAGATGTACAACCCCGGAGTCACTACAATAATGAAAAAGCATTCGTTCAAGCCGATTACCACACGTAAGTACTATCCAGGAGAGCATCGACTGGGTATCATCGTGAACGGACAAGAGATGGCTTCAGTTCCGTTCGAGCTTATGGACAGACCATAGTTAGTCCCAAGGCCTGTCCATCTTTCCTCAAGTACCTTACCTTTTCCTAAATGTTCAGTTAGTCTAACACTATATTCGTCAACCACCTGGACCGCTCATTTTCCCTCAGCGATCTCTTTGATCAGATCTTTAATGACCTTAACTACGAGATCGGGTTCATCATGAATGATGTAATGTCCGCTTTTCTTCGCAACAATTAACCGGCTGTCAGTGGATAACTTCAGCATTTCCCTTTGACCTTCTTGCCAAATCTCTTCAATGCGCTTACCGGCTTCTTCAGAGAGACCAGCTTGAGCAGTCTCCTTTGGAACTAGTCCCCTAGCCACTACTCTGACTGGAAGAGCGCCTAAGTTGTGACCGCGAACTAAGTCTGCCAGTAACGGTACGGACTGCCCCTCTTCCTCCACGGCATCGAAGTATTTGGGCTGGGCAATCACATTGATGAATTCGGGCCTAGCTTTTTTCTCAACGAGCCCCTCTAACAGAGCGTCCTGAAAGATCCGCATGACTCCAGATTGCTTCAATAACTTAGATACAAAGGCAGAGGGAGTTGGCTTCTGAAAGTGTTCCTTGGCCAGGATGGGAGCCGTCTTACGATCATCGTCTTCAGGCTTTGCGTCGATGAGGACAAGCCCGGCAACCTCATCTCTATAAGTCTGGGCGAACAGTCTGGAGTACATGCCTCCCAGTGAATGACCTACCAGTATATAAGGACCGTGAATACCTTCGTTCTTAAGCGCAGTGTGAAGTTCCCGAACAATATTGGGTCCCGTTCTTGGTGTAGTTGCTTTCTCACTCCAGGCAAATCCTCCGCGGTCATAGCTGACCACCGTGGCAGATTCAGCAAGCTCTCTCGGGATGTCCTTCCAGGAGAGGCTGGTCTCTCCCGACGCAGCTTCAAGCAGAATGGTTGGAGAGCCGCTGCCGATTTTGTTGATATGAAGCTTGTACCCTCCCACATCTACCAGCTTTCCGGGAGGAGGATAATTCGCTTCCGCTTGTCTTGAAGCATACCATTCATATCCGAAGCCGGAGCTGACCAGGAGAAGCAGAGCTGCTATCAGGATAAGGAATGCCCGACCGAAGCGGAATTTTCTAGTGGACTTTCTGTTAACGGAAGGTGCGTCAGTTTGATTCAAATGATTAGACATAAATAAACAATCTCCTTTTTGATACAATGTATTAAAAAGAATATAACACGTTGTATTAAATAAAACAAAAACTTATAATGGACCTATGCCAAAAATAGTAGATCATGAGAAACAAAGACAGCGAGTTGCCGAAGCGGCAATTCAGGTTATTCGCAAGTCCGGACTTGAACAAGCGAGCGTCCGCAATATCGCGCTGGAAGCAGGCTTGTCTGTAGGGTCCATGAGACACTATTTCTCCACTCAGGCTGAGCTCTTTGCTTTCTGTATGAATATTTTTCGTGAACGGATTGAGAAGCGTATTGAGCGGATGACATTTAGCGGACCCATTATACAAGAACTGAAGCAGCTCATACTGCAGTTCCTGCCCCTTGATGAAGAAAGAACGATGGAAATGGAGGTTTGGTTGTCTTTTAACGCAAAAGCTTTAATCCACCCCGAGCTCCGGGTTCTAAGTAATGAAATGCATGATGGCTTATACAAGGCCTCCAAATTCGTGATTGAGACTTTAGTAGATCGCGGGCTTGCACGCTCTGGTCTAGAACCTGAGATCGAGACGGAGAAGCTGTATGCCTTGATTGATGGACTAGCCATTCACCAGATCATGCAGCCAGGCAGGCTGGATGTGAAGCGGATCGAATTCATGATTGATGACCATCTAAATATGCTGTGTATGTCCTTGTGAGTTTCATGCAGAGAGGATATCATAGTTATGAAGCGTTTTCATAAAAGGGTAGGGAAGGGGTCTGACTATATGGCTTTTAACAGCATCATTCTTCGACTGGAACTCAATCACACACTCGTAAGCTTCGGTCATGTAGCCTCGGCAGTAAGTGAAGCCGGCGGAGACATTATATCGATCGACGTCATTAGGCCCGGCTCTGACAATTCTGTGCGGGATATTACGGTCCAAGTGGCGGATGATAGGGAGAAGCTGGTTGTGGATTCTCTTCGGGTAATGCCAGGAATAACAATTATCAACGTATCTGACCGTACTTTCCTGGCACATCTGGGAGGGAAGATCTCCATTCAGCCCAGTATGCCAATCCGTAACCGGGACGATCTCTCCCGGGTATATACACCTGGTGTAGCACGCGTCTCTATGGCTATACATGAAAACGTGGACAAAGCTTATTCTCTTACGATCAAAAGAAATACCGTAGCTGTAGTGACGGACGGAACCGCCGTACTGGGACTTGGAGACATTGGTCCTCAAGCGGCAGCCCCCGTAATGGAAGGCAAGGCGATGCTGTTCAAGCAGCTTGCGGATGTGGACGCCTTCCCGATCTGTCTGGATACCAAGGATACGGAAGAAATTATAAGAACAATTAAAGCAATCAGTCCGATCTTCGGAGGCATTAATCTGGAAGATATCAGTTCGCCTCGCTGCTTCGAGATTGAAGCACGCTTGGCTGAGGAACTGGATATTCCGATCTTTCATGACGATCAGCATGGGACAGCCATTGTCGTGATCGCCGGACTAATTAACGCTCTAAAGGTGACAGGGAAATCGATGGAGAATATCCGGGTGGTGGTTAATGGTATTGGAGCAGCGGGGGTGTCGATCTGCAAGATGCTGCTGGCCTCAGGAGTTAGGCATCTCATTCCTGTAGATCGGGAGGGAGCCATTATCAGAGGGGGCAACTATACCCATCCCATGTGGCAGTGGCTTGCGGTACAGCCGCAGGTCGAGGACAAGCCGGGGAATCTTCATGAGGTTATCTCTGGTGCCGATGTATTCATCGGTGTATCACGAGGGAATGTCCTTGGGTCTGAAGATGTACAGCGTATGGCACCAGGCCGAATTGTCTTCGCCATGGCCAATCCGGAACCCGAGATTGACCCGGAGCTGGCTCTCCCGCTCGTAAGCGTGTTCGCTACCGGCAGAAGCGATTACCCGAATCAGATCAACAATGTACTGGTCTTTCCAGGATTGTTCCGCGGCGTTCTTGATTGCCGGGCCAAAGTGGTGAATGAACAGATCAAGCTCGCCGCAGCCCATGCGATTGCAGCGGTGGTCTCCTCTTCAGAGCTCAATGAGCAGTATATTATTCCAAGTATATTTAATGAGAAGGTTGTCAAAAACGTGCGCCGGGCAGTGATCGAGGCTGCTATGCGGACGGGTGTGGCGAGAAGAATACCGCCTGACATGAGACCCCTTGGCTAGCTGAGAGTATGGGTCAGAGATCGTCTAAAGGAATTTTTGGTTGGGCCTTCAGATTCGCTAATTAAATGAATTGTTGTAATCCGCTCTGCCTAGGAGCGGATTTTTTGTGTATACTGCTCGCTCTGTGCGATGAAATCCCCTGATTTCATTCAACCTACAAAGATGTTTTTATTAAAAATTTTGTTAGTACCATATTGATAATATCAAAACTCTGTGGTATTGTTTTGTTATTATCAATTTGATACTAAGTGGAAACTGGTGAATTGCTTAGCTTGGAGGGTGAGATCCAGTTCGATTATCTGGCGCCTATAATCTCGGCCAGTATGGACGACCAGCGGTTACGATGGAAATGGTACGGCAGTTCGAAGGTATGGGCCCAATCCAACAAGAGAGTGAGGTAGTTATCATGTTTGGTTACAAATTCGTTAAATTTCAACCTAGTGAGTATGTGATGAAGGTCCGGAATGGCAAGATTGTCCGGGAGGGCGTAGGGCTGTCATTCTACTATTACGCTCCCACAACTTCGGTCGTTGTTGTACCTGTATCCTCGATTGATGTTCCTTTTATGTTCGAAGAAATTACCTGTGATTATCAGACCGTAACCGTTCAAGGGCAGCTGACTTATCGAATTATGGACTATAAGAAAATCACGCAGATTCTTAACTACACTTATAATCTGCGCAAGAACAATTACATCTCGGACGACCCGGCCAGGTTGGCCCAGCGAGTGATCAATATTGCCAAAGTGCTGACCAAGAAACATTTGGAACAGATGCCTCTTAAGGAAGCCATTCAAGCAAGTGAGCGATTGGCACAGAACGTAACCCGGGAAATCCGAACACACGAAGAGATTGAGAAGCTGGGGATCGAGCTTATGGGACTATCCATTCTCGCCATTCTGCCGAATAGGGAGACGATTCGTGCTCTTGAAGCTCAGGCCCGGGAAGAAATTCTGCGGAATGCGGATGAAGCACTGTATGAACGCAGAAATGCTTCGATTGAGCAGGAACGAAGGGTCAAAGAGAATGAGCTGAATACAGAGATTGCGGTAGAGACGAAGAAGAGACAGATACGGGAGACCCAACTGGATGCCGAGAGGTCGATGAAGCAGAAGCAGAACGAGATGAAGGAAGAACAACTGAAATTTGATACTGAACTTGAGGAGAAGAAGCAGGAATTGATCAGCCTCACCGTGGCCAATAAGAAAACTGAAGCTGATGCCAAAGCCTATGAGCTTGCTGCGGTTATGAAGTCGCTTCAAGATGTGGAGCCAAATGTACTCCAGTCCCTTACGAATATGGATATGAAGCCGGATAAGCTGATTGCGATAGCCTTCCAGGAGCTTGCGGAGAATGCCGGCAGAATTGGTCAGCTTAACATCACTCCCGACCTTCTTCAAGGTCTAATGGCGGACTCCGGTACCGTTAACCAGGGAGGCAGAGGAGCGGGTGCAAGATGAGCAGTCCCTTAACCGAACGTAAGATTGTTCTGATCAAGCGGAGAACCCGGCTAGAAGAATTGGTTGTCCGCTATAATACCATTCAGCAGGCAGAATTCTATATCGAAAGACTTGGTGCAGATTTTAGTGATTATATCCGGGAGGATAAGATCTACCGGGAAGCTCTTGGCTTTGCGGTCAGTGAACTGACTGCAATCGGCAGGGTCCAGACCCTTGAACGGGAGCATGTGCCGAACTTTATTTTTGGCGGAGAGGATATTGTGGTGGTGCTGGGGCAGGACGGATTAGTCGCCAATACACTGAAGTATGCCGCTGCTCAGCCTTTGATTGGTGTGAACCCTGACCCTGGAAGATGGGACGGGGTCCTGCTTCCTTTTACCGTAAAGGATATCAGACTAATCGTTCAGGATGTGATTCATAGGCGGCGGCAGATCCAGGAAGTTACGCTGGCGAAGGCCCAGCTAAATGACGGACAATGTCTCTATGGTGTGAACGACCTGTTCGTGGGACGGAGGACTCATGTCTCTGCACGTTATCAGCTCAAGCTGGGCCAATTGAATGAGCAGCAATCCTCAAGCGGCATCATTATTTCGACTGGGCTAGGCTCGACAGGCTGGTTCAAGAGCGTCCTTGCAGGAGCGGCAGGAATAGTTAGGTGTGCAACGCACCAGCGGATTTCGCTTGAACCAGAAGATATTCATTTCACAGACACTGAATTATCAGAGAAGAGAGGGCTTCAAGATGAGGCTCAGGAAACACGAGCCGCCTGGAATTCTTCTAATCTATATTTCACGGTACGTGAACCTTTTCCCAGCAGAACGACCGCGGCCGAGTTAGTCTTTGGCAGAATTGGGGAGCACGAACCTTTGAAAATTGTCTCTCAGATGCCCGAAGATGGGGTTATCTTTAGTGACGGGGTTGAAGGTGATTATTTGGAGTTCAATTCTGGCATTGAAGCTACAATCGGGCTTGCGGAGCAGAAAGGGCATTTGGTTGTATAGCATTTGTACTCAGGGTTTTGGCAGGTCTTCCACAAGATGGAGACCTGTTTTTAATTTGTGTATAGCAGCCGGTTATTATTGGGCAAACTGTAATATCGATGTTTGATAAAATTAGCTCAAAGAGGAGGAGAAACAGATGGTAAAGAAGGTTAAAACAGTGTTTCTTACACTGTTCCTCATTTCTTGTTTTGCGACAACAGCCGCATTTGCAGAAACATCCGGGAACAATGGGACGACGGGAACAGCCAATACAACCACTGGAACAACACAAACGCATGCTGCGAACAATAATGATAATAACGATAAATGGGGCTGGCTTGGCCTGTTAGGTTTATTAGGGTTAGCCGGCTTAAGAAGACGTGAACCCGATCGCAGTAAAGATAAACGATAAATAGTGCGTTCATGAAAGAATACCAATAAGTTTTTGAGTTTCCTTAAAACCGTCAAGAGGCGGTTTTTTCTTTTGTCGGTTAAAATCTAAGCTACTTAACCTGGCAGAGGAACATAAGTATTTTGTTCCTAATTATTTCTAGGATAAGATTACTGTACCCACTAAAATTACTCATGCATAGACGGGATTTCTTTGCTTAAGGTAGGTAGCAGGGATGGATTTGTGTAATGGTGGGCAAGTATGTTAGAACTTGCTTCAAAATATCGAAAGAGAGATGAAATTAGAATGGAAATACAGCTGCTTATAGATTTGATCCGCGATGAACGAGGGAATTATTATAGAGCCGTAAATATCCATGAGGGAGAGCTCACGCTAGTTAATGCATTTGTTGAAGCATCTTTTCGGGTGCTTCTCTCCTTCGATGAAGGCTTCAGGAATAAATATCAGGAATACGAGGGAGGATTTATCGGGAAAATTCCCATGGATCATCTCAGACATGACTTTGTGTTCACACAAAAAAGTGAGGAACAAGGTAAAATGTACGATTTAGATGAGATTCTGAAGCACTATAAGGTGAACTATATCGATACGATTGAATTTTATAGACATCCATCGATGAAGTTGGATTAATCTCCTGCGGCCATCCCCGCGTATATGCCTTCAAAGGCTGGAGTGAATCCTCGCCGCAAGCTAGCTGGGGCATGTGTAGCCAGAATCTTATGGCAGCGTGCAAGAATCGCCACGATCCAGAAAATGGCTTCTCGATGGAAGCCTCCAACTATAAGCTCACGACTGCTGTCGATGGCGATCTGCCTCGTGACGGCACTGATATCCGTGCTGAAGAAGAACGGTGTCTTTGCTATGGCTGCCGTGACGTCAATGTCCGGGCGAGCTCGTTCAGGTGATGAGACCACGATCAGGCTACAGGTTGGCGGCCCAAGTTTAATTCCGCAAAATGCGTCTGCGCAGATATCCGGGGGGATCAGAAATAATCGAGTCTACAAGGAAGTTCTCTACTAAATGATAGGGGCAAAGCACTTCCTTCGATGAGGCAAGCAGGCTATTTGGCTGGAATTTGAACTGGAAATGAATGATTTTAATATAACTGTTACCTACTGCCATATGCACAGCAGTTCTCTTTCATTGTCTTCACATGTTTTTCTTGTCTTTGAACACAATATTAGAAGTCATAATCTACAATTGGAGGGAATGCTCGTATGAACAGCAATTTTACACCACTATTTGAAGAACTCGCTTTAAGAAGCGGGATTCAATTGAAGAATCGAGTCGTTATGGCTCCAATGACGAACTGGTCTTCTAATGAGGACGGAACGGTATCGGAGGAAGAACTTAAGTATTACGAACGCCGCTCAAGCGGTGTTGGCATGGTTATAACGGCATGTACTTATGTAACTCGTAACGGAAAAGGCTTTGCTGGTGAATTCGGCGGAGACACAGATGAAATGATTCCGAGCCTGCGCAGTCTTGCTGCAACGATTAAGGGGCAAGGAGCAAAGGCGCTGCTCCAAATATTCCATGGTGGCCGTATGTGCCCGCCTGAACTCATTCCAGGCGGTGATCTCGTAAGCGCAAGTGATATTCCATCGGATCAGAATGATAACCTTGTGCCTAGACCTCTTGCGGACGAGGAAGTTGAAGCGATTGTACGTGATTTCGGAGAAGCCACAAGGCGTGCCATTGAGGCTGGGTTCGACGGTGTTGAAATTCATGGGGCCAATGGATATTTACTTCAACAATTCTTCTCCCCGCATACCAATCGGAGGAACGACCGCTGGGGGGGAGATTTCGATAAGCGTCTGAGATTCCCGCTGGCCGTTGTTGATGAAGTGAAACGTGTGGTTGCAGCTCATGCAAAGCAGCCATTTGCTATCGGGTACCGTTTCTCGCCTGAGGAGCCGGAAGAAAATGGCATTACAATGGATGATACACTCAAACTTGTTAACGCCCTGGCGGACAAACAATTGGATTACCTCCATGTTTCTTTAATGGAATATAAGTCCAAGCCAAGGGTGGGGGCTGACGATAGTAAATCCAGACTGGAATGGATATTAGATACGGTTGCTGGTCGGACCCCAGTGATCGGTGTTGGTTCGGTTCATACCCCAGAAGAGGCTGTGGAAGTGCTGCAGACGGGTTCTGCTCTGGTTGCACTGGGCCGGGAGCTGATTATGGAACCCGATTGGGTACAGAAGATTGTTGAAGGCCAAGTCAATGAGATCAAGACAACGCTTAGTAAGCAGGATCAGCAGCGTCTGGTAATTCCTGATCCGCTCTGGCAAGGGATTATGAACGCACCCGGCTGGTTTCCAGTCGTGGATGGTGATCAGAAATGAATATAGGATTCATCGGTCTTGGGACGATGGGCAAGCCTATGGCAGGCCATCTTCTAGATGGCGGTCACAAGATCGTAGCTTACAATAGAAGCCCGGGCCGAGCAGGAGAATGGGTGGGGAACGAATCGGTTACGTTCGTCTCCACCCCGGCAGAAGCAGCTTCGAAGTCGGAAATTTTGTTCACCATGCTGTCCAACGATGACGCGGTGGAGCAAGTGTACTTTGGTGAGGAGGGTATTCTTAGTGCGGGTACCCATAAGACAGATAAGCCCCGCATTGTAATTGATTGCAGTACAATCGATCCTAATCTTAGCATCCGCACGGCGGAAGCGCTTGAAGCAGTCGGGATAGATAAGCTGGATGCTCCCGTCTCCGGCAGCAAGCCGCAGGCCGAACAGGGGGTGCTTACATTTATTGTCGGAGGCAAGCTGGAAGTGTTCGAGGAGATTCAGTCCTTACTACAATTAATGGGGACCAAGGCAGTATACATGGGAGGCTATGGTACTGGCTCTACCGCCAAGTTAGCCGTCAATATGATGCTGGCAACTCACGTCATTGCCTTGTCAGAGAGCTTGACCATGGTTCGCAAAGCTGGCCTCGATTCAGCAAAATTCCTAGATGTTGTTGCAGGCGGCGGTGCCCGCAGCGGTGTGGCTGAGATGAAGGGTCCGAAGATGATTGAACAAGATTTCTCGCCGCAATTCATGACAGCGCTTATGCATAAGGATCTAGGTCTAGCCGCACGCCTTGCGGATTCTCTTGGTTTGCCGCTTCCTGCCGCAGCGTCAGTTAAGCAGATATTTCAGACTGCATGCAATACCGGACTAAGTGAAGAAGATATGAGTTCGGTATACAAGTGCTACGAACAGTGGGCGAATATGTAAGTTACTCAAGGTCAGTGGAATTATTAGTAAACTCTACAGAAGGAGGCTGACGTCTAGGAATAGGCGGCGGCCTTCTCTTCGTATAAGGGATGAAGAATATTTAATTCATGTTAAAGTGTAGGCATTGATCCTATTCCTTGTTTCTCTAGCATGAAAAACAGTTAAGTAGCTATATAGATTGTTCTTTTCCTTAATTCATTCCGTATGTTAAGCAGAGAGCGTAATTTTAATTGTAACGGGGGTTTAGGCCATGATTCAGTTTGAGAACGTAACCAAGCAATATCCGGATGGTACATATGCGGTGCGAGATCTGAATTTGAATATAGAGAGGGGAGAATTGTTCGTCTTAATTGGACCCAGCGGGTGCGGCAAGACGACAACACTTAAGATGATCAACCGCCTAATTGATCTGACTGAGGGGTATGTACGAATCAATGGCAGGCCGATCAGTGAGTATGATATTCATGAACTTCGCTGGAGTATAGGGTACGTCCTTCAGCAAATTGCCCTGTTTCCGCACATGAGTATTGCCGAGAATATAGCGATCGTTCCCGAACTTAAGAAATGGAAAGAGCAAAGGATTCGTGAGAAAGTGGATGAGCTGCTGAATATGGTCGGATTGGAAGCTTCCAAATACCGCAATCGCAAGCCAAAGGAATTATCCGGCGGACAGCAGCAGAGAATTGGTGTACTGCGTGCGCTTGCTGCCGATCCGGAAATTGTACTCATGGATGAACCCTTCAGCGCACTGGATCCGATCAGCAGGGAGAGACTGCAGGACGACATTCTAGATCTCCAGCGTAAGCTGAAGAAGACCGTCGTATTCGTCACTCATGATATTCAGGAGGCACTAAAGCTAGGTGATCGAATCTGTGTTATGAAGGAAGGTCAGATCCTACAGGTTGGAACACCCGAAGACCTTCTCCAGCACCCGGTTGATGAATTTGTCCGGGAGTTTGTCGGGGTACAGAAAAGCAGCGTGGTGAATCAAGATATGAACCTGAAATCTCTTATTCAACCTATCCCGGAGGGAGTGGAATATTCAGGGGCCGTCACTATATCGGCAAGTGCATCTAATAATGAAATCTTGGATGCGCTCGCGCTTGAGGATCAACTGCCTGTCGAGAAGGAAGGAAGAATTATCGGAATATTAAGCCGGCAGGCTGTAATTCAGGATTTATCCAGCCGGTTGAAGGGAAGCGGTGAGCGTAATGAATAGACTGATTCAAGTACTCGGTGAACGCAAGTCTGAACTTGCGGCGGCCCTGCTCGAGCATATTCAGATTTCTTTGATTGCTCTATTCTTTGCTGTCCTTATTGCGATTCCTCTAGGGGTATATCTGACAAGGAGGAAGCGGATTGCCGAGTCTATTATTGGGGTAACAGCGGTACTTCAGACGATTCCTTCATTAGCACTTCTGGGTCTGCTCATTCCATTGTTCGGAATTGGAACACTTCCGGCAATTATAGCTTTGGTTGTCTACGCGCTGCTCCCGGTACTCCGGAATACATATACGGGAATTAAGGAAGTAGATCCATCGATGATAGAAGCCGCTAATGCGATGGGGATGAACAACCGCAAGCGTCTACTGAAAGTAGAGCTCCCTCTCGCACTGCCGGTTATTATGGCGGGGATCCGTACAGCGATGGTCCTGATCGTAGGTACAGCAACACTCGCGGCATTAATCGGAGCCGGGGGTCTCGGCGACCTTATTCTGCTGGGGATTGACAGAAATGACACAGCGCTAATTATGCTAGGGGCTGTTCCGGCCGCATTATTAGCGATATTGTTCGACTTGTTACTCCGCAGATTTGAACGTCTATCTTTCAAGCAGGCGGTGACGACCATTGGTGTTTTCGCAGCTGCGGCCCTGCTTATAATAGTGGTTCCATTTATCTCGAAAGCAGGTCAGAAAGATATCGTGATTGCTGGGAAACTTGGTTCAGAACCGGAAATTCTGATCAATATGTACAAACTGCTTATTGAGCATGATACAGATTTGAAAGTTGAGCTCAAGCCGGGCATCGGAAAGACTCCCTTCGTATTCAATGCGCTGAAGTCCGGCAGTATTGATATTTATCCTGAATTCACAGGGACAGCAATCTCGGAATTCTTAAAAGAAACTGCGGTTAGTACGGACCGGAAGCAGGTGTATGAACAGGCACGGGACGGGATGCGTAAGCAATTCAATATGGAATTATTGGAACCGATGAATTACAACAATACGTATACATTGGCCGTACCACAGCAAGTGGCAGAGAGGTATCAATTAAAGAAAATTTCTGATCTTGCTTCTGTACAATCCCAGCTGCGGGCAGGATTCACATTGGAGTTCGCTGACCGGGAGGATGGCTACCGGGGGATTAAGAAACTGTATGGAATACAGTTCTCTAATTTGACCACTATGGAACCCAAACTAAGATATATCGCGGTGAATAGAGGGGACATTAATCTGGTCGATGCCTATTCTACCGACAGTGAGCTTAAGCAGTATAATCTCTCTGTTCTAGACGATGATAAGCACTTGTTCCCTCCCTATCAGGGTGCTCCCTTATTAAGACAGGAGACTGCGGCTAAATATCCGGAATTGGTTCAGACTTTGAATAAATTAGCCGGGTTAATAACCGATAGTGAAATGCGTGAAATGAACTACAACGTGAATGTAAAAGGGGCAAGTGCTGAAGAAACGGCGCGACAATTTCTGCAAAAGGAAGGTCTCTTGTAAATGTAAAAGCATGAAAAAGAAGTATTAGAAGCCGTGGGCTCTCTAATGCTTCTTTTTAGTTCAATCACTTTATCAAGATAACCTTATTTCACAACAGATTCTTCAATCGAGAGCGTCTCCTGCACGATCCCGGTGAAGCTGCTAATCAGGTAGCGAACGATTTGAAGTCCAAGCAGAACAGTGCAAGTATGGGACAGACCCAGGGGAAAACAATGGCACAAGATAGTTTGAATATAAGCTAAACGCCTTCGTCTCACGAAGTGCAAGCCAGGTCTCTTTCCAAAGGCAAAGAAAGAGTAAATTTAAATATGTTATTAACATGATTGAGCGTTAAGTT
>RCUH01001966.1_pt1 | contig 13332 bp, 6 predicted proteins | sample 2166191 | NCBI WGS metagenome assembly RCUH01 (sample SAMN09932848, study PRJNA488358) | compost metagenome | feature: garden; material: soil; isolation source: compost soil in an enriched community after 214 h of incubation | place: Germany: Experimental Botanical Garden Goettingen | collected...
AGCTACAACATAGGTACAGTATACGCCTCTACAATGTACAATGGAAATCTTTATGTTGCCACAAACCAGGGACTGTTTTACCATCCTTGGGGAGGTTCTTTTAAAGATAGCCCTTTTACAAGAGTTGAAGGAACTATTTCACAGGTCTGGAATATTCAAGTTTTAAATAATGTATTAATATGCGCAAGTAACAGCGGAGCATTAATAATTGAAAATAATCGAGTATCTAAAATACTCGACAACAAAGGATATTTTGGATTTAAAAAAATACCAGACCATGAAAATTACATAATAGGAGAAAGTTATAATGGCTTTTCAGTTTTCAAGAGGTCTGCTTCTGGATATGATTATTTACATCAGGTCAAAGGATTTGATGAAACTACCAATAATTTTTCTGTAGAAATAGATGCAAATTATTTGTGGTTAAAGAAAAATCCTTTCCTGTATCAGGTAAAATTATCCGAAGATCTACAAAGATTTGATTTCATAAAAAAACACGTCAACATATCCGAAAAGTATAAAGGAATAAACAGCCTTCAAAACATTAATGGTAAAGTCTACTTCCAGGTAAAAAATCATTTTTACAGATATTCCGTAGAACAGGAAACATTTTTTGAAGATAAGAAAATCACAAACCTATTCAACGGAATCCCAACCATCAACACCTTGATTGAAGATTCTGCCGGAAATCTATGGTATGCTTTTAACGAATCTCTTGGCGTATTAGTCAAAAATAAAAATGGGACTTTTGCCAAGAAACAAGCCATATTCTCCAATTTGACAGGAAATTTGGTAAACAACTATATTTCGGTGAATGCCATAGATCCTCAAAATATTTTTATTGGATTAACAGATCGTTTGGCACACTACAATTCAATTACTCCGAACACTTTTATGACGAAGCCGAAAGCTTTTATTGAAAGCTTTTCGAACCCTGGCGATACTATTTTAACAGGTAATTTGGAGAATAAATTGGAATCATACAGCATACCATACAAATACAATCGTGTCAAATTCACTTTTGCATCGCCAACATACGAGAATCAGGAAAATGTAATGTATTCGTATAAATTAGAGCCGTTTGAAGAGAATTGGCGCGGCTGGTCGTCTACAGCCATAAAAGAATATACCAATTTAAGGGAAGGCAATTATGTAATGAAATTAAAAGCCCGAAACAGCTACGGTATAGAATCGAATATCACTGAAGTAGAATTTACAGTATCTCCGCCATGGTACAGACACTTCTTGGCTTATTTATTTTATCTAGTTCTTATTTTACTTGGCGCGTATTTAATCTCGGTTAGAATTAAACTGAAAATTAGAAAAAACAGGTATTACGAAACCATCGAACAAAGAAGGCTATACCTTGAAAAGGAGTCAAAAATCAGACACGAACAACACGATTTAGAGAAAGAAATTGAAAAGTTGAAAAACGACAAACTTCAAATCAAAATCTTAGCAAAAGATAAAGAACTAGTAAACAATTCTTTGCAAGTTGTAAAAAAGAACAAAGTTCTAAACGGAATTATCCATAAATTGAAAGATATTGACACCGGAATTCTAGACGAAACCACCAAAGCTGAGTTTAGCAAATTGCATAAAAGCATCGTAAAAGAAGTAAATACCGATAAAAGCTGGAAAGACTTAGAAAAACACATTAAAAACGTTCATTTTGAATTTTTAAAGCGATTAAAAGGACAATATCCGACTATTTCTCCTCGAGAATTAGATTTATCGACTTATCTATTGATGAATATGTCTACCAAAGAAATAGCTGAAATTATGAATATTTCGACCGGCGGAGTGGAATTGGCCCGTTATCGTTTAAGGAAGAAATTGGGATTAAACAAAAAAGAAAACCTAATCGGGTTTTTAATGAGTATTTAAAAAACGAAAGCCATTCATGACTGAATGGCTTTCTTTTTTTAAATATAATCTAACGTTCTCTCTAAGGCCATGCCTCGCGAACCTTTTATTAATATCATATTAGAATCAAACTTGAAAGTCTTTAGAAATTCAGCAAAGGCATCAAATGTTTCAAAAAACTGAATATTATCATTCGAAATCTTACCGGTAAAAAAAGCTTTCCCTATCAGAAAACAAAATGCCTCTTTTTGGTTTGCCAAAGAATCAATTATAACTTTATGTTCTTGAAGACTTTCATCTCCCAATTCGAACATATCTCCAAGAATCATAACTTTCTTTTTCTTGTCCAATTGCAGAAAGTTGGTAATTGCCACTGCCATACTGCTCGGATTAGCATTATAAGCATCTAAAATGATCTCATTTGAACCTTTTTGCATCATTTGAGACCTGTTATTTGCTGGAATATAATTCTCGATAGCGCTCTTTATATCACTTTCTTTTACATCAAAATATTTTCCGATTGCAGTTGCCGCATTTATATTATTAGCATTGTAAAGTCCAATTAAATGAGATTCAATTGCAAAATCATTGTATTCAATAACCACAAAAGGATTTGCTGTAATATTCTGAATGTTTAAATCTGCATTTTCTTTTTTCACTCCAAAAGTAAATGATTTTATTCCTTTTGATTTCTCAATCTGAATTGGATCTTCCAGATTTACAAAAACAGTTTTCTGATTTGCGGCAAGATATTGGTACATTTCACTTTTACCAGCAATCACACCTTCAACTCCGCCAAAACCTTCCAAATGTGCTTTTCCAAAATTGGTAATATACCCAAAGTCAGGTTGTGCAATTTGACACAAAAATTCGATTTCTTTTTGATGATTGGCTCCCATTTCGACAATTCCAATTTCTGTTTCTTTTGTAAAAGAAAGCAATGTCAACGGCACACCAATATGATTATTTAAATTGCCAACAGTCGCTTTTGTTCTAAACTTTTTTGACAAAACAACATTAATCAATTCTTTTGTTGTCGTTTTTCCGTTACTACCTGTTAAAGCAACAATTGGAAGCGCTAAATAGTTTCGATGAAATCTCGCCAACTCCTGAAGCGTTTGCAAACTGTTCTCCACCAAAATAGTTCTATCGTCAATAAAGTAAGATTCATTGTCAATAATAACATACAAAGCTCCTAATTCTAAAGCTTCTTTTGCAAACGTATTAGCATCAAATTTTTCTCCTTTAATAGCAAAAAACATCGATTTTTTCTCGATTTTTCTTGTATCGATAGACAGAGAACTACACTGTAAAAATAAGTTATGAATGTCTTTAATATTCATTTATAAATTTTTTAATAAGTCATAAAAGTAGAAAAAAAACAATAAAAAAATTCCAAATTCCAGACTGAATATTCAGTTATTGGAATTTGGAATTTTTTATATTTTAATTCCTAAATCTTAGTTTCTAGGAGATTTTCTTCTTTCAGATTTTGAACCTACTCTAGACATTGCACATCTGAAACCAATGTAATCAGTTGCCATATCTTGAGGGAAGTATCTTCTTTGAGCTGGATCTAACCAATAAGCTCTATCTCTCCAAGAACCTCCTTTGTAAACTCTTACTTTATCATCGATTAAAGTTGTACGTTTACTAGAGTTGTCATATTTTCTGATCATTTTTCCTAAACTGTCTGTTGTAACATTATGTTTAGGAGAGTTGTACATAGCTTGATCTGCTTTAGATCCAGACTCTGAGTCACCAAAATCAAAATATCTAGATGATTGTTTATCACCATCTCTGTAGTTGATATTGTCACTTGTACTAAAGTTTTGTCTCAAATATGTTTCTTGCTCATCAACTGGCACTTGTGCAATTTCTCCTGGAAGGTTTCTTGCAATAACTTTACCGTTACTTAAAGTGTCATACTTAATGTTAGAAGTAGAAACGATTTCAAGTTTACCGTCTTTACCAATTTTGTTTTTAGCGTATTGATTTCCTCTGTAGTAGTTAAAATCATTTGCTTCATTATCAATAATTGGTCTATAAACGTCAGCTACCCATTCTGCAACGTTTCCAGCCATATCATAAAGACCGAAATCGTTTGGCGCATAACTTTTCACAGCATTTGTAATATCAGCACCATCATCTGACCAACCTGCAATTCCACCGTAATCACCGTTTCCTTGTTTAAAGTTAGCCAATTGGTCACCTTTGTTTTTACGTTTGTTAGAACGTGTATAATCTCCAGACCAAGGATATTTCTTTTGTCCTTTGTAGATATTGTATTCTCTTTGTCCAACGTCTGCTGCTGCTGCATATTCCCATTCTGCTTCAGTAGGAAGTCTATACTCTGGTAAAATGACACCAGAAGAACGTTGAGCATAAACATTTTTCTCTTCAGGAACTACACCATCTTTACCTGCTTTCGGTTTTCTTCCGTTAGGGCTTTTCTTTAACACTAACTCTTCATTTCCTCCATAAGTTGTAGATGGAGACGCAACGTAAGCTTCAGTATTAAATAAGCTTTCAGCACTTACATCATTTGTTTTAGCACCTTTTTTAAGATACCCGTTTTTCTCTAAAACAGCCTCGTTTACACGGTCTGTTCTCCATTTGCTAAATTCAACTGCTTGAATCCAGTTAACACCAACTACAGGATAGTTAGCATAAGAAGGGTGTCTCAAATAGTTATTAGTCATCGTTTCGTTATATCCTAAACGATTTCTCCAAACCAATGTATCTGGAGATGCTCCTTCATAAATATTTTTGTAATTTTCTTCTGTCGGTGGAAAAACTTTCTTTAACCACTCTAGGTATTCTAAGTACATACCGTTCGTAACTTCGGTTTCATCCATATAGAATGATTGAACGTGTTGTTGAGTTGGTGTGTTATTCCAATCGTGCATAACATCATCCTGTACTTTACCCATAGTAAACGTACCTCCTTCAACAAAAACTAAACCAGGACCAGCCTGTTGTTTTTTACCTGCATTTCTGGCAGCAGTTCCATTCTGACTATCTACATCCCAGCCAGTAGCTCTAGAAGCGTGAGTGGAACTCGATTTTTTGCTACAACTAGCCGTGCCCAACATCAATACCATTGACATCATTAACTGCAAGACTACAATTTTGTTTACTTTCATACTCATTCTTAGGTGATAAATTTAGGTGCTGCAATATAATAATTAACATTTAATTGGCAACATCTGTTCTAATAATTTTATTTAGCTGTTTTTTACCAGAAAATAACCTTTAGTTACGAACGCAAAAATATACTTTTTATTATTACTATAACATGAAATACTATATTTTTACTTACTAATTATTTTTTAATTAAATTTCGCCTTTTTAACCGATGAAGCAAGTATTTCTTACCTACCTTTTTTTAATTCCAATCCTCTCGTTTTCACAGGCAAACGGAGCTATAACAATCGATTGGCAAAATAAAAAAGAGGTAAATTATGGCGAAAACAAAATCACAATTCCTTACTTCTCAGGAAGCAGTTTTCGCTTCGACATTACAAAAAAAAGCATAACATTGCTTCAAAATCTAAATCAATCTAACATTCCAAACGGCAGTTCAGCACAAATTAGCAATGTCGTTTATGAGTCGATTTCAAAGGCTGATTTAGGAGATTTAACACTTGGAAACATCCCAGAAAAACCAAATGAATCCGTAATAGTTACAAATGCAAGAGATATAAAATATTCTTTTCTTTCATTGTTCCCTATAATTAAGGAAGGAAATGGCTACAAACGCATAAAATCCTTCTCTTACTTTATTAGCAATACAAACGCAAGAACTGCGCCGACTTCTTCATTTCAAAAATCGGCGGCAATAGTAAACTCTGTTTTAGCTTCTGGAGACTGGTATCGGTTTTATATTCAGAAATCGGGCGTTTACAGGATCAATAAATCTTTTTTGCAAAGTTTAGGATTTGACCCTTCTAAAGTTGATCCAAGAAGAATCAAAATCTACGGAAATGGCGGGAGAATGCTTCCTCTTGCCAACAGCGCGTATTATCCAGATGATTTAACTGAAAATGCGATACAAATTTCGGGAGAAAACGACGGTGTTTTTAACAATGAAGACTACATTCTTTTTTATGCCGAAGGAACTGACAATTGGAATTCTGAAAGCCAAACCAACTTAAATCTATACGACACTAAGTCCTATTATTATATTACAGCTTCTGGAGGCGATGGAAAGAGAATTCAGAACCTAAATCAGCCTATAGGAAACATCTCTTTAGAACTAAACACGTTTGATGACTATCAGCATCACGAAATCGACCAAACGAACATTGTGCATCTTGGCCGTCAATGGCTCGGAGAATCATTTGACATTAATCAAGAACAGGAGTTCTTATTTAGTTTTCCAAACCTAGACACTTCTATACCAGTTAAAATAGAAGTAAGCGCAGCATCTGCATCTTTAACCACTACTTCTTTTGCAATATCAGCAAACGGACAAAGTGCAGGCTCCATAAGTTTTCCTTCTTTAATTGCAAACTCCGATACTAAATATACCACTGGAAAATTACCACCAAACACCCAATTTACAGGAGCAGATAACATCAAAGTAAAACTTATCTATAATAATAATGGTATCCCAGGATCAAAAGGCTACTTAGATTATATCAATTTAACCGCAAAACGAAAACTTTTAGGAACAAGCAAACAATTTCATTTTCAATACAATGCTGCAGGTTCTACAGCTGGAATTATCAATTACACAATCGGGAACGCCTCTGGAGTAACTCAAATATGGGATGTTACTGACCTATATAATGTATCTAAAATAGAAAATGCTAACCAGACTTCCTTTAGCTTTAAAGCTAATTTAGGAGAAATTCGAAAATACGTTGCGATAGACCCCTCCGATTATTATGTTCCGCTAAAAGAAAATCAGTCAAAAATTGCAAATCAGAATTTAAAAGGATCCATTTTCAGAAACAACCAAAACACTTTCCAAGATATCGATTATGCGATTATAACTCCCAAATCTTTAGCTTCGCAAGCCGAAAAATTAGCTAGCTTTCATAGAACTAATTCCAATTTGAATGTAAAAGTGATTGCATTAGAAAACATCTATCAAGAATTTTCCTCTGGCAAACAAGATATTGCAGCTATTAGAAATTGCATCAGATATATTTACAATAATGCGTCTTCGCCAGATAAAAGAATACGTTATGTAAACTTATTCGGAGATGCTTCATTTGACTATAAAGATCGCATTTCGAACAACACCAACATTGTACCTATATATCAATCTCTAATAAGCAACACTGTCGGCGAAGCTTCATTTGCCTCTGATGATTTTTATGGATTAATGGATTCTAATGAAGGAGTAGTAATTCCTTCTCTTGCTGGAATTGATATAGCCGTGGGAAGAATGCTGGTTTCTGACAACGCCCAAGCACAGGAAATGGTCAACAAAGTCTTGGAATATTATGATGTTAAATCGCATGGAAACTGGAGAAACAACGTTGTTTTAATTAGCGACGACTCTGACAAATCTGGAGATCAGACTTTACAAGCAAACCAAAATGCACTTGCAGATCAAATCTCAACCGAAAAACCTTTTTTCAATATCGATAAAATATTTTTAGACGCATATACACAAGAAGCTTCTGCAGGCGGATCGCGATATCCTAAAGCGAGAACCGACTTTTTTAATGCTTTCGAAAAAGGTGCTCTTATATTTAATTATTTAGGACACGGTGGTGAGGACGGACTGGCTAGCGAAAGAATTTGGGAGAAATCGGACGGACAAAACCTGACCAATCAATACAAGTATCCTTTATTCATAACCATTACCTGCGAATTTTCTCGTTTTGATGATCCAACGAGACCAACTGCTGGCGAATATGTTTTCTGGAATCCAAAAGGAGGGGCTATCTCAATGCTGACAACAATTCGCGAAATCGGACAAACAAATGCCGAAGAATTCAACAAAACACTGAGTAAAAACCTTCTTTCTTATGGCTCAAATCAATACAATACGATTGCAGAGTCATTAAGAATATCCAAAAACGAAAATCCCAGCTCTGCCAGCAATGTTGTCTTTTATTTAGGCGACCCTGCTTTAATGCTTGCTATTCCAAAACCGCGAATTAATTTAACTAAAGTAAATGATATTGTGATTTCGCAAGCAATTCCTGATTTAAAATCATTGTCTAAAATTAAAATTTCAGGAGAAATCACAGACGAAAACAACACGCTTTTAAGCAATTACAACGGAGAACTAGCTACTGCAATATTTGACAAATTAATTACAAATACGACCTTAAATAATGATGGTTTTAGCCCACCAATGCAGTTTAAAACTTTAGGAGAAACTATTTTTAGAGGAAATGCATCAGTTACCAACGGACAATTTGAGTTTAGTTTTGTAGTTCCTAGAGACATTAGAATTCCTGTTGACAACGGAAGAATCAGCTTTTATTCGAAGAAAAATGAGTCATTAGAAAACCAAACAGGTTATAACAACACCATCAAAATTGGAGGAATTAACGAAAATGCACCTCAGGACAATATTAGTCCAAAAGTGAAGTTATATATGAACGATGAAACTTTTGTATCTGGTGGAATTACAAATGAATCGCCGTTTCTTTTGGCCTTTTTAGAAGATGAAAACGGAATCAATACAGCAAGTGGAATCGGCCATGATATTGTCGCTATTTTAGATGGAGATGTGAGTAATCCTTATATTTTGAATGATTATTACCAAACAAAGTTAGACGATTACACCAACGGAAATTTACGTTTCCCTTTCCGAAATTTAGCCCCTGGATTGCACACTATAAGCTTTACCGCTTGGGACGTTTACAACAATCCCGTTACAAGCGAAATTCAATTTACAGTTATAGGAGACGATTCCTTGACATTATCGCACGTTCTTAATTACCCAAATCCATTTTCAACCTATACACAATTTTGGTTTTCGCACAATAGACCTTACGAACCATTAGATGTGCAAGTGCAGGTAATGACCATTACAGGAAAAGTAGTTTGGACAAAAAATCAAACCGTTACCACAGAAGGATTTTTATCAAGAGAAATAACGTGGGATGGAAAAGATGATTTTGGCGACAGAATCGGAAAAGGAGTGTATATTTACAAACTGACTGTAAGATCTAATTTAACAAATAAAAAAGCAGAAAAATACGAAAAGCTTGTCATCCTATAATATTATATATATTTGCACCACCAAAACACTAGTCCTATAAATGAAAAAACTATCACTTTTATTAATTTGCATTTTTAGCATTTACACTTCAAAGGCTCAGGAATCAAGACCAATTGTTACTGGAGTACCTTTTTTACTTGTAGCAGCAGATGCTAGAGCAGCAGGTTTGGCAGACCAAGGTGTAGCCACTTCTGCAGACGTTTTCTCACAACAATGGAATCCTGCAAAATATGCATTTTCTGAAGATGCACAAGGCCTTTCCATTAGTTACACTCCTTATTTAACAGATCTTGCCAATGATATCTCATTAGGTCAGATTACGTATTACAACAAAATCAATGAACGAAGCGCCTTTGCTGGAAGTTTTCGCTATTTTGGTTTTGGAGGAATCGAGTTAAGATATACTGGAGACCCTAATGAAGCTGTACGAGAGGTAAATCCGAACGAATTTGCTTTAGACGGATCCTATTCACTTAAATTAAGTGATAAATTCTCAATGGCAGTTGCCGCACGTTTTATTAACTCAAATTTAAAAGTTGCTTCAGAAGAAGTTGACGCTACATCTGCAAGCTCATTTGCTGTTGACGTAGCCGCTTTTTATCAATCGGAAGAAATTGCTTACAGAGACTTCAATGGAAGATGGAGAGCTGGAGTCAACCTTCAAAATATGGGGCCAAAAATCAGTTATGATAATGACAATGTAAGCTCAAACTTCCTTCCGGCTAATTTAAGATTAGGAGGTGGGTTTGATTTTATTTTTGACGATTATAACAAACTTACTTTAAGTGCTGAACTTACTAAACTTTTAGTTCCAACTCCTCCAGGAATCGGAACGCCAGTAGATGTAAATGGCGACGGAGACTTTGATGATCCTGAAGATATTTCTCAACAAGAAGCAACAGATATCGGCTACAGAAATTATAATGACATTGGATGGTTCGAAGGAATGTTTAAATCTTTTGGAGACGCACCAGGCGGATTTAAAGAAGAAATGAAAGAGGTTACCTATAGCATCGCTGGTGAATATATGTATCAAGATGCTTTTGCATTTCGTTTAGGATATTACCACGAAAGCCCAGAGAAAGGTGCTAAACAGTTTTTCTCTTTAGGAGCAGGATTTAAATACAACATTATGAAAATTGATGTTTCGTACCTATTCTCTGCATCTAAAATAAAAAATCCTTTAGAAAACACGCTTCGTTTCTCTTTAACGTTTAACTTTGGAGACAAATACGATAATTACTAAAGCGAAAAGATTACAATAAAAACAATTCAATCCAAATTCCGGCATTTTAGGAATTTGGATTTTTTTTCCCTTATAAACAGATGAAAGAAATCAACATAACCACTTCGTTTACAATATTTGACAATTTAAATGAACTTTCGGCCGAAATTCAGGACTTAATGAACCAAGCTATCGAGGTTAGAAAAAAAGCTTATTCACCTTATTCTAAGTTTAAAGTTGGCGCAGCTTTGCTTTTAGACAACGGAAAAGTTATTTTAGGTTCCAATCAAGAAAACGCCGCTTACCCTTCTGGACTTTGCGCAGAACGCACTGCTATTTTTTATGCAGGAAGTGCATATCCAGAAGCCAAAATTTTAAAAATGGCAATTACGGCTGCTTCAGACATCAATCAAACCACTGCCCCTATTCCGCCTTGCGGATCATGCCGACAATCGATAGCAGAATACGAAATAAAACAAGACACCCCTATTGAAATCTATTTTATGGGAGAAATTGGTGAAATTTACAAATCATCATCCCTAAAAAATTTGCTCCCATTGATGTTTGATAAAAAGTTCTTGTAAAAAAAAGCCAAAAAGTATCGTTTTAATTTTAGTTCTTAAATGTAATGTCTTATTTTTGCATCCCGACCTTTCGGGCGCAAATTTGTGGGAGGAAACTATTTTGCGTTACAGGCACAATAATCGATAACACAAACAACTTTAGCAAAAGAAAGAATTCAGATGAAAGAAGTTACAAAAGAGGTATATTTAAAGTGGTATGAAGACATGCTACTTTGGAGAAAGTTTGAAGACAAACTTGCAGCATTATACATCCAACAAAAAGTTAGAGGTTTTCTACACTTATATAATGGTCAAGAAGCTGTATTAGCAGGTGCATTGCACGCTATGGATTTGACCAAAGATAAAATGATTACTGCCTACAGAAATCACGTTCAACCAATTGGTATGGGAGTTGATCCTAGAAACGTAATGGCTGAGCTTTTAGGAAAAGCAACAGGAACTTCTAAAGGTATGGGAGGTTCTATGCACATTTTCTCTAAAGAACACGGTTTTTACGGTGGACACGGAATTGTAGGTGCTCAAATCCCAGTTGGGGCGGGTATTGCTTTTGCAGACAAATATTTTAACACTGGCGGTGTTACCATGACTTACTTTGGTGACGGAGCTGCTAGACAAGGTTCTTTACACGAAGCTTTCAACATGGCTATGTTATGGAAACTTCCAGTTGTATTTATCGTTGAAAACAACGGTTATGCAATGGGTACTTCTGTAGAAAGAACTGCAAACCACACTGATATCTGGAAATTAGGTTTAGGTTACGAAATGCCTTGTGGACCTGTTGACGGAATGAATCCAGTAAAAGTTGCTGAAGCAATGCACGAAGCTATTGAAAGAGCGCGTCGCGGTGATGGACCAACTTTCCTTGAAATGAAAACGTACCGTTACAGAGGACACTCAATGTCTGATGCACAATTATACCGTTCTAAAGAAGAGGTTGAAGAGTACAAAAAAATCGACCCAATTACGCAAGTTCTTGACGTAATCTTGGATCAAAAATATGCTACAGAGGCAGAAATCGAAGTAATTGACCAAAGAGTTAAAGACTTAGTTGAAGAGTGTGCGAAATTCGCTGAAGAATCTCCATACCCAGACTTACAACAATTATACGATGTAGTATACGCACAAGAAGACTATCCATTTACACCTCATAAATTATAATATCATGGCGATTAAAGTAACAATGCCTCGTTTGAGCGATACTATGACTGAAGGAACGGTAGCAACTTGGCTTAAAAAAGTAGGCGACAAAGTAAGCGAAGGTGATATCTTAGCTGAAATTGAAACAGACAAAGCAACAATGGAGTTCGAATCTTTTAACGAAGGAACTCTTTTACATATCGGAATTCAAGCTGGAGAAACCGCTCCAGTTGATTCATTATTAGCTATCATCGGTAAAGAAGGAGAAGATATTTCTGCTCTTTTAGCTGGTGGTGACGCTCCTGCTGCCGAAGCTCCAAAAGCGGATGCTCCTGCTGCTGAAGCAAAAACTGAAACTGCTGCTCCTGCAAAAGCAGCTGAATTACCAAAAGGTGTTATAGTTGTAACTATGCCACGTTTAAGTGATACAATGACTGAAGGTACAGTCGCAACTTGGTTGAAAAAAGTGGGCGATACTGTAGCTGAAGGAGATATTTTGGCAGAAATTGAAACAGACAAAGCGACTATGGAGTTTGAGTCTTTCAATGCTGGAACATTATTATACATCGGAATTCAAGAAGGAAGCACTGCTCCTGTTGACAGCTTATTAGCTATCATCGGACCTGCAGGAACTGACATTTCTGGAGTTGCCGACAACTTTACTGCTGGCGGTGCTGCAACTGCAAGTGCTCCTGCTGTAGAAGAAACAAAAGCTGCTCCTGCTGCACAAGCTACAGAAGCTGTTGCTGAAACTTCAAACGGAGGAAGAATTTTAGCTTCTCCATTAGCTAAGAAAATTGCTTCTGACAAAGGAATCCAATTATCTCAAGTTAAAGGTTCTGGAGAAAATGGAAGAATCGTAAAAAGCGATATCGAGAACTTTACTCCATCTGCTCAAGCACAAACTGCTGCTTCTGCTCCTGCTGCTAAACAAGAAGCGTCTGCTCCTGCTGCACCAAAAGTATTTGTTCCTGCTGGAGAAGTTTACACAGAAGAGATCAAAAACTCTCAAATGCGTAAAATTATTGCAAAACGTCTTTCTGAATCTTTATTCACAGCGCCTCACTATAACTTAGTGATCGAAGTAAGTATGGACGAAGCAATGCAGGCAAGAGCTGCTATCAACAGCGTTCCTGATACAAAAGTATCTTTCAACGATATGGTAATCAAAGCTTGTGCTTTAGCATTGAAAAAACACCCAAAAATCAACTCTACTTGGAAAGAAGATGCTATCATCATCAACCACCACGTAAATATTGGTGTTGCCGTAGCTGTTGAAGACGGATTAGTAGTTCCTGTATTGAAATTTACAGATGCTATGAGTT